>ERZ1034952.1242-NODE-1242-length-21267-cov-11.311522_pt1 | contig 21267 bp, 15 predicted proteins | sample MGYA00520625_ERZ1034952 | MGnify/ENA primary metagenome ERZ1034952 (study PRJEB33766, sample SAMN09781773) | gut metagenome | biome: gut microbiome | host: Homo sapiens | place: Madagascar | study: EMG produced TPA metagenomics assembly of the PRJNA485056 data... | reverse complement strand
GGGGGTGTGTTTCGATACCGTTCGGGAGAGCGCTTGCATGGCATGCAAGAGGTCAGCGGTTCGATCCCGCTATTCTCCACCAAAAAGACACTGCACAGTTTGTGCGGTGTCTTTCTTTTTTGCACTTTTGTTGCGTGAGTGAAAAACAGGAAGATGAACGGTGCCGATCGGAGTTTTGACGATTTGCGGCGCTGTCCTGCTGCAGCGGCTTCGGCTGGTCCAGCCTGATGCAGTAAATCGTAAGAAAAAAGCAGAAGACGCCCTTTCCATCCGGGAAGAGCGTCTTCTGCTTTTTTAGCCGTTCTTCACGGCGATGAGCACGCGGAGCTTGCCGCCTGCTGCACAGCCGAGGCTGTCGTACCAGCCGATAAGGTGGTAATCTTCGGCGTTGACCTGCGAGAGGGTGGTGGCGTAATACTGGCCCTTGTACCACAGGTACACCTGCATATCGTCGGCAAGCTCATAGCGCTTGGAGCCGCTCATGGCCGAGGCCGCGCCCAGCTTGTCGATGTTGATGGGGACCAGCTGCACCATCGACTTCACGGTGCCGGAGGAGCTGGTGCTGACGGCGATGCCGCCGGCCAGGACCGGGTACTTCACCGAGGTCTGGTAGCTGACGGCCTTGCCATCGACATAGCAGCTGTAGGCGGCACCCTTGGCCACCCAGCTCAGCACGCTGCTCACGGCGCCGCTGGTGTTGTCAGCGGCGAGGTTGAGCAGATAGCTGGCGAGGCTGCCGGTGCTGGACGTCAGGCTCTGCCAGAGGGTAGAGCCGATGCTGCCGTCCACGATGCCCCACAAGATCTCGCTGGTGGTGGGGAGGACGATGTCCTTCACGTCGGAGACGATCTGGCCGTCCGACTTGCTGGCAGTGGTCGTGGTGGTGGAGGTGTCGGAATCGGTGAGGGAGGACTTTACCTTGGAATCGACCTTGTCGCCCACGGTGGTGGTGAGGTTTTTCACGTCGTCCAGCACAGCGTAGGTGTAGAGGTCGCCGGTGACATTGGAGAGGATGAGGCGGTCGATCTGGCCGTTCTCGTTGGTGGTGTAATAGCGGACGTCAGAGTCCGAGAGCGTTACCCCCGATAGTCGGCTGGGAACAACAGTCCCAGCCACACCCTCCGAAGTTGTATCCAGAATTTCTGCGTTCTCGGCCAGCGGAGTGCTGCCCAGGGCGGATGCATCGTCGCTGATGGTGCCGCTGGTGGAGCGGCTCTCCAGCTTTTCGACGGACTCACCGTCGGCGGTCACGGATACCTCGACGAGGGTGCCGGCCAGATAGTTGAGGCTCTTGTCCACATGGACCGTGCGGGCGGTGCCGTCAGTACACATGACGGAGACTTCCTGCTGGACGTCTGCGCCATTTTCCTCGGTCAGGCTGCGGGATGAGGACTGTACCACGCCGTAAAACACGGCGTCAGCCTCGTCGCCAGTGAGGACAGAGACGACCTCATCGTTCATGCCCAGCAGCAGGGTGACGACCTGCCCCACACCGCCGCCGTTGAGGGAGGAGAGGGTGGCGGCGGAGGAGGAGCTGCCGATGGTGTAGGTGGTGCCGGCCACGGTCACGGACGTGGGAGCGCTGGCCGTGGGCGAGACCGCCGTGATGCGGCCAGCGGCTTTGTGGGAGTAGACCCAGAGGGTGCGGGCGCTCTCGCTGTAGTAGTAGACATCGTAGGCGGAGAGGTCGGCTGACGAAACGACGGAGTCGTTGCGGTAGATGGAGGCGGGGACGAAGGGCAGGACGGTGTTCGCACCGGCCACGAAAGGCCCTTCTACACTGTCCATGACGATGGAGGCGACGTCCACCTGACCGTCGGTGACGGTGAAGCCGATGGTGCTGCCGTAGACCTGACCGTCATTGGTCGTGGTCGTCAGGGCGTTGTAGACCAGCTGTGCGCCCTCGGCCAGTGTGAGGACGCTGCCCTGCGAGGCGGAGATGCCGCTGCGCAGGCCCAGAGAGGAAGCCTTGTTGAGCTGTGCGGCGGGGAACGTGCCGCTGAGGGTGGTGACGTCATAGCCCAGAAGCTTGAGCACGGCGGTGCAGGCTTCTTCAAGGGTCACAGTGTTGTCAGGGTGGAAGCTGCCGTCGAGATAGCCGCTGAGCCAGCTCTGCTGGACGGCCACCCGGATGTAGGGGCCGTAGGCAGAAGAGCCGTTGACGTCCGAGAAGAGGGTGCCGGTGCTGCCCTGCGTGGCTACACTCTCACGGTAGGACGAGAAGGCAGTGAGCAGCTGGGCCAGCTGGCCGCGGGTGAGGGGCGTATCGGGCTGTGCGGCCTGCTCGGTGGTCATGCCGCCCAGTGCCACGGCGGCCTGAACGGCGGCGTTGGAGCCAGCCGCAGACGCAGGCATCACCAGCATGGATACCGCGATGCTGACCGCCAGCAAAAACGCGAGGAATCGTTTTTTCATGGTGTTACTCCTTAAATAAGATGTGAAACCTCTCAGTCACGGCTGACGCCGCGCCAAGGGCGCAGTCGGAGAGGTTAGTCGTACCTCAACGCCTCGATCGGGTTCAGCCGTGCGGCGCGGCGGGCGGGCAGGAAGCCGAAGAGCACGCCGATGCCCACCGAGATGCTGAAAGCCACGACGACAGAGCCGAGGGAGGGCGAGACGGTGAGGGTCATATCGGTGAGGACCATGGGCAGGATGCGGTTTGCCACCGCCGAAAGCAGGTAGCCCAGCCCGATGCCCAGCACCCCGCCGAGGGCCGAGGTGGCGGCGGCTTCGGTGACGAAGAGGCCGAGGATGGTGCTCTCCTGTGCGCCGAGGGCCTTGCGGATGCCGATCTCCCGAGTGCGCTCCGTCACCGATACCATCATGATGTTCATGATGCCGATGCCGCCCACGAGAAGGGAGATGGCCGCGATGGCCGTCAGGATGGTGACGACCATGTTGACCATGGAGGTCATGGTGTCCAGCATCTCGCTGAGACTCGTCACCATATAGCCGCTGTCGGAGTGGAGAAGCTCCTGTATGGCGTCTTCGAGGATGGTCTTGCCCTCGGAGAGCTTGTTTTCGTCGGCGATGGCCACCGAATAGGAGCTGACGGTGCTGGAATGGTTCGCACGCATCGCTGTGGTGTAAGGCACGAAGATCATATCATCGTTGCTGCCCTCCTGATCTTCAAGGTCGGTGACTTTGGCTTCCAGCACGCCGACGATGGTGTACTTGGCGGCGCCGATCTTGATGGTCTGGCCCAGCGCGTTGCCGCCGTAGGCGACGCGGCTGAGGTAGGCACCCACGACGCAGACCTTTTTGTTGTTTTCGAGGTCCACATAGTTGAGGAGCCGCCCTTCGTCGATGGTGTATCCCTGCATATCGAAGTAGACCTCGCTGACGCCTTTGACGGTGGTGTTGGAGTAGCTGTCGGTGCCCACCTTGACGGTGCCGCTGACGGAACCGGTGGGAGAGACGGACTCGAAAAGATCGGGGTGGGACTCCACGATGTCATAGACCGACTCCACCGATACGCTGCGGGCACCATAGCCCATGACCTGAACGCTCAGGATGTTGGTACCCATGTCGGAGAAGCTGTCCTTGATGCTCTGGGTCATGCCGTTGCCAAGGCCCACGATGACGATGACGGCCATGACGCCGATGATGATGCCCAGCATGGTGAGGAGGGTGCGGAATTTATTGCTCCAGATGTTCTGGAACGCCTGACGGACGGTCTCGTAGATCATGTGGCCGCCTCCTGTTTCGTGAAGGTGAGAGTGGGCTGGACCACGGCGTCAGGGGAATGGGCGTCGCCGTCATAGACGACGCAGCCATCTTCCAGCCGGATGATGCGCTCCGCCTGCACGGCGATGGAGTTGTCATGGGTGATGAGGACGACGGTGTTGCCCTGTTTGTGCAGGTCTTGGAGCATCCCCAGCACTTCGCGGCTGGTGTGGCTGTCCAGAGCGCCGGTGGGTTCGTCGGCCAGGATGACCGCCGGGTCCCGGGCCAGCGCACGGGCAATGGACACGCGCTGCTGCTGACCACCGGAAAGCTGATTGGGCTTATTCTTGAGCTTGGTGCCGAGGCCCACCCGCTCGAGGGCAGCTTTCGCTTTCGCGTGGCGCTGAGCGGCGGGGATGCCGGCGTAGACGAGGGGGACTTCCACGTTCTCGAGAAGGGTGAGCTTCGGCAGCAGATTGTACTGCTGGAAGATGAAGCCCAGCTTCTCGTTCCGGATGCTTGCCAGCTCCCGGCGGGTCATCCGGCCCACGTCCCGGCCATCCAGAAGATAAGCGCCTTCGGTGGGGACGTCCAGACAGCCGATGATGTTCATGCAGGTGGACTTGCCCGAGCCGGACTGGCCGACGATGGCCACGAACTCGCCCTTGTTGATTTGGAAAGAAACGTGGTCGGCGGCTTTCACGAGGGTATCGCCCATCTGGTAATACTTGCAGACGGAGTCGAACTCAATGAGTGCGCTCATCAGAAGCCACCTCCCGGTGCTCCGCCGCCGCCACCGGGACCGCCGCCTCCGGGCATCCCGCCGCCCGGGAAGCCCATCTGCTCGTCGCTGCTGGATCTGGTGGCTGCGTCGGCGTCGTAGGCAATGGTGTCGCCCTCCTCGAGGCCGCTGGTGACGACGATGTAGTCGTCGTCGCTGATGCCGGTGGTCACCTTGACGTAGACGTAGCCGTCGGAGGCGTTCATGCTGGTGTCGGCGTTGGCGGCAGAGGGAGAATCCTCCGTGACCAGCACATAGTTGCCGCGGACGACCACATAGCTGGGGATGGAGAGGGCGTCTTCGGCGCTGGCGATGTCGATGACAGCGGTGGCGTTCATGCCGGGCATGAGGCTGCCGGTGTCGTCGATGCGGATGGTGACAGGGTAGGTGGTGGTGCCGCCGGTGGTGGTGCCGGCGGAGGAGATGCTGGTGACGACGCCCTCAAAGGTGCAGTCGTCGATGGCGTCGGCGGTGATCTCTGCTTTCTGGCCCACCGCGATGTCGAGGATGTCCAGCTCGTCTACGTCCAGGGTCATTTCGAGGTAGCTCAGGTCGTTGATGACGCACATGGTCTCGGTGGTGGAAGAACTGCTGCCCACGGTGTCGCCGACCTTGACGTCTTTTGCGATGATGGTGCCGCTGATTGGGGAGGTGATGGTGTAGTCCTCCATGGAGCGCTGGCTGTCGTCAAGGGAAATTTCGGCGCTGCGCAGGCTGTTGGAGGCCGTTTTCACCTGTTTGGAGAGGGAAGAGCTGGAAAGCTGGACGAGGGCGGTGTCTACGCCGACAGTGCTGCCTTCCTTCACGCAGAGGGCGGCCACCGTGCCGCTGGCGGTGGCAGTGATGGTCTGCTCATACTGGCAGGTGAAATGGGCCGAACTCATGGCGCTGACGCCGTTGATGGAGGCTGTGCCGGACATGGTGGTGTTCAGGGTGCCGGGGTTCTGCACGGCGATGACCACCGAGCGGACGGCGAGATTGCCGCTGGAAAGGCTGTCGGCACCGGAGATGGACTGGATGGTGCCGGTGGTCGTCTCAAAGGTGCCGTCGATGGTCACATCCACGCTCTGGCCGACAAAATAAGTGGCCGCGTCGGCGGCGGGGAAGTCCAGCGTCAGCAGCAGGGTGGAATCATCCCGGACGACGGCCACTTCCTGCCCGGCAGAGACGACGTCGCCCGCCTTGACCTTCAGGGAAGAGACTGTGCCACGGACAGAGCTGCGGATGTACTGGGCATCCACGGCGTCGTCGTAGCTGCTCTGGGCCTGATCGAGAGAGAGCTGGGCCTTCTCCACGCTGCTGGCCATGTCGGAGCTGTCGATGGTGTAGAGCACGTCGCCTTTATTGACGATGTCGCCTACCTCAAAGTCGGCGGTCAGGACGGTGCCCTTGACCATGGGCTTGACGGTGTAGGTGTCGGCAGCAGTGATGGTGCCGTCGGCGCTGTAGCTGTTGACGATGTTCCGCTTTTCCGGGCTGGTCTCAACGTACTGGGCGGAGGCCGAGGCCTGTTTTGCGCCGCCCTTGGGGATGAGCACGGCCACCGCCACCGCCGCCGCGCAGACGGCGGCGGTGATAGGTTTCCAGTGCTTTTTGATAAAGGGCCTCACGCCCGCCGGGGTCGGCTGAGCGGAGGCGGTCTCAAGGTCGATGAGAAATTCCTGACCGGCCTTGCTCTGTGGTTTCTTTTTCCATAGCATGGTTGATGCCCCTCCTGTGAGATATGACGGGGAGCACTTCTCCCCATCTGACAGGGAGAAGTATACATTCCAAATCTTAGGAAATGCCCGAGAAATTTATTAAGATGCGCTTAAGAGGGATGAAGTTTTTATGAAAAAGCGGCGCAGTCTGTGGATTTTCCACAGGCTGCGCCGCTTTGGGATTAAACCTCTCAGTCTGCTTCGCAGACAGCTCCCCTATCGAGGGGAGCCTCTGGCGAAGAGGTGAAGCTTTCCGGTATGCCAAAGCCTCTCCTCGGTAGGAGCAACAACGACGACCGCCGCCAGTGGCGGAAACAGGGAGTCGCTGTTGGGGCCGCGGCCAGCAAGACGCAAGCAAAGCGCTGCGGATGCTGGGTGCCGTAACCCGGGCAGTGGCACGCCGTAAGGCGTGACGGAGAGGTTATCCCGCTATGGGAAACAGCAGCGTGATGCAAAAGCGTTCGTCGCTCTGCTCGATGCGGAATTCTGCGTGCATCTTTTCCATCATGGTCTCGATGCTGGTGAGGCCGACCTTGGTGCTGTCGGTGCGGTGCTGGCCGGGGAGGACGGCATTTTCAAAGGCAAGCCCGGCTTTGCCGTTCTCTTTGACGAAGCGGACGGAAATGTCCTGCGCCGGGTCGGCATATTTGAGCAGGTTCGAGGTGATGTTGTCGAGGATGCGGCGGACGTACTGCTCTTTTACGGTGAGGGTGTCGTCCTCCTCGCCCAGCTCGAGGGCGCAGGCAAAGCCACGCTCCTGCAGCTCGCCCACCATCTCGGTCAGCGGCTCCTCGAATATCTGGGAGAAGCGGGCCGGCGGGTCGAGGACGGCCACGGTATCCCGGGTGACGAGGGCGTATTCGAAGAGGTTGTCCGACAGCTGCTTGAGCTGGCGGGCCTTGGTGTCTATCTTGGCAAGGTAATCTTCGGCCTGCGCCGTCGTCTCATATTTGCGGTGGCGAAGGATCTCGGTGTAGAGCAGCAGGGTGGTCAGGGGCGTGCGCAGGTCGTGGCTCATCTCGGTGATGAGGTTCTTCACCTTGGCGGCGGCGGCCGCCTCGTCCTCGTGCTGCTGGCGGAGGGTGAGACGCATGGAGTCGAGGCTGGACGCCAGCGTCGTCAGCTCGTCGCTGCCCTGCACCGTGATAGGATGGTCGAGGTCGCCGCCCTCCATGGCCTGGATCTCTTCACTGAGCTGGACGATGTACTTCACGATGCCCCGGCTCCCCCAGAGGAAAAAGAGGGGGAAGGATGCGAGGCAGAGGACGAACAGGAGGTCACAGCCGGTGCTGTAGCAGGCGTCGAAACCGTTGTAGTAGAGCAGGGCCGTGATCTCACCGTCCGAGAAGTTCAGGGTGTAGACGGGCGACCAGTCGTAGAAGGGACCGTGCTTGTGACTGTCGGTCAGCTCAGGGGCCTCCGGGTCGTCGTTCTTGTAGTAGCGGCGGGGGGCGTAGGACGAATAAATGAGCTTCTGGTCGCGGTAAAGCTCCAACAGGTTATAGCGATGGCTCCGCGTCCAGTCGGTGAGCTTCTGGATGTCGGTGCTGGAAAGCTTGTTCTCGTCGATGTAAGTCTGAAGCTCATCGACCTGCCGCTGGGACGCCTGCTGCTGAACCTCTGGCTGGTCGAAATAAAGGCGGAGGCCCTTGTTCAGCACCACCTGCAGAAAGCCCAGCAGCAGAAAGCTCGCCAGTCCCGACAGGACGATGAGCCGGGTGAACTGTTTCGCCAGACCGTGTTTTTCAGGCGTTGCCATTGTCATCCTCCTGCGCCGCAAAGCGGTAGCCTTTGCCCCAGATAGTGCAGATGCGCTGGGGGTTCTGAGGGTTCTGCTCTACTTTCATCCGCAGATTGCGGATATGCACCATGACGGTGCCGTTGGAGACGTAGAAATACGGCTCGCCCCACACCGTCTCGTAGATGACCTGCACCGGGAAGATGCGCTGGGGGCTCTGCATCAGCAGCTTGAGGATCTTGTACTCGGTCTCGGTCAGGTCGGCCTCCTGCTCGTCTACCCAGACCCGGTTGCAGTCCAGCGCGATGCGCACGCCGTGGAGCTCCAGCATCTGGGCGTCGGGCCTGGGGTGGTGAGGTTCGGCCTGGTCTTTGCCCTGATAGACGCAGTAGCGCCGCAGCAGAGCCTTGACCCGGGCGCTCAGCTCCGCGAAGGAGAAGGGCTTGGCCAGATAGTCGTCGCCGCCCGCCGTCAGGCCCAGAAGCTTATCGGATTCCTGCGATTTTGCGGTGAGAAAGAGGATGGGGACGGTGGAGGTCTTTCGTATCTCCTCGCAGACCCGCAGGCCGCTCATGCCGGGCATCATGATGTCGAGGATGACCAGATCGACTTCCGGTGTGAGCAGGCTGAGGGCGCGGGGACCGTTTTCGGCTTCGAGGATGCGGTAGCCCTCCCCGGACAGAAGGATGCGCACGCCGTCCCGGATGTCCGGGTCATCCTCTACGATCATGATGGTCTGCATAGTCTATGATTCCTTTCCTGTATTGCATAGTATCAGTATAGCAGATTTTCTGCATTGTGGACAGCTTATCACATACTTCTTGGGATTTGTGGGATGAAATCCTAAGGAGTTCTTAAGAAGGCGGCCATTTTGCCTCTTGCGGAGCGGGGCGGGGGAGAGTATTCTTATAGAAGAATACACAGGAAGTGAGGGTATCCCTATGCACAAAAAAGTTTTGGTATGTCTGCCCCTGAACGACACCCACCGCGCCGCGCTGGAGGCATCCGTGCCGGAATTTGAATTCCGTTTCAACGCACTGGACGATGTCCACGCCGAAGATGTGCTTTGGGCCGACATCGTGCTGGGCAACGCACCGGTGTCGATGATCAGCAAGAACAAGCACATCGAGTGGTTCCAGTCCAACTCCGCCGGCCCCGACGCCTATCTGAAGCCCGGCGTCCTGCCCGAAAACTGCATGGTGACCAACGCCACCGGTGCCTACGGTCTGGCCATCAGCGAGTGGATGCTGGCCATGTGGTTGGGCATCCAGAAGGATATGTTCCTCTACCGCGACCGCCAGAACCAGCGCCAGTGGGCTCCCATCGACCGCCCCGTGAGGGGCATCACCGGGGCGCGGGTGCTCTGCGTCGGCATGGGCGACATCGGCTCCAACTTCGCCCGCCGCGCCCATATGCTGGGCGCTGAGGTGGTGGGCGTCCGCCGCACGGTCCACCCCGACACGCCCTGCCCGGACTACTGCCTGCGTGTGGTGGCCCAGAGCCAGCTGGACGAGGAGCTGCCCGAGGCCGACCTCATCGCCCTGAGCCTGCCCGGCACCCCTGAGACCAACAAGCTGTTCAACGCCGAGCGCTTCGCCCGCTGCAAGGACGGTGCCATCCTCATCAACGTGGGCCGCGGCACCACCGTGGACAGCGACGCCCTCGTGGAGGCCCTGCGCAGCGGCAAAATTTTTGGCGCGGGCCTCGACGTCACCGACCCGGAGCCTCTGCCTGCCGACCACCCGCTGTGGGGTGAGCCGGGCGCTATCATCACGCCCCACAACTCCGGCAAGTTCAGCCTGCCCAAGACGCTGGACAACATCGTGGACATCTTCATCCACAACCTCAAGCGCTACGCTGATGGCCTGCCGCTGGACAATCAGGTCAACCGCACCACCCGCTATGCCGCCGACCAGAACGGCGGCCACCGCCTGCTGAGCACCCTGTAAAACGCTGTAACGATGAAAACGCCATCTGCGCCGAGACGCAGATGGCGTTTTTGCTACTTCACAGAGATGACCGGCGGCGGGAAGCTGTCCAGCGCCGTCCAGTCGGGCTTATAGATGCGGAGGAAAAGGTGGAATTTTTCGTCCGAGACGGGGAGCCAGTTGGTAGTGTCCTCGGGCGCGTCCTTGGAGAGGGTGACGTCCACCGAGCCGTCGGCGTTCCGATGGAGGCCGGAACGATCGTTCACGCAGTAGCGGCTGATGGGGTTGTCGATGAGGAAGTTGTCCTCGCCGTAGGCCGTCACCGACCAGAAGCCGTTGCCCACTGTGGGCGGGAGGGCGTCGAAGTGGAGCGTGTAGGTCTTTTGGCCCGTAAGGTCGGCCCCGGCGCTGTCGGTGGAGGTGCGCGGGTAGATGGCGATGTCGGTGGTGTTGGCCCCGAGGCCCATCAGGGCGACCATCGTCCGGTAGTCGTAGGCGGTGCCGAAATTGCCGATGGGGTCGCCATAGTAGATCCACTGGCCCATCTGGCGGGAATAGCGTGCTGCCTGTGCCCGGAGGCTGCTCTTGAGCTGAAGGAGCAGCCGCTTCCAGCGCAGCCCGCCGAGAGGGCCGAGGGCGGAGGCGTCGAACTGCTGGCCCGGGCCGACGGAAAGGGCCGCGAGGCTGCGGAGAAGAGGCGCGTCCGCCTCGGCGGGCGGGTCTGTCTCCATCAGCCGGTTGGCGGTGTCGAAAAACTCCTGCGGCGTCATGGCGAGTACCTTCTGCACCGGGACGAAATCGTTCTCCGGAGAATAGCTCCCTTCCGGCGCAGCGGCCAGCCCGGCGGGGTAGGCCGAGAGGGGCATCAGCTGCATCCGGCCCTGAAGCGCCGCCACGTTCGGCAGGTCGTCCGGCCCGGAGAGCATGATGCGGGCGATGGTCCAGACCGTCCGGGTGGGAATGTCGATGCGCCGGACGCCCTCGGGCAGCGTGCCCTCCCAGCTCGAGTAGGCGATGGCGTAGGCCCCGGGTGCTTCCAGCACGGCGGCGGTGTTCGTCCATGCGTCCAGTACCTGCACGTTGAAAAAGCGGTCGGCCTCCGGCACGACGTAGATTTGAGGCTCGGCGCTGACGTCCAGCCACGCCTGCGTGTAGATGGTGTCCACATTGGGGCTGACGACGGTGCGGCTGGAAGCGTCCAGCAGCTTCCGGGCGTGGATGAACTGGTTGACGGGGGCGCGGCTGGCGGAAGCGGTCTTCGTGTTGGTGGAGACGGTCTTGGTGGCGTCCACGAGCACCAGCGGGAAGGCGTAGAGATAAGCTTCTTCCAGCAGGGTCTGGATGGCAGAAGCCGCATCGGCTTTCTGGGCCGGTAGCAGCGTGACGCCGCAGGCGGCGGCAGCGGCAGAGGAGAGCTTGAGGAAATCGCGGCGGGTCATTTTCATGGCGGGAGTCCTCCTGCTTTGTCAGATTCAGCGGGCCAGAACGATGGAAAGGGTGACTTCCTTGGCGTCGGGCGAGAGGTCGAAGCTGCCGCCGTCCTGTGCGGTGAGGCAGATAGTGTAGACCTTCTTCGCGCTGAGACGAGCCGGGGCATCGTCGAAGTGCCAGTCGGACACCTCGTGGTAGCGGCCATCCGTGCCGAGGGCGAAGAGCTTATAGTCGGCGGCATTTCCGGTCAGGCCGTTGATGCGGAAAGAAACAGTAGTCGCGGGGTGGAGGTTGTCGAGGGTGGCGGTGTGGAGCCAGCTTGCGGGGGTGCCGGCGCCGCCTGCGGCCTGGAACTCTGCCGCCGAAAGCACCCGGCGGGAGGTTTTGTCCAGATCGACCTTCCGGTAGGGCATCTCGGGCAGGAAGACGAAGCGGTCCTGCAGGCGGAGCAGCTCTTTGTAGCCGGTGGGGCAGTAGAGCTTGTTGCCGTCACGGCCCGCGTACATGCCGATGGCCATGTTGTTGTAACCGTAGAGGGAGGCGACGTCCACAGTGAGGACGGTCTTTCCGGTGTCGAAGTCCAGCACGATGTACTGCCACATGCCGCTGTCCACGTCCTGCACGAAGCCGTAGATATAGCCGGTGGCGGTGGAGAGCTTCATCATGGAAGTGTCGCTGAGGTCGTCGCGGCACCAGACGCTCTTCATGGTCCAGCCGTCAGCGGTGCGGATGGTGTCCACCCGTTCGACGCCGGGCATGATCATGCAGTTGCCCTTGAGCAGCCAGTTGCGGTCGTAGATGTTCTCGTAGCTCTGGATGGAAGAGTCACTGTCGGGCTTTGCGAGGTTGGGGCTGCCTGCGCCGAACCAGTTGCAGACGATGGTGCTGACCCGGCCATTGCCGTGGTCGTAGACGATGGCCGAATTTTCCACCGACACCGGCATGTTGGCGGGCAGCTCGTCGATGACCGGGTGGCTGGCGGCGACTTCGCCGGTGTGGATGTCCACAGCCATCAGGCTGACGGTCTCGAGGTTGTCGGTGAAGAAGACCAGCTCCCGGCTCAGAGAGGGCGAGCAGCCGCCGCCCCATGCCAGACCGCCGCCGGTGGTGGCAGCGCCTTCGCGGCTGTCTTTTGCGCCCACGCTGTCGTAGGGGGTGCGCCAGACGACTTCAACGCCGCCGTTGGCACGCAGCAGGTAGCAGGCAAGGTTCGTCAGGATGACCGCACCCTCCCGGCAGGAGGCAATGCCGTTTTCAGCACCCTCGCCCGGAGCGGGAGCGTAGACATGGACTTCGTGGTCGAGGTCGGCGGTGCCGCCGGCAAGGATGGCGTCGATGGCATTGTGGGAGATGTAGCCCATCGCGCCCTGCTGGCCGCGGCTGGGGTAGATGCGGAAGCCGCCGGTGACGAACCAGAGGTTGCCGTCGTAGTCGAAGACGATGGAGAGCAGATTCTGCTCGAGGCTGCGGCCAAGCACCCGCTCGGCGGCCTCTTTGATGTTGATGTCCAGTACCTTTTCAAAAACCGGCAGAGGTGTACCGTTCTCGTCGGTGGCGCGAAGCATCAGCACATGGTTGTGGCTGGTGGGGCAGACGATGAGGTTGCGCCCGTCCACAAAGGAATAGGAGCTTTGGATGAGATAGCCGCCGCCGTCGTGCTTGGCGGGAGAGAAAAAGCCGATGGTGCGGACTTCTTCTGCGTCGAGGTCGCGGATGGCCAGACCGCCCAGGAACGGGCTGACGGGGTTATCGAAGTTGTCGAAGAAGATGGCCGGGGAGGCGTTGGGGTTCGTCTTTTCCATTGCTACGTTGACCTCGGGGCAGATGCCCACGGGGAGGACGGCGTCGGTGGAGTCAGTGTTGTAGCAGTCGTGGTGGATGTTTGACTCGCTGCGGCCCATAAAGGGGTTGGCGTCCACAACTTTCGACGTCAGGGGCTTCGGCGGCAGGGCGGTGTCTGCGCCGTGGAAAAGGCCGGACAGAAGGCAGTCTGCCCTGGCGGCGGGGGCCAGCTGGCAGGACAGCAGTGTGAGAGCGGAAGCGCTGAGGAAGTTGCGTCGGGTCATTTTCATGGTGGAGTCCTCCTTTTTTGATAACATGACCTCTCAGCCTCCCCTCGATAGGGGAGGTGGCACGCCGCAGGCGTGACGGAGAGGTTAAAGGTTCAATAAAATATTCACCCGGAACAAACCGTTCTCGGTCTCGACGGTCATAGAACCGCCATATCTGGAAACAGCCGTCTGGATGGAGACGAGGCCGATGCCCATTCCGTCGTGTTTCGTGGAGTGGAGGGTGCCCTGCTGGCGCTTGAGCACGCCGTCATAGCGGTTCTCCACCAGCAGGCCCAGCATGGCGGGGCTCAGCATTCGGGCCATCACCTTCACCTGCCGCTGTTCGGGCGGCAGCTTCTGGCTGGCGTGGAAAGCATTTTCCAACAGATTGCCCAGCATCATGCAGAAGTCGGCCTCCGGGATGGCCAGCTGGCGGGGCAGTTCCAGCCGCCAGTCCACCGGCACGCCGAGGCTGTGGGCCTCGTGGTCGTAGTGACCGGCCAGAGCATCCACGGCAGGATTCGCGCAGAGGGTGGGACGCTCCTCGCTCAGCTCGGATTCGTACTGGTGCAGGTAGTTTTTCAGCTCATCCACCTGCCCGGCCTCGGTGAGTCCGGCGATGACATGGAGATGCTGGCGGAAGTCGTGGCGGAGATGCCGCGTCTGCTCCATATAGGCCCGCAGCTCGGTGTAGCGGCGGGATTCCACGGCCAGAAGCTGGTTTTCCCGGTCGAGCTGGGCGCTGCGGGTGTATTCCCGGGCCACCTGATACATCTCGTACAGCAGCAAAAAGATGCCCAGCAGCGAGATGGAGACGGCCAGAACAGAAATGATCATCAGACGGTTGATGAGCACGACGGCCGGGTCCAGCGGCATACAGAAGACGAGGAAAGCCGCGTAGATGGTGGGCAGCGGCCAGGCCGACTGCCAGAAGGCTTCGCCCCGGTACTCCCGCAGCAGCCAGCGGCTCCACTGGACGGCGGTGAACCAGAAGATGATGCAGAGCACTGCCGAGAGTCCCAGCTTGAGCAGGGAGGTGGAGACGAGACAGGCCGGGGCGTCGTTGCCCACCTCAGCCCGGGCGTTGAGCACCACGGAAAGCAGGGAGCAGACTGCCGTCATGACGCCGGAGACGGCGAAGAGAAAGGCGGTCTGGCTCACGGAAACTTCCGGACCCACCCGCCAGCGCAGCAGCCAGAACGCCGCCAGCAGGGTGGGCAGAAGCAGGATGTTGCTGTCGAGTTCGAAGATGGCGCAGAGGGCCGCCGCTGCAAGGCAGATGACCGTGACGAGAGCGGCTGTCAGCACAGCGGTGCGCCGGGGTGCCTTCACATGCTCCCACAGGGGCGCGAGGCAGAGGAATGCCCCTGGGTAGAAGACGGCGAGGTCCAGAAAATAGCGTCCAAATAAAGAAAAGTCCAAGGTCGGGCCTCCTCTCGGCGTCATAGCTCCCGCCGCATATGGCGGAACTGATATTGTGTGAACTGGGCGAACAGGGAGTTCTTGTCCTTCTGACGCACGGGCAGGCAGGTGCCGTCCAGCATCTCGAAGCAGTCACAGTCCAGCCGGAGCACCTTGTCCATGTTCAGGATGACGCCCCGGTTGCAGACGATGAAGTTCTCCTGCGCCCGCAGCAGCTGCTCCACCTGGGAGAAGGTGGAGACTGCCCGGCACTCGCCGTCGTCGCTGACGATGCGGACGTAGTGATTCTGGGCCATGGCGTACTGGATCTTCCGCAGGGGGAGATGTACCTGCTGCCGTGCGATGCGGACTTCCAGCTCCGGTTCAGCCCGGAAGAGCACCCGCCGCAGCTCATCGGCCAGCTGGAAAAGCTTTTCTTCCCGGTAGGGCTTGAGCAGGTAGTCGAAGGGATGGACGGGGAACGCGTCCCATACGTATTCCGGGGACGAAGTCACGAACACCAGCAGCAGGTCGGGGTCGGCCCGGCGCAGGATGCGCGCCGTCTCGATGCCGTTGGTGCCTTCCATGCAGATGTCGAGAAAAACGACCTGATATTCTTTTGAGGGGAACGCCGCCAGAAAGGCGTCGCCGCTCTCATAATGGTCACAGACCAATGGTTGCCCGCCGCCGAAGGCCAGCCGCAAAAGGCTCTCCAACCGCTGAGCGTCGGGCAGGCGGTCTTCTACGACCGCAAATCGAAGCTCCATCCTCAAGTTCCTCCCTTATGACCATATTATAACATAACCATCGGGGCTTAGACATAGCGATTCACGCAGGAAACGACCCCATTCACGCAGGTTTGACAGTAAAAAAGAGAGACCGGCAAAGCCGGTCTCTCTTTGAGAAGAGGTCTTGTGGTATCTTAGAGGAATGCGAAGAGGATGGAAGCGATCAGCAGGACGATGGCACCGCCGATGCGGGAGGAGATCTGTGCGTAGACCATCAGGTCCATCCGCTTTGCGGCACCCAGAACGGCCAGGTCGCCTGCGCCGCCCATGTTTGCCATGCACAGGCCAGCGGTGATGGCGCTCTCGACAGGGAAGAAGCCAACGATCCAGCCGAAGAGAGCAGAGCCGACGCAGCAGCCGATGACGAGCATCAGGACGATGACGACGTTCTGCCAGCTTGCCACGGAGAACATGGTGGAGAAGTTGATGGCGGAGATGCCCATGCCGACCATCTGGATCCAGACCAGCTTGTTGCCGCAGAAGTGCTGGCAGCGGCGGCAGGCCTCGCGGAGGTTTTCCGGGATGAGGTTGAAGATGTTGGCCAAAGCAGCGAAGATGATCATGTAAGCAAAGTTGGGGATGGCAACACCGAACACGGTGGGGAGGATCTTCTTGGAGACCAGCTGGCCCAGCATGAAGAAGCCTGCGCAGATGAAGATGGCAGCAGCGATGTCATCCACGGTGACAGCGGGAGCGGGGGTCTTGGACTCGACTTCCAGAGACTTGTTCTTGACGCGGAGCAGCTCGCCGTGGCCGGTCATCTTGGGGAAGGCGCGGCCGATGAGGTCCATGACGACAGCCATCAGGATGGCGACGATATTGCCCAGAGCGAGGATGGCCATGCAGAAGCTCAGGTAGCCTGCGGAATCCTGACCAGTGGCGTCGGAGTAGACCTGAGCCATAGGCACGGCACCAGCGCCAGCGCCGCCGCCCATGATGGGCAGGACGTAAGAGGTGATGAGGTAGAGCGGGTCATTGCCGAAGATGAGGCCGGCCACGACGCCGAACACGCAGGCACCCAGCAGGGAGCACAGCAGCGTGGGGATGTACAGGGAGCCGGATTTGATCAGGACGTCGCGGTCGATGCCCAGCAGGGAGCCGACGACGAGGAAGGTGATGAAGACGTTCAGGAAGCTGTAGCCGTTGATCCAGCCGTCGGAGACGTTGGTGACGCACTCGGGCAGGAGGTTGAAGTACTTGAGCAGACCGGCAGCGAGGAAGCAGAGCATTGCGCCGCCGCCGAGGAACTTGTTCCAGATGGGCAGGCGCTCGCCGATCTCACCGATCAGGATGCCGAAGGCGAACAGGACGGCGACCGCGCCGATCATCTGGTTGGGGATGATGTTGAAGTAGGCGCAGGCCAGCACGATGATGGCGAAAAACGCATAGATGGGAAGCGGCATTCCATAGAACTGGATGGAATTCAGTTTTTTCATTGTTGTTTCCTCCGTTTTACTGGTCAATATCCAGCAGCCATGCCGGATTGTCGTGGGTCATCTTGCGGACTTGCTCGGGGGTGAATACTTCAGACACCGCCTTGAAGTAGGTGGTGTAGCTTTCGTACCAGTAGGGGTTGACGGTCTGGCCGCTGTCGGTGGAGATGACGAAGTGCTCCGGGCCGATGGCTTTCATGGCAGCGATGTTGTCGGGGATGTTGATCTTATAGCCGCCGTTGACGGGCTGTGCGTAGACGGATTCCAGCAGGACATCGTATTTCCGCACGATGTCGGCCTGCTGCTCGGGAGTCATGCCCACCACCCAGAACTCGGGGTGGGTGATGACGATCTTCTCCACGCCTGCGGCGCGGGCAGCCTCTACGACCGGGAAGCACTCTTCTGCACCGATGTGGCCGGTGGCCAGCACAGCGTTGTACTGCTTGACGAGGGCGAAAATGTCCTGCAGCTCGTCCACGGCTTTGCCGTCACGGGTGACGACGACGCCCTTGGAGGGGTCTTTGCCGTTTTTGCGGTAGTGGTTCTCGGCGGTGTTGGTGGGCAGCCAGATGACCTTTGCGCCCAGCTTCAGCGAAGTTTCCACCGCGTCGGGGTTCAGACCGCCCACCGGATGGTTCAGGCACAGCCCGCCGAATGCGGTGAACTTTACGTCCGGGTACTTTTCAGCTGCCACGCGGTTGACCAGATAGGCACGGTCCGCAGTGGGGACGTTGTGGGACTTGAGCACAATGGCACGCACACCCCGCTGAACGGAGGCTTCCATCAGCTCGAGATCGTCCAGTTTCCGCGCACGGACGTCCGGGGCTGCATGGATGTGCATATCAATGATGCCCTGCATTACGTTTTCCATAGATCTTCAGCTTCCTTTCGACGAAACTCTCTTGTGCATGGAGCACTTTTCCTGTATTTAGGATAATCGAAAATGGATGATTTGTTAAATAACGTGTTTGTATCTGATGCCATTCCAAAAATGAATGATAAAAATGCTGGAAATGCATCATGAGGACGAAAACATCGTCAAAAATGAGTCAATGCGGGAAATTGGATGAGATTCCCATAGAAAAACGGAATGGATAGAACGGATCCTGTAGAATAAAGGACCTCTTTTGAACCGCTGTGCAGACTGACGAAAATATCGACAGACTTTTGTCAATTATCACAAAAACACCGAAATATCGAAAAAAAGCAAAGAGACGGTAAAGAAAAGTCCCCCCTGCACCCTGAAGTGCAGAGGGGACTTGGAACGATCGGAAGGGAAGAATCGATAGATTTCTTTAATGTTTGCTCATGGTACAGACCATGCGGATGAACTCCCGCACCTGCGGCAGCTCGCTTTCGCGCTTGCGGTAGAGCAGATAAGTAGAGCGGGAGAGCGGCGTGCCGTCGGCAAAGAAGAGAGGTTCCGAGATGCCGTCGAAATAGTTCAGGCCGATCTCCGGCACGATGCTCCAGCCGAGGCCCGCCTGCACCATGGCGACGCAGGTGGACAGGCCGTCCACATTCAGCTGGGAGCAGGGCTCCATCTTGTGCTCCATCAGCCAGCGGGCCTTCATGCTCATATGCTCGGGGTTGGCGTCCCGGCCGATGTACCGCATCTCGTTCAGGGGGACATCGGCATTCTCCCGGCTGCGGATGAGACAGACCGGTTCCCGCTCGAGCAGGATCTTGCCCTCGTCCCAGTCGTATTCGCCCCGCACGATGGCGAGGTGAAATTTGCCGTCCTGCAGCTTCTTGATGCAGTCGCGGCTGTGGTCAGTGGAGACTTTGAGGGTGACGTCCGGGTACTGGGCCGTGTAGGCGGCCAGCACCTGCGGCAGGCGGTATTTGGAGTAGTCGATGGACGCCCCAATGCGCAGGGTGCCGCAGATGGTGTTTTTTCTCAGCTGTAACCGTTCCCGCAAAGTGCTGAAGTCCTGAACAGTGCGCTGGATGACTTTCTGTGCCTCTTCACCGGCAGGGGTCAGGGTGACACCCTGTTTGCTGCGCAGAAACAGCGTCGCGCCAAGCTCCGACTCCATGTTCTGGAGCCGTTTGCTCAGGGTGGGCTGGGCAAGGTAGAGTTTTTCTGCTGTGCGGGTCAGGTTGCCGGTGTCAGCCAGCGTCAGGAAGATCTGCAGGTCTTTTTCGTCCATGTGATGTTCCGTCCTTTTCGTGGTATTTTTTTCAGTATATCGTTTTATAGACGGAAGTTCAAGACCGTGCGTACTCATTTACAGAGACTTGAGGGTATCCAGTAGGTAGGTGGTGAACTCCTCGCTGGTAGCGCCGTCCTTGTCGGTGGTGACGACGAGCTTCTTTTCGGTGTTGCAGCAGATGTCCAGCGCCTTCTCGAGCTTTGCGGTGCGGTCGCCGTAGCCGATGTGGGCCATCAGCTGGCCGGCGGCACGGATCAGGGAGCAGGGGTTCGCGTACTGGCCGCGGCCATGATTGATGAGGAAGGGGGCGGTGCCGTGAATGGCCTCGAACAGGGCGTACTTATTGCCGATGTTGGAGGAAGAAGCGCTGCCTAAGCCCCCCTGCATCTCAGCAGCAGCGTCGGTCACGATGTCGCCATAGAGGTTCGGCAGGACAAAGACTTCGCAGCCCTTGGTGAACTCGGGGTCTGCCATCTTGGCGGTCATGGCATCCACCAGACGTTCCTGCACCTCGATGTCGGGGTACTCGGTCTCGCCGATGTGGTGGACAGCCTTCAGGAAGTTGCCGTCGGCCAGCTTGACGATGTTGGCCTTGGTGATGGCGGTCACATTGTGCTTGCCGTTCTTGCGGGCGTACTCGAAGGCAGCGCGAGCGATGCGCTCACTGCCTTGTCTGGTCTGGACCTTGAAGTCGATGGCGAGGTCATCGTTGACCTGAATGCCCTTGTTGCCCCAGATGTACTCACCCTCGATGTTCTCGCGGAAGAAGCACCAGTCGATGTTCTTCTCCGGGATCTTGATGGGGCGGACAGCGGCAAACAAATCGAGGCTGCGGCGGAGCAGACTGTTGGCGGAGACCATGTTGGGCATCGGGGTGCCGTCGGGGAACTTATCACCGGCGCGGGGCGTGGTGAAGGGTCCCTTGATAAGGACGTTGCACTCCTTGCAGGCGGCGAGGACATCGGCGGGCAGGCTCTCGCCCAGCTCCACGCGGCGCTCGAAGGTCATGCCCTCGATGATGCGGATCTTCACCTTGCCGCTGGCGATCTCGGGAGCCAGCAGCTGGTTCAGGACGCGGAGAGCCTGGGTCATGATGAGGGGGCCGATGCCATCGCCGGGCATGACGCCGATGGTGATGGTGTCGAGCTTGGAGAAGTCGGTGACTTCTTCGTCAGCCTTCATGCGGTCGATGCGGGCGAAGTCGGAGCGGATGAGCTCAGCGAGCTTTTCCTGTGCGGTCTTGATCTCTTCTTCCTGCAGAGCAGTCGTGATGTATTCAGACATAAGTGTTCTCCTTTTCAAAAATAAAGGGGCAGGGGCTGCACCCGCAGCCTTGGCGGGGACAGCCCCTGCCCTCAGTTGTTTGACGATATTTTAAGTTTGCACTGCCGCCTACTCCGGTAGTTTCCCTGCAAATGGGACCTGAGACCCACGGTTTCGCCCCAACGCTTCGCGCCGTGGCCCCACTTCTCTGGACATTTGCTTGGGAAACTCCCCTCGGGTCGGCGGGCAGATATTACGGATCACTGATTATTGCGGTAGTAGTTGATGAGGCAGCCATCAGCGATGATCTGGCGCTCAGCCTCGGTCAGCGCACCGGTGGAGACAGGGAACTCGGTGACGGTGCCGTCCGGCTTGACAGCGTAAGCGGAGAAGCTTGCCTTGTTCTCCAGAACAGCCTCGCGGATGCTCGGGACAAAGATGTAGTCGCCCAGCTCGAAGACCTCGGGATCTTCCACCAGGAAGGGAACCATGCCCCAGTTGATGCAGTTGGAGCGATAACGCTTGGTGGCGTACTGCTTTGCGAAGTTGGCAGAAGCACCCATGACGCGCTGGCAGGAAGCAGCCTGCTCACGCGCGGAGCCGTCGCCGGGCATGTTGGCGAAGATGGTGGAGCCGATGTCGGTGTTGGCGGGGTCGTTGGCGACGCCGGCCTTGGTCAGGGCCTCGTAGACCTTCATGACCTCCTCGGGCAGAGCCTTGCCGGCCTCACGGTCGCGCTCGATCTGGCGCATGACCTTGCTGCGGCCCACGTACTGGGGGTCACGGCGGCTCAGTGCGAACTCAGACAGACGCTCGGGGTTGGAGCGGTAGGAAGAAGTCTCGCCGGAGGGGATGAGCTCGTCGGTGGTGGTGACAGGGTCGGTGATGTAGGAGCAGACCTTGACCAGCAGGTCGTTGGTCAGAGCGGGCA
>ERZ1034952.1238-NODE-1238-length-21349-cov-8.411337_pt1 | contig 21349 bp, 19 predicted proteins | sample MGYA00520625_ERZ1034952 | MGnify/ENA primary metagenome ERZ1034952 (study PRJEB33766, sample SAMN09781773) | gut metagenome | biome: gut microbiome | host: Homo sapiens | place: Madagascar | study: EMG produced TPA metagenomics assembly of the PRJNA485056 data... | reverse complement strand
GACAAAAATAGTTTCAAAATCAATGCGTTAAACCGCATAAATATTTTATTTTCGGGTTTTCAGTTTTCTTTTGAGACGGAAATTCTCACAAGCGCACGCTTAAGTTTCATTTCCAGAATACGCATTTCCTTTTCTCCCTGCGCATGTGCCATTGCTTCTTCCGCACGTTTTTTCGCACGCTCAGCTCTTTCAAGCTCTATATCGTCCGCAAATTCAAACGTTGTTGCGGCAAGGCGCACTTTACCGTCAGCAACGCTCAGAAAACCGTCAGAGCAGGCGGCACGGCGTTCCGCGCCGTCCGCCTTTATTTTAACCATTCCGTTTTCTATTACCGTAAGATAATTTATATGGCGCGGCAAAATAAGAACATCACCCATCACTGTTCTTGCAAAAATGCTTTCGGCTTCGCCGTCGAACATAACTCCGTCCGGAGTTATAACCTTAAGCTCAAACGTGCTCATTTTACACCTGCCTTATCAGTTACATCATCTATCGTACCGGCAAAAAGGAATGCCGATTCCGGAACATCGTCATGCTTACCCTCTATAATCTCTTTAAAGCCGCGTACAGTCTCGCGTACTGGGACATATTTACCCTGCATACCCGTAAACTGTTCTGCAACCGTAAAAGGCTGTGAGAGGAATCTCTGCACTTTTCTTGCACGGCTTACCGTAAGCTTGTCTTCATCCGACAGCTCATCCATACCCATAATGGCTATTATATCCTGAAGTTCTCTGTATCTCTGCAAAATTTTCTGAACTCCGCGCGCCGTCTCATAATGCTCGTTTCCGACAACTTCGGGTGTAAGAATTTTTGAAGTTGAATCAAGCGGATCAACGGCAGGGAAAATGCCCTGAGACGAAATCTGTCTTGACAAAACCGTGGTGGCATCAAGATGCGCAAACGTTGTTGCCGGTGCTGGATCTGTTAAATCGTCCGCCGGAACATAAACAGCCTGAACAGAGGTTATGGAACCTTTTTTTGTAGACGTTATTCTTTCCTGAAGAGCGCCCATTTCCGTAGCAAGTGTAGGCTGATAGCCTACTGCCGACGGCATACGTCCCAAAAGCGCCGAAACTTCGCTTCCCGCCTGTGTGAATCTGAATATATTATCTATAAAAAGCAGAACATCCTGTCCTTCTTTATCACGGAAATACTCAGCCATTGTAAGTCCTGAAAGACCTACTCTCATTCTTGCTCCGGGCGGCTCGTTCATCTGCCCGTATACGAGCGCGGTTTTATTTAAAACTCCGGATTCTTTCATTTCTCCGTACAAGTCGTTTCCTTCTCTTGTGCGCTCTCCGACGCCTGTAAATACGGAGATACCGCCATGCTGTTTTGCAACGTTATTGATAAGTTCCATAATAAGCACGGTTTTTCCTACTCCGGCACCGCCGAAAAGACCTATTTTACCGCCCTTTGCATAAGGGCATATAAGGTCAACAACTTTTATTCCCGTTTCAAGCATTTCTGTTGTGCTTTCCTGTTCTTCATAGGGCGGCGCCGGGCGGTGAATTGACCATTTTTCGGTATTTTCGGGTGCCGGCATATTATCAATAGGTTCACCCAAAAGATTGAACATTCTGCCGAGAGTAGCTTCCCCGACAGGCACACGTATGGGTTCACCCGTGTCAAGCGCACGCGTTCCGCGCTTTAATCCGTCAGTAGAGCTCATTGCAATACATCTTGCAACATTGTCTCCCGTAAGCGCCGCAACCTCGCAAATAATCTTTCTTTCTCCGCACATAATCTCAATTGCGGTAAGAAGTTCGGGCAGCTTGCCCTCTTCAAATCTAATATCAAGCACAGGTCCCATAACTCTTATGACTGTACCGTAATTTTCGCTCATAGCCTTCTCTCCTTTTCCGATCACTGCGCTCCCGCAACAATCTCCGTTATCTCACGCGTTATAACAGCCTGTCTTGCTCTGTTAAAGCTTAAAGTCAAATCATTTATCATTTCTTCCGCATTCTTGTTTGCACTGTTCATAGCGGTTTGTCTTGAAGCGTATTCCGATGCACGCGATTCACATACAGCACCGTAAATTATTCCCGAAACATATTGCGGAACGATTGTCTGCATAACACTTTCAGCTCCCGGTTCACAAACTGTCAGCATTTTTTTTCTGTTTTTCCCGGGTTCAAGAGGCAATATCTTTTCCGCTTCCACAGTCTGAGTCATCATTGATGTGAAGTTTGTATAGCAAATCCATAGCGCATCAAATTTTTCGTTTTGATATTCATCGCACAAAATTGAAGCTATTTCCTTGCAGTCTCCCACGCCGACATCTTCTGCCGTAGCATATTTGTCCGTAACGATTTCGATATGTCTTTTTGTAAAATGTTCGCATATTCTTCTGCCGATGGGCAAAACCGATAATTCCTTATACTTCTCCGCAGTTTCGGCACAAAGCTTCAATATGTTGTTGTTATATCCGCCGGCAAGGCCGCGGTCTCCTCCTATAACTATTATGCATGCTTTCCCATTTTCACGAGACTCGTAAAACGGCATTTTGGCATCTCCCGCACACGCCTCTATATCGGCTATTGTCTGCTTAAGAATTTCAAAATACGGTCTCGAATGAGCTATGCGCTCTTTTGCACGCCGCAGTTTTGAAACAGCGGCAAGTTCCATTGCCTTTGTGATCTGTTTCGTACTCTCAACGCTTTTTATTCTGTTTTTTATGTTCTTCATTGACGAACCAGCCATAGGTTACACCTCAACCGTTTACAAATATATCTTTAAATTCTGCAATCAGGTCATGCAGTTTCTTCTCGTTTTCTTCACTGAGTGCTCCCGTATCCCGTATTGCCGCAAGCACATCTGCACCGCCTGCGTCAAGATAAGCGCAAAGTCTCTCTTTAAATTCGCCTATTTTTGCGCAGTCTATGCTGTCAAGCATTCCGTTTACAACCGCGTAAATAAGCGCAACCTGTTTTTCTACATCCAGCGGGGCATTTCTGTCCTGCTTCAAAACCTCAACAATACGTTCGCCCTGCATAAGGCGCTGTCTTGTATCTGCATCAAGATCCGAGCCGAACTGCGCAAATGCCTGCAACTCTCTGTACTGCGAATATGCAAGCTTAAGCTGACCCGAAACTTTTTTCATGGCTTTAATCTGCGCCGAGCCGCCAACGCGCGATACCGATATACCCGGGTTTACGGCGGGTCGTATTCCCATATGGAAAAGCTCCGATTCAAGGAAAATCTGTCCGTCCGTAATGGATATTACGTTTGTGGGGATATATGCCGATACGTCCCCTGCCTGCGTTTCTATTATCGGCAGGGCGGTAAGTGAACCTCCGCCGTATTCGGGCGCAATGTTTGCCGCTCTCTCAAGAAGTCTCGAATGCAAATAAAATACATCTCCGGGATATGCTTCACGTCCGGGCGGTCTTCTGATAAGAAGCGAAAGAGCGCGGTACGCAACCGCATGCTTTGAAAGATCGTCATAAATTATAAGCGCATCTTTCCCCTGTTTCATAAAATATTCGCCCATAGTACAGCCGGCATACGGAGCAATATACTGAAGCGGCGCGCTTTCTGAAGCCGAGGCGGATACTATTATCGTATAGTCCATCGCACCTGCCGCGCGCAGAGTCTCCTCAACATTTGCAACCGTCGAACGTTTCTGTCCTATGGCAACATATATGCAGTAAACACCCTTACCTTTTTGATTTATTATTGTGTCAAGTGCTATGGCGGTTTTTCCCGTCTGTCTGTCACCGATTATAAGCTCACGCTGTCCTCTGCCTATCGGTATCATTGAATCTATTGCCAAAATACCGGTTTGCAACGGCACATTAACCGATTTTCTTTCGATTATTCCGGGAGCATCGCTCTCTATTGGGCGCGTTTCGTGCGTATCTATCTTGCCTCTGCCGTCAATAGGCTGACCAAGCGCATTTACAGCTCTTCCGAGAAGCACCTCACCCACGGGCACCGAAACAACCTCGCCCGTTCTTTTTACAACATCGCCTTCCAGAATACCCTCATCGTCACCGAGCAGCACTGCGGAAACAAATCCTTCTTCCAAATTAAGTGCCATTCCGTACACATCTCCCGGAAAAAGCAAAAGTTCATTGGACATACAGTCTTCAATTCCATGAACTCTTGCAATACCGTCGCCTACGGATATTACATAGCCGATATCGTCTTCTTTTATTTTATTATTGTAGTTTTTTATCTGTTCTTTTATTATTTTGCTGATTTCCTCAGACTTAATCTGCATTTAAACTCTCCAATCCGCGGTTTTTGATTTCACCCAACAGCCCTTCAAGACGTGTTTTAAGGCTTGCATCTATCTGCCTGCCTTCAAATCTTAAAATAAGACCGCCCAAAAGACTCTTGTCCACACGGTTTTCCGTTTTCACGGATTTGCCGGTGATTTTTTCAAGCTCCACATTGATTTTTTCAAGCTCGTTTTCAAAAAGCGGCACAGCCGAAACAGCCTCGGCACGGATCATTCCGCTATCTTTCATATATGCTTCTTCATAATCTTCAGCCGCTTTTTCAATATTTTCCTGAAGGTGCTCTTTCACAAGTATTTTCAAGAAGTTCAATACATACTCATGTGCACCTGAAAAAGCCTCATCTATAAGCTTTTCTTTTTCTTCAAACGGAATCAGCGGCATACCCAAAACTTTCATATAGTCCGGATTTTCCGAAAGCGCACGGCAAATTTCATGCAGCTCTGAAAGCACGCTTTTTTCCATTTTGTTTTCAGCCGCAAGAGAATAAAGCGCCGCACCGTATCCGCTGCAAAGCTCACTCATGATTTGCCTCCCATTTCATCTATAAGCCTGTCCAGAAGCTCATGCTGACCTTCCTCGTCAATATTCTTTTCTATAACTTTTGAAGCAATGCTCACGGCTATTGAAGAAATATCGTCTCTTGCGCCGATAACCGCGTTTTCACGTTCTTTTTCCGCTTGTTCCATAGCTCTCGAAACTATGCCGCCTGCTTCTGCACGGGCATCGGAAATTATCTTTTCCTCGGAAATCTGAGCGCGTTTTTTTGCACTGCTGAGAATATTTTCGGCCTCTTGTTTTGCTCCTGTCAGACGTTTTGTGTATTCGTCTCTCATATTTTCCGCGCCGCTCTTAGCTGTCTCGGCATCGGAATACATATCCGAAATTTCTTTTTCACGTGCGTCAAGAACATTATTCACGGGCTTAAAGAGAAATTTCTTAAGCAGCAAATAAAGTATTATAAGGTTTCCCCACGTAAAAATAAGCGTCCATACATCTATCGTTACAAACGACATAAATTCTTCCACTGTATCAACCCCTTTAAAATATTACAGCAGTTTTATAAACGGATTTGCAAAGAGAAGTATAAGGGCAACAACAAGTCCGTAAATACCGGTAGATTCAGCAACCGCACATCCGAAAAGCATTGTGGAAGTTATATCGCTCTTTGCCTCGGGCTGTCTGCCGACCGCTTCCGCCGCTTTACCTGCGGCATAACCCTGTCCTATTCCGGGGCCTATACCGGCTATCATAGCCAGACCCGCACCGACTGCCGAAGCTGCCAAAACAATTGCTTTTTCCATCATAATTTTTGTCCTCCATATTTTAAAATAATTTATTCAGCGGCGTTTTTGATATACACCATTGTCAACATACATATAATATAAGCCTGCAAAAAGCTTGTGAAAAGATCAAAATAAATTGAGAGCAGCGCCGGCAAGCCGAGCTGAAATATCGGAATAGAGTTTAAAAACGCATTCGGTATAAATTTCAGCACAACCAAGCTCAGTCCGGCAAGCGCGGCATAAACAAGGCTTGTTATTACCGTTCCAGCCGCAATATTTCCGAAATGACGGAATGAAATTGAAATAGGATTGGCAATTTCACTCACAATATTCAGCGGAAGCAGAAGCGGTACAGGCTCTACAAATCCATGAAGCCAGCCGCCGAATCCGTGTTTTTTAAAGGTTGTAATCTGAACCATAATAAATGTTACAAGCGCCCATCCCAGCGTAACGCTCAAATCCGCCGTATACGGTCTGAGGCCCAAAAGCGATGACAAACTTCCCGTTATCGACATCGCAAAAAGCGTTCCTATATACGGCGCAAAATCACGGCAATTTTTACCCATTGTTGAATCAACAAGCGAATAGACCATAGTCACAAGCTTTTCTGCCACAATCTGCCGCTTTGTTTCGGGGCGTGTTTTAAGCCCGTGCGTCAGCCACGCGCAAAGCGCCGTCAAAGCTATCATGATAATCCACATATTAACAATAGTTTCCGTTATCGCAATTCCGCCGAAAATAGGAATGCGAAACAGTATTTTAGGTCCGTTTACTTTAACGTTCATGCTTCATCTCCGTGTTTCTTGCTCCTGTGAGCTTTTGTGATGAGTATTATTATGCGCGGAAATACAAGAGGTATAACAGCGGCAATATAATTTATATAATCAGACTTTATTGCAAAGATCACAGCGGTCGCAATTATAACAAGCCGCAAGGTATACGAAAGTCCCATAAACGCCTGTACACTGTTTTTACGCTTGACGGATATATCTATCGTAAGAGCCAAAAGAAAATAATTCAAAAGAGCCGCCGCATATCCTATCAGCGCTCCCAAAACCGCTCCCGTTCCGCCGTATCCTGCTATATAAAAAGCCGCAACCATAAGCAGCGTGCACGGAATGAGCATCAATGACATATTTTTAATTTCTTTAAGCAGCGTGCGATCCATATATAAGTCTCCCTTTCCGTATATATTCTGTATTATATCAGCAAATTTTGGCAAATGCAAGCTTTTTGCAAAAAATCTTAACGGCTTTTTAACATTTCACAAATTCTTCATATATTTTTTCCACGTTGCACAAAAAAATACGCAAAAGACACATTTGCCTGTCTCCTGCGTATTTTAAAAATTTCTGTTTATAAATTTAGAAAATCTTTTCTGTATTTTACTCCGAAAGAATCTCCGAGCAGCTTAAGCTGTTCATCCGTAATCGTTCCCACTCTCGGAAGTCCTGCGGTGAGCATATAAACCTGAGCCGCTTTTTCAACCGTTTCGATAAGTCCGAATGTTTCATCCATAGTTCTGCCGGCAGCATACATCCCGTGCATTCCCCATACAACCAAGCGGAATTCCTTCATTTTTTCCGCTGTTGCCACACCTATTTCATTAGTTCCGCAAAGCATCCACGGAAGAACGCCCACGCCGTCCGGAAATACAACAATGCACTCTGTGCACATTTCCCAAAGAGAATGAGTAAATTTCTTTTCATCAAGCTCATGAACATAAGTCATTGCAAGAATATTTGTCGGATGGCTGTGCATTACTATGCGATGCTCGGGGTCTGCGGAAAGCCTTGCATGATGGCTCATAAGATGTGCCGGAAGTTCGCTTGTAAATTTTCCTCCGTCTTCAAAGCCCCATAAAAGCTCTGCCGTAACGCCGTCATCTGCAATTTTTATAATACCTAAATTGTCCTCCAGATCATACTTAACGTTTTTGAAATATTTTCCCGTTCCGGTAACTATAAATACTTTGCCGCGAAGCGCCGAAGCGTCAAACCCTATGGGAATTGTTCTTATAACTTTGTCAAGATACAGATACTGTGTTACTTCCTCCGTATCAAGCATATAGCTTATGTTACCGCCGTTTCTTTCATCCCAGCCGAGACGGTACATATTTGAAGTTGCGTCCTTCATTTCTTCTATAAACGGTGCGTGTAAAATGTTTTTCATGCTCTCTTTGAAAGCTCCTTTTCTTCATAGTCTTTAATATCTTTTATGTAACATGCGGGAACATCCTCGCGTTTTAAGTATTCTGCCCATACGTCTCCGAACGGAAGCGTTTTCGCCTCTTCGGAAAGCACCATAAGCTCTGTAAACCGGCTTTCTTCCTGAAGCTTTTTCATTTCATCCGAAGGCTGCAAAAGTGCAAAAAGCAACGCCTTCGAAACACTTCTGGCTCCTGTTACCCATGCGGATATTCTGTTTATCGACGCATCGAAATAATCTGTTGCTATAAACACCTTAGAAAGAGCATCGTTTCTTACGATTTCTTTTGCTATTTCACGCGTCTCGTCATCAAACAAAACAACATGGTCACTGTCCCATCTTACGCCGCGCGTAATATGAAGGGCAATATGGTCGTTAAAGAGCAGCATTGATGAAATTTTGTCCGAAACAAGTTCTGTCGGATGATAATGTCCGTTGTCCATAAGAGGCGTTATACCTTTCTTGGCAACATAATTCATACAAAATTCCGCACTGCCTACAGTGTATGATTCGAGTCCTATGCCGAATACTTTCGACTCAAGGCAAACAAATACTTTGCTCTTATCGTACGGCACGCTTAATATTTCATCAAGTGATTCCGCAAAACGTCTGCGCGGTGCAAGCCTGTCTGCCGGAATATCCTTAAATCCGTCCGGAATCCAGATATTCATAACACACGGAACACCCGTTTCGTTTGCAAAATACTCTGAAATTTCAAGGCATCTTTTGCCGTGCTCAATCCAGAATTTACGAACATCACCGCAGGGCGATGAAAGCGTCAGATTATCACGCACCATGGAGTGCGAAAAGAATGTGGGATTAAAATCGATACCCATTCCTCTTTCCTTGGCAAAATCAACCCATGCCTTAAAGTGCTTTGGCTGCAGCGCGTCACGGTCTGCAAACTCACCGTCCTCGAAAATTGCATAGCACGCGTGAAGGTTAAGTTTAAGTTTGCCGGGAATAAGCGATGCTGCTTTGTCAAAATCCGCCATCAGCTCCTTCGGAGTTCTTGCCTTGCCCGGGTAATTTCCCGTCGTTTGAATTCCTCCGGAAAGCGCTTCGCGGCTGTCAAAGCCCGTAACATCATCACCCTGCCAGCAGTGAAGAGATATTGTGGTTTCCGAAAGCTTTTTTATAGCCGCCTCGGTATCAATTCCGAAGCTTTCATATATTTTTTTTGCCTCTTCATATCTGTTCATATAGAGTCTCCTTTTCTTTTATTTGAGTCCGGACAAAGTTATGTTCGACTCAGATTACTTATCGTTTAATTCACAAAAGACCTCTTTACAAGTTCTCTTGCATCATCAAGGTTTTTGCATTCACCCGAATATATAAGCTGGGAAATAAGATTTCCGGTTGCGGTTGCCTCGGTAGGCCCCGCGGCAACTTTTTTCCCCGTATACTTTTCCGTCAGCGCATTAAGATATTTATCTTTGGAACCGCCGCCCACTATCCGAATAGTTTCTATTTTCTTTCCGGAAAGTTTTTCTATCTCTTCTGTAGCATTTTTATAAGATTCCGCCAGTGAGTGATAAACAATATGCAATATTTTATCAAGCGAAAGCGCGGGATCGTTTAAATATTTTCTTATTGCTTCAACCATACTGTCGGGTGCCAGAAACGCATCATCATTTACGTCTATTCTGCGGACGTCCTCCGTATTTTCGGCCATAAACATCATTTCATCATACGATTTTTCTTTATTGATATCGCGGCGTATGCTCTGAAGCAGCCACATGCCAACGTAGTTTTTAAGGAATCTGAAACGGTATTCAATGCCGCCCTCATTTGTAAAGTTTGCACGTCTCATATCATCTGCCAAAAAAGCCTTGGGACTTTCAATTCCTATAAGACTCCATGTGCCGGATGATATGTACATATCATTTTCCGAAAGCGGACATCCCGCAACAGCGCTCGCAGTATCATGCGACGGGCAGAAGACTACTTTTGCATCAAAGCCGACCGCCTTTTTTACCTCATCGGAGAATGAACCCACCTCTGTACACGGCGGCAGCGGAGTTTTAAAAAGTTTTTCGGGATATCCCAAAGACATAAGTATTTCTTTGTCCCAATCCTTTTCTTCCGCGTTAATCATTCCGCTTGTTGAAGCTATTGTATATTCGTTTTTCATAATGCCCGTAAGCTTATATGAAAGATACTCCGGCATCATAAGAAAATGCTCTGCTTTTTCAAGTCTTCCGCTTTCCTTGTCACAGAAAAGCTGATATACGGTATTAAAACGCATTTTCTGCATGCCCGTAAGTTCATAAAGCCTTTGTGCGCTTATATGCTTTTCAACGTTTTCTACAGCGCCTGAAGTTCTGTCATCCCTGTAGCTGTATACGGGCAGAATTTCTTTTTCGTCTTTATCGAGAAGAACATAATCAACGCCCCATGTGTCTATTGCAACCGTCTCGGGGATTTTTCCCGCTTCGGCACATTTTTTAAGTCCCGTGACTATTTCCGAAAAAAGCATTTCCGTGTCCCACGTAAGTTTTTCACCGTCACGCTTTAAATAATCTCCGAATCTGTGCACCTCAGAAAAAACAAGTTTTCCGTCCGAAACACATCCCAGAATATGTCTGCCGCCGGAAGCTCCGAGATCAATGGCAAGATGGTATTTCATATCTTAAATCACCGTCCTATTATCATATTAAACCACTTTCGCCTCAGGCGGTCTTTTATCTCAAAAAAGACCGCCGTATTACAACATGTGTTACAAAGTGGTTTGCCATAATATATTTTATATCCTTAAGTCAAAAAAATAAAGAACTCCATTTGACTCTTTTATATGTCCTTATTTGCATTTTTGTATTCACTCGGCGTTTGACCGAAGTTCTGTTTAAAAAGCCTGTGAAAGTAACTTACATTATTATACCCAACGGAAATAGCAATGTCCTCTATAGTCATATTTGTATTTTTGAGGCAAAATACCGCCTGCGAAAGTCTTTTCTGCTGAACAAGTTCTGTGAAAGTGCTGCCGGTTTTTCTTTTTATGAATCTTGAATACCACGCAAAATCATAGTGTTTCTCCTCTGCCAAATCAGAGAGAGAGGCATTTTTGTAGTTTTCTTCAACATATCTTAAAACGTCAAGCACAGCTTCGTCACGCTGTGAACCTACGGTTAGGTTTTCCGTGCAGTTCATCAGATTTAAAAGCAAAAGTCCCATTGTGTTTTGATTTATCATACGCCTGTTCGGCACATTAAAAAGCAATGCCCATGTCAGATTTTCAAGCAGATTTTGCACCGGAAGCACGTCCGAAACCTTAAAATGCATATATGAAGCATTCTTTCTTTTGCTTTTCATGCAGTCTATCAAAAAATGTCTCAAAGGGGTTTCCTCATCTCCCATCATAAGCATGGGTGTGTTGAAAAACTCGGGCAAAACAATAAAGTTTATAGCTATATCATTTTCTCCGGCGGGCAGAATTTCCTGAACAGCTCCCTGTCCCAAAAGCAGCAGTTCACCTTCCGAGAGCGTCAGCGAAGCTCCGTTTATAACATGCTCAGTCTTGCCGCTGCACATATAAACCATTTCTATATAGTCATGCGTGTGCTCCGGAAAGGCAACAAAACGCGGATGCTGTGTCACTGTTATAAGCTTGCCGCGGTCCATAAGCTTGCTGTTTTTTACCGTGTTTTCTCCGCAATCCATGTATCTCGCCGTATCAACATCACATTTTTTCTCAAGATAACGGCGTTCCTCCGAACTGAGTGGAAGAAGCCTTCTCATAATTTCTTTTTTCAGCATAAAAATTTCTCCGACTATGAAACTGAGCTGCAGCAAAAAAACATTTTGCCGCAGCTCAGTTATTTAATAAAATCAGCCCTTTGGCAATTCAATTCTCAAATCGTACAGTATTATCCTTGCAACAAGTTCCGTGCCGCTCCGGCTTTGACTTTGGATTAGAAGCCTGACTCATTAAGTATGGCTTCTGTTTTTTCTATCGCTTCGTATTTTGTGTTGTCCTTTAAAATTGCTTATTGTCACTTATTTGTCAGCATCTTCCCCTATTTCAAATATTTTTATACTTACATTATACATTACAAACAATAAAAAAGCAATGATAAATTAATCAATAAGTAATTTTTTGCTGTAGGTTTACAATAGATGTGTTACGGTACGACATATTTTTATACGAGTAAACTCATAACAAAATATATCGGTCAAAAAAAGAATACGGAAACTTTCTAAAATGTGTTATAGTTAAGATACCTCACAAAACTATCACGAAAGAAGGTTGCCGTAGCGGTCCCAAAGCAGGCACAAGCAGCGGAAGCACATCCTCAAAACCCACCTCAACCTTGCCGCCTGTCGAAACACCCGCTCCGACATCAACGCCGCCTCGGTCACTCCAATATAGAGATGACTTGGAATACATATTCCCACCTTTACCCCCCGAGAAGAGGAACGCGCAGTAGAAGTGTTAAATAAAATAATATAGAAAAACGTGTAAGGAAAAATAAAAACCGCTTGAAATCAAGCGGTTTTTGACTTTTGGTGCGAGTGTTCTTACAGGACTTAACGAAAAATGCAGTAAAATTAAATTTTAAGTGCCGAAGGCACTCTCGCAAAAGGTTGGTAGTGAGCCAAAGGCGTTACGAGTGCGCTTGCAAACGAATAGACGATGCGAACGTGACCTTTTGCGAATAAGGAGGAGCAGCGGCATGAGCGAACTCTGATTTTTTGCAAAAAAAATCAGAGCAAGCGATATATAGCTTGCTCCGACGTGGTCGAGGTGACAGGACTTGAACCTGCGGCATCTTGGTCCCAAACCAAGCACTCTACCAAACTGAGCTACACCTCGCAATATCACTTTATAAATTATACCTCAAATAAAGGGCTGTGTCAAGATTTTTTTGACACAGCCCCAATGTTTTATGGATATTATGTGTGCAAAGCTGCACACAGCGCAAGATTAATTATCTCTTTTCGTAACGTTTGTAAGCTTCCTGTCTGAATTTCAAAGCGTCTTCAATGCCGAAGTCTTTCAGCTGCTGAATATATGCGTCAAACTCGTCAAGAGATCTCTCACCTGTTATAAACTTAATTGTCTGCTCTTGAACATACGTATCTACATTTGTTTTGATTTCGGAATCTCTGTCGGCTTCGGAATCAAGAACATAAAGCTGCGGCAAGAGATGGTTTCTCATATTTGTCTTAGCCCATTCAACCATTGCATCCTGCTGCTGTTTTGTCGTATAGTACTGCTCCATGTATCTTGTATCCTGAACCATGATACCATTGTAGCACGAACGCATGTAAAGACCCATTGCATTTGCAACCGTAAGACCATCGGGGTTGTTGAGGATAAGATCCGTATACTGCGGATACTTTTCACCGTCTTTGTCAACCCAGTTGTAGCTTTCGCCTTCTATACCGAAGTTGAAGAGGTTATGTCCTTCTTCTGTAAAGCCATAATCGAGGAAGCGTGCCGCAAGCTCGATATTCGGGCACTTTGTATTAATTGCCGTGCCGCAGTCCATACGAACGGGAGCGGAAACATATGAATATTCCGCATTTTCACCGGATTTTGTTGAGGGAAACTGAACACCCATCAGGTCAAATCCGTCTTTTCCGCCGGCAGCTTTAAGATACTGACCGACACCGGAACCGTTCCATGCCTGAATTGCGCCTGTTCTGCCGTTTAACACTTTATTATCGACAGCCTTTGAATCAATAACAGCCATATCCTTATCGATAAGACCTTTTTTGTACCAGTCATTCATCTTGGTAAGGAAGTCTTTATATGCAGGTTCTGCCTGACCGTAAACAACTTTTCCGTCGTTCTGATAGTAGCCTGGATAAATGTTAAATCCGGGCATAAATGTATACTGAAGATTGGAAAGCGGTCCGGTATAAGGCGCTTCAACACCGTTATCCTTAAATGTCTGTAAAACCTTTTCCCATTCATCAATTGTTGTGGGAGCGGAAAGATTATATTTCTTCATCCAGTCTGCGCGGACAACGGGACCGTAACCGAGCTGCAGAATACCCTCTTCCATCATGAAGGGGAAAGCATAGTAAGAACCCGAGTCTGATTTAACCTGTTTTTCATAAGTATCGTTTTCTTTAAGAAGCTTTGAAAGAGCCGGAGCATATTTTTCAAAAACTTCGTTAAGTTTTAATATGTAGCCTTCGTTTATAGCAACATCGGGACCGCCGGGATAATTGTTCCAGCCGTACTGGATAAGATCCGGAAGCTCGTCTGAAGCCAGAAGCAGCTGAAACTGCTCTGTGTCCTGACCTGCCGTAGGATGAACGTATTCTACGTTTACACCCGTGTTTTCAGCAATTTTTTTGCCGAGAGGTGTGTCACCGAAGTTTTCGTACATGTGGGTCCAAACAATGGACTGTCCCATCCAGTATGTGAGTTTATCATCACATTTTACAGGATAGATTGCGTCTCCGTTCAATACAACCTCTGAACCGTTGCTGATGTCAACATCGCTTCCAGCGCCGCTTTTTTTACAAGCTGTGAAAGACGAACCAGCAACCAAAAGCGCCGTACCAAGCGCAAGTGTTTTAAGTGCCTTCCTTTTCATATAATACCTCCGAATTATAATAATTTTGCATATTAACGTGTCTCGTCTGCGCATAAACAAGGCACCTCGGCAGACAAAACTTACATATACCGCAAACGCAAATTATCTATAATCATTACAGTATACGCACATAATATGTTTAAAATTACTATATCAGAAAATCAGCAATTAGTCAATAGTTTTTTCCAAAAAGTCGGATATTTAATTTTTTTGTACAATTTCACCAAGCACCCTTGCATCGCGGATAAGATTGTACGGGTCTCCGTCTTTTACAAATTCTATGAGAAGTTTAAAGTCTTCTTCTCTTATGGAGTCATAGTATTTAACAAGGTTTCCCCTGATTTCCGAAAGCATTCCGTATCCGTTTTCCGGAGTATAGTTCTGAATATGCAGCATGCCGCAGGAATATGGCTTAACTACGCCGAATTCCGCTATATTTTCCCCAGCACTTTTTTCACCGGCAGGCTGCCAGTAAAGCCCTGCTCCGGTATCCTCCGCAAGACGCGCCGCCCCCTCTGCGGTATCGGTAAGTGTTCCGTGGTGATATTCAAAACCTATCTTTATTCCGAGTCTTGCCGCTTCTTTGACCATAAATTGTGTATTTTCCACAATTAATGCATAATCTTCATCGCTTGTGTGCGCACTTCCCGTGTTGCCCGCCCATACGCGTATAACACCCGCGCCGAGCATATCCGCCGTTTTTACCGTGTCTATACACTCGTCACGGTCCTTCATCTCGCAATACGAACCGAGAGAAAAAATCTCCAGCCCGAATTTCTCGGAAGCCTTCTTTATTTTGTCTGCATGGGTGCGGCTCAAAAGCGGCATGTGTAAATCCGAAACGCCCCATTCAATACCATTAAGACCTGCTTTTGCGGCATATTCGGCAACAATCTCGGGTTCAAACTTTCCGAGTGTCAGCGACGTCATTCCAAGTTTCATAGACTACCTCCTTAGTTTTCGCCGTAAACCTTTTTAATTGTCTCAATTACCCTTGTCCCGAACTCCGGAGTGGGAATTGTGCTTTCTTTACCTTCAATATATCTTACAAACTGGTGCAGCTGCTTTACAAACGGAGGGTACTCCTCTGTGAATTCATAAGGCTCAAACTTTCCATTTGTCGCGATTTCTATATTGTTTGAGTTATATACCCTGACTGCTCCGTCGCGGAAATAATATGTTGTTTCGTTAACTTCAAAGTCGCTGTACGCCGAATATGTCATAACAGATGAAATGCCGTTTTCAAACTCAAGATAAACCTGTGCATGACCCTCAACATCATACCCGTCAAGAAGGTTGCCGCAGTTGGCGTGAAGGCTTGTGATTTTTGTATCTCCCATAAGAGTGAACAGCTTATCGAGACCGTGCGCTCCGTAGTTCATCATAATTCCGCCGCCTGCAAGCTTCTTGTCTAAAAACCAGCGCGGACGTGATTCGCTGAAATAATTCGTATTTCTTCTCTCGTTTATCATTGCAAGCTTGCCGAATTTTTCTTCTTTGTACATATTTCTGAGGACTTCGTTTGCGCCGAAAAATCTCTGCACATGTCCTATCGCAAGCTTTGCGCCGTTTTTATCTGCCGTTTCTTTCATTTTTACACATTCCGAAACCGAGGTTGCCATTGGCTTTTCGCAAAGCACGTGTATTCCTTTTTCAAGAAAATAGCAGCTTACTTCACAGTGAAGAAAATGCGGAAGGTTTATTATAACCGCGTCTATGCTTTCCTTAATTTCCTTATAATCCGTATAAAAAGGAACGCCGTATTCCTTTGCCGCAGACTCGGCTTTTTCCGGATTTACGTCAACAACCGCCGCTATTTCACATTCGTCCGACTGCGAAATCGTGCGCAAATGCGTGTGACCTATTATTCCTGTACCTATTACTCCTATTTTATACATCAGTACTTACCTCCTCTTTCCTCAAAATGAGTGGGTTTTCCGAGGGCTCTTCCGCCCGAAAGAATCCATTCCGCCTGCCATTTTATAAGTGTTTTTGCGGAAACCGACGGATATCCGAAAACAGATACGGCGCGGCTTGCGTCGTTTAAGTATGCCATGCCGCTCTCTTCTCCCGAAAAAACGGGTTCCTTTCCGAAATATTTTCCGAATTCTTCAGCGGTTTTGCGAACCGACAGTGTCTCGGGGCCGGTTACGTTCATAATTTCAACATCGCTTGATGCGTGAAGTAACCCGCGAAGAGCAATTTCGTTTGCAGTTCCCTGCCAGATTATATTAAAGCACGGTGTTGTAAGTGAAATCGGCGTGCCGTTTAGAACGCTTGAAGCAATATCATACAAAACGCCGTATCTTAAATCCGCCGCAAAATTAAGTCTGTATATAAATACTTTTGTACCGAATTTATGCGCCGCATATTCAAATGAACGCTCGCGCGCGAGGCAGCTCTGCGTATATTCGCCTATCGGTCCGGGCTTTGTTTCCTCCGTGCATCCCGCCGTATGAAGCGGGACAAGCGGATAAACATTTCCCGAAGAGAAAACAACCATGGAAGCGCCTTTAAATTTTTCTCCCACGTGTGCCGGCAAAACACTATTCATCGCCCATGTCTGCCATTCATTTCCGTCCGTGCCAAATTTTTTTCCTGCCATATAAATAATGTTTTTAACATCGGGAAGTGCATTAAGCTGCTCCGTATTAAGAAGGTCGCACTTTATAATTTCAACGCCGTTGTCGCTGAGAAGCTTTGCGGCAATTTCATCCCCGAATCTTGAAACGGCATAAACCTTTTTATCTATACCTGCTTCTTTTATTGCGTTTTTCGCCAAAACGCACAGCGTCGGACCCATTTTTCCGCCCGCGCCGAGCACCATTATATCTCCTTCTATTTTGGCTATATCCTCTACAAGCTCCTTTGAGGGAGTTGTGAGCAGCGCGTTAAGTTTTTCTTCTGTCCATGTCATAAAAACACACTCCTTTTTTTAATTATTGGCGATATTTCATTTTTTTAACCGTTTTTGAGTAAAAAAAACAAAAGCCTTGGGAAAAAGGGGAAATCCCCCTTTTTCCCGATGGAGAAGAAAGATTATTTGCTTTCAGGCTTTTGAGTTAAAAAATAAAGTAATTATCTGTTTTTGTAACGCTTGTATGCATCATTTCTGAATTTCAAAGCGTCTTCAATGCCGAAGTCTTTCAGCTGCTGAACATATGCGTCAAATTCGTCAAGAGATCTCTCTCCGGTGATAAACTTGATTGTCTGTTCCTCAACATATGTGCTGAGATTTGTCTGTATATCGGCGTCTTTATCAGATTCTGTATCAAGAACGTAAAGCTGCGGCAGAATATGATCTCTCATATTTGTTTTGCCCCAAGCCTTCTGAGCGTCCTTCTGCTGCTGTGTCTGGTAGAACTGCTCAATGTATCTTGTGTCTTGAACCATGATGCCGTTATAGCATGCACGTGTGTAAAGACCGAGTGCATTTGTAACGGTAAGTCCGTCCGGATTGTTCAGAATAAGGTCTGTATACTGAGGATATTTCTCGCCGTCTTTGTCAACCCAGTTGTAGCTTTCACCTTCGATACCGAAGTTGAAGAGGTTGTGACCTTCTTCCGTGAATCCGTAATCGAGGAAGCGTGCCGCAAGTTCTATATTAGAACACTTTGTATTGATTGCAGTACCGCAGTCCATACGAACAGAACCGGAAATAGACGAATATTCAGCATTTTCACCGGATCTTGTTGAGGGGAACTGTGTTCCTACCAAATCAAATCCGTCTTTGCCGCCGGCCGCTTTAAGCCACTGACCGATACCGGAGCCTGCCCAGCCTGTTACAGCGCCTGCTCTGCCGTTTAATACTTTATTGTCAACAGCCTTTGAATCAACAACAGCAATGTCTTTGTCTATAAGACCTTTTTTATACCAGTCGTTCATCTTGACAAGGAAATCCTTGTATGCGGGCTGAACCTGTCCGTAAACAACTTCACCATCGTTGATGTAGTAATTATATGACAGGTTGAAGCCGGGCATAAACGTCTGCTGCAAATCGTAAAGCGTACCTGTGTAGGGCGCTTCAACACCGTTGTCTTTAAATGTCTGAAGAACTTTCTCCCATTCGTCAATTGTTGTGGGAGCGGAAAGATTATATTTCTTCAGCCAGTCCGCACGGAGCGTGGGACCGTATGCAACCTGAAGAATACCGTCTTCCATCAAGAACGGGAATTCATAGTAAGAACCGGAGTCGGACTTAACCTGCTTATCCCAGTTTTCGTTTTCTTTAAGAACCTTTGTAAGCGCCGGAGCGAATTTTTCAAAAACTTCGTTAAGTTTTAAAATATAACCTTCGTTTATAGCAACATCAGGTCCGCCGGGATAGTTGTTCCACCCATAGTTTACAAGATCCGGAAGCTCATCCGAAGCCAAGAGAAGCTGAAACTGCTCCGTGTCCTGTCCCTCTGTGGGGTGAACATATTCAACGTTAACACCTGTGTTTTCAGCAATTTTCTTGCCGAGAGGCGTATCTGCGAAATTTTCATATTTATGCGTCCATGCAGCGGATGAACCCATCCAGTATGTAAGCTTGTCATCGCATTTTACAGGATATATAGCGTCCCCGTTCAATACAACCTCAGAACCGTTGTTAATATCAACGTCTGTGGCTGTGCTGCCGCCTTTTTTGCAGGCGGTGAAAGATGAAGCCGCAACAAGCATAGCCGTGCCGAGTGCAAGCTTCTTAAGTGTTTTCTTGTTCATGAAATACCTCCAAATTTTATCTTCTCCATCAATATAAAAAATAAAAGGATATGTGCCAAAAATTATTTGATTTTAGCTTTCCAGCTTTCTATGTTTTCCTTTACGAACTCATCATCGCAAAGGTGTGGGTACATTGCGCAAACTCTGTCTATTTCCTCCGCCTGACCGGGTGAAAGCTTTTCATCGGGATTTAAACATCTGGTGCTTTTCATAAGCCCCTGTCTATATAAAACCTCGTGTATGCCGGCAATGCAGCCCGCAAAGCCGTTTGCAACGTCAAAGAGAGCGCCGTTGGCGTCCGTTATCTGTGCGGCAAGCGTCAGCGTTTTCGCGCTTACTTCACCGTTTTTAATCTCGGAAAAAATCTCGCATACTCTGTGCGCCCATGCCGACCAGTGACCGAGCAGACCGCCCATGAATCTGCGTGTTATCTCCCTGCCTTCAACGTTGAATTTGTATTCTGTTGTAAGATCAACTATAATATTGTCGTCATTACCCGTGTAAAGAGTAATCTCATCGCTTCGGCTTGAAAGCGATGCCGCTCTTACAACATCAATTGTGGAATATCTGTCAAACGACGCGCATTTAACGGCAACAACTCCGTGCACCTCGCAAACCTTTTCCCAGTAGCCGTATGAAAATCTTCTTCCTCCTACGGCAGTCTGAAGGTAAAATGCAATAACCGGCATAACCTTTGCCACAGCTTTCGTTCTTTCAATCAGATATTCTTCGCTCATATCGTTTAAACCGCCGGGGCTTAAAAGCACCGCGTCAAACCCGAGCTCTTTTGCGGTTTCAGCCTCGCGCACAGCCTGCTCCGTTTTACCGCAGACGCCCGAAACTTTAACCACTGTTTTGCCTGTTTCCTTTTCGAACCTGGCAATTTCTCCGGAAACCGTTTTTAAAACCGTTTCAAAAAGATCTATGCCTTTGTCCCTTATTTCGAACTGCGTAGTATGAACCGCAGTTGCGATTCCGCCTACTCCGGACTCCAGATAATATCTGGTCAGAAGGCGCTGACCCTGCTCATCAAAGACCCCATCATCCGTAAGCGCCAGCGGCGTTGCAGGAATAACCGTTCCTTTTTTCAAAATTTCAAGTGCTTTTTCTCTGCTCATATTACCGCTCCTTTATAAAAAATACAATAAGTAACTCTTTGGTTACTTTTATATTACCACACTCCCTTCATATTGTCAAGTATTATTTTAAAACATTTGGCTGTTAGTGTCAATAGAATTTAAGAAAGATTTGCACACCATCTCATTTATACAGATATAACAGCGGTTTAAAATGTTTTGAAAGCTTTATGACAGCTTTTGCAAGGCAAACGGAAGCCGCAAATGTAAACAAATAGGCGGCAACAGAATTGTCTGCAGCTGCATGAAATACCGGAACAATTTCAAGTATTTCTACAAAAATCATATGCGAAAAATATATAAGGGCAGACATTGCCCGAAGTTCTTTGTATATGCCTTTGTCCGTCAGCCGTATGTTAGCGGCAGTATAAAAAGAAAAAAACACCGTCGGAATAAGACCGAGATACATGTCATATTCCCTTATCCACGAAAGACGCGTTAGTACAAAAACCTCCGCACCGTAAAAAATAAAAGAAACACACATGCACAAAAATGCTGTTTTCACTTTCATTTTAAAGCCGTGCCTTGCAAAGTACATACCCATCATAATGAAAAGCAGTCCTTCGCACAAGCCGTTTCTTGTTGTTTCAAAAAATCTTTTTATTTGCAGCAGAAAATTCCAGAGCCATGTCACACTTTTAAGCGGTACAATAAGACCGAACCAGCTCTGGGCACAAAGGCCGAGACAGTACATCGCAAATGAAAAAATTGCAATTGCACGCGGCTTTACACCTGCCGACAGCAAACACAGCAAAATAACATATGCCCATATCATTGCATTTAAATACCATAAATGTCCGTAGCTTGTGCTGAGCACAAACCTAAACAAATAGTATTTCAAAAAGTCCAAAATGTTTACGTGTCCCATTATTTCCGCCGTATGATAATAAGCAAACGGCGCATAAATAACAGACCAGATAATATAAAGTCTTATTATTCTTTTTACATACGCGCCTATCACGCTTTTGTCCAATTCGCCATTTTCTTTATATGCTTTTATAAATACAAAGTACGAGGATGAAATAAAAAAGAACGGAACGGCAACACGCGCTGCGAAATTCACAACTGCAAAGTTGAGCATCCAATTCACAGATGTAAGCGGCGGAACATGTATTGTCACAACAAGCGCCGCGCATAAAAATTTTATAACATCGATGAAATTATATTTTTTCAACACCTTTTTTGACGGTTTGTCCGCGTATTCCATCTTAATC
>ERZ1034952.1231-NODE-1231-length-21405-cov-13.707588_pt1 | contig 21405 bp, 22 predicted proteins | sample MGYA00520625_ERZ1034952 | MGnify/ENA primary metagenome ERZ1034952 (study PRJEB33766, sample SAMN09781773) | gut metagenome | biome: gut microbiome | host: Homo sapiens | place: Madagascar | study: EMG produced TPA metagenomics assembly of the PRJNA485056 data... | reverse complement strand
GCTGCGGCTCGCCGCAGCGCACTCGCTGTGCGCCGAAGGCGCACAACTCGCACGTTTGCGAGCCGAGATGTATTTTCTCCGACGCACATGTCATCGGAGAAAATGATTAACACTCTATTTGCGCCTGCGGGCGCAAACTCTGCGAGGCTTTTTCGACAGGCTGAGAGGGCCGTGAAAGCGGCCCTTTCTTAGAAATTCGGGAAAATCGGGATCAGGCGACCGCGTTGTTCCGGGCGTACTCGGTCAGCAGATTCTGCATCTCGTCGGACATGATCTCTACCGTTTCCTCGACGGTTTGATCGTTTTCCAGCATGTCGGACACGCCCTGCATGATCGCATAGTAGAAATCCTTGGACGGGCCGACGGTAACGCTGCGCATATCCGCCGGGGTGGAGATGAGCTGATCGTACGCCACCAGATACTGCGGATACTCCGCCGTCACGGTCTTATAAATATCCTCGTCCATAGCCGCCGTGTTGGAGGGAATGTAGCCGGTGTTCGCGGCGAAGTCGGCCTGCACCGCCGCGGAAGCGAGATACTGCATGAAGACCCAGGAGGCTTCCTTGCGAAGATCGTCGCCGGAATCGAACATGGACAGGCAGGAGCCGGCCACGGTGGCGCCGTCGGAAGCGTCGGCGGAAACGCGCAGATACTTGCCGACGCCGACTTCAAAGGCGCCGTTGACTTTTTCGAGGACCGGGGCCACGTTGGAAGAAGAATTGGTCATCATTACGAGATCGCCGGCGATGAACATATCGGCCGAGCCGCTCTCGTTGATGAGCGCACCGGCGTCATACATGGCCTTCCACTGCGTCAGGAAGGCGGCCAGCGCGCCGTTGTCGATGCAGGCGAGCTCCGTGGCGGTGCCTTCCGAGCCGTTCTTTTCATTGACGACGTAGCTGCCGAGCTGACCCAGCCAGTTGGCGAGCGTCGGGGTGTTCGGCACGGTCTGCAGCACCTTCTGGGTGAGACCCTTGGCCTGCATGACCTGATAAAGCCGGATAACATCGTCAAACGTCTCGGGGACCTTGTCCCAGCCGGCTTCCTTCAGCAGGTCCATGTTGTAGTAGGAAACGGTGGTAGAGGTCGCAAACGGCAGACCAAGCTGGCTGCCGGCAAACTGCCAGTTGGCCAGAGCGGCGGAGAGATAGGTGTCCAGGCAGCCGGGCTCCGCGTAGGCGGCCACGGCCTGGTCCACGGTGAAGGCTTTGCCGGAGTTGTAGTAGGTCATTTTGCCCGTGGCGTCCAGCTGCATCAGGTCGGGCAGCTCCTCAAAGTTGCCGCCGGAGATGATGGCCTTGAGCAGGGTGCTGGCGTCGGAGTACTGGCCCTGATACACGGCGTTCACGGTGATGCCGTATTCGTTGGTGCTGTTGAATTCCTCAATGTACTTGTCCATCAGCACGCCGGCCTCGTCCGAGGCGCAGTGCCAGAACGTGATGGTCACCGGCTGCGTGCCGAGCAGGCTCTCGACCGGCGCGGCTTCCTCCTCGGCCGGGGCCGCGGTGGGCTCGGCCGGCGTGGCCTCTCCCGTGCTGCCGCAGGCGGCCAGAGAGAAAACAAGCGCCAGAGCCAGAAGCAATGACAGCATCTTTTTCATGTGTAAATCCTCCTAAAATGATTTTATTCCAGAAAAGCGGGGCACTGCTGCCCCTGCCAGGGAATACGGATCAGCCGACGAGACTCCCTTCGGTGCCGCCCTTTGCCATGTTCCGCCGCATGATGACGAAAAGGATGAAGGACGGGATCAGGGAGATCGTCACGCCGGCCAGCACGAGCTGATAATTGGTGTCCTCCCAGGAATTCAGCTTGGTGATGCCTACCATGATGGTGCGCATATCGGGCGCGCTGGCGGTGATGATCAGCGGCCAGAGATAGGCGTTCCAGATCGTGATGAAGCTCTGCACGAAAAGCGTCGTGATGATCGGCTTGCAGATGGGCATCAGGATCGTAAGAATATACCGCAGATCGCCGCAGCCGTCGATCATGGCAGCATAGCGCAGATCCTTCGGAACGGAAAGGAATTTCTGCCGGAGCATGAACATCTGGCTGGCGCTGACAAAGCCGGTGATGCACATGCCGAGATAGGTGTTGAGCAGCCCCAGCCGGGACACGGTCACATAGTTGGTGATGAGGAGCGTGTCGCCGGGCATCATCATCGTGCCGAGAATGAGGAAAAAGCAGAAGTTCTTCCCCCGGAACTCATAGTGCGTCAGCGCAAAGGCCGCGCAGATGGAAAACACCAGACGGACCACCGTTCCGAGCGTCGCCATGATGAGAGAGTTGAGCATATAGCGCAGCATGGGCGCCTGATGCATGGCGTCCTTGAAGTTCTGCGTATAGGCAAAGCTGCTCGGCAGCAGCCGCGGCGAGAGAAATTCCGCCGGAGTTTTGAAGGCGCCCAGAACACAGTAGATCACCGGGAAGATCAGCACCAGGCCCAGAGCGATGGCCACGACGGATACGACGATGTCCGTCGTGCGTTTTCTGGCTGTATATTTCACTGATAAAACACCTTCTTCCGCTCATAAACAAACGACACCAGCGTAAACCCGAAGGTCAGAACGAAAGCCACCATGCTCACGACCGCCGCCAGACCGTAGTTGGAGCTGCCGTAGCCGGAGGAGAACATCATGTACATCAGCGTTGTCGTCGCGCGGGACGGGCCTCCCTGCGTAATAATGATCATCGGGCCGGATGTCATCATCGCCAGAACCGTGTTGGTGCACATCACATAAAAAATGGTAGAGGAGATCATGGGGAGCTGGATCTTGAATACGCGGGTGAAAAATCCTGCCCCATCCAGCTCGGCCGCCTCCATAATGTGCTTGGGGATCCCCCGGAACGCCGATTGGAACAGAAGAAAATCGAAGCCGATGCCCATCCACACCGTAAGGATAATGCAGGTGTACAGCGCCGTATCCCGGCTTTCAAACCATCCCAGATTCGTCCCGAAAAACGCGTTGACCCAGCCCAGCGTCGGGCTGAACATGGATTTGAAGATCATGCAGGCCGCCGACATGGATACGGCCATGGGCAGAGTGAACATGGTCTCGTATACCGGGCTGAGCTTACGCTTTTTCGTAGCCAGCAGCGCCAGAGAGATCGTCAGCAACAGCGTTGCCGGCACGTTGATCAGCGTAATGACGATGGAGTTTCGCAGCGCTTTTTTAAAGTCGTTCCGACCGAAGACATATTTGAAATTCTCCAGTCCAGCAAAGCCCAGGATCTCGCCCTTGTCGTTGACCGCGCAAAGGCTGTTGACCAGCGTTTTCAAAAACGGATAATAGACAAACAGCAGCGCAAAGATCAAAATCGGCGCCATAAAGGCCGCGACTTTCAGATTCTTACGGGCATTGGGACGGAGGCCGCCTTCGCGCAGCCTTCCGTATGCGGCGTCTTTCGTTATTGTGCTCAATCCTGCATCCTCCCGTTTTCCCGAAACCCGGCGGCCGCCGGAACGTTCGTCCGCGCGCTGCGGCCTTTTGTCTGCTTATTGCGGCGCTTTATGTGTATTTTGTAACATAGTGATGACAACAGTTCAATTCTTTTTTGCGTAAAGTCCGCAAATCATGAAATTGCCCAATTATTTCCGACCGCGTTCTGCCGTATTCGGGAAATGCACAACGCGGCATTTTCCGCGTTTCCCGGACAAATCGGATTGTATCGCACGCACGGTAAAGAGAGAAACACCTTTTTTGTAAGGTTTCGGTAAAATCCTCTTTACCGCCTCCGGTTTTTTCACCGGCTTGCTTGACAGCCCAATACCGCTATGATATGATTCGGTGCGACAAATGACCGAAGCAAGTTACAAATGTAATTCCGACATATAGAAAGCGAGGCTGCAACCATATGGCACAGACCGTAAGCAGAATGAACCATATTTTCGGCACCGACGGGAAAACCTTCATTCTCGCCATGGATCACGGCTCCAATTTCAACGTGCTGCCCGCCATGAAGGACGCGAAAACGTTGATCCGCGAGCTGGCCGCGGCGGGCGCGGACGCCTTTTTGTCCACCATCGGCATGGCGGAAAACTTTGCCGGCAGCTTTCTGGGCAAGGGCATCATTCTTCGCATCGACGGCGGCGTTTCCTTTCTGGGCGATCACAAAGCGCCGATGCAGATCGTTGCCACGGCGGAGGACGCGCTCCGTCTGGGCGCCGACTCCGTTATCACGATGAGCTTTCCCGGCTCCGTACACGAGGCGGAGGTTTTGAGCAATCTGGCGCGGGTGTGTCTGGACTGCCACAAATGGGGTATGCCCGTCACGGCCGAAGCGCTCCCCCGCGGCTTTGAAAAGGCCGAGGATTCCCGCACACCGGAAAACATAACGTTTGCCTGCCGTCAGGCCGCGGAGCTCGGCGCGGACATCGTGAAGACCGTCTATACCGGCGATCCGGAGAGCTTCCGGACGCTGACGGAAAGCGTTTATGCCCCGGTCGTTATTCTCGGCGGCGCAAAAAAGGTCCCCGAACGGGAGCTTCTGCAGGAGATCCGCGATGCGCTCGATGCCGGAGCCTCCGGCGTCGCCATGGGGCGGAACATCTGGGGGAACGAAGACCCGGTACGCTATGCCGCGGCGATCGCAAAGCTGATCCACGAGGATTGCAGCGTGGACGCGGCGCTGAAGGAAATGAACCGGCTTTACGGAAAAAGGGGATAGACGGAAATGGAAACATATAAAGTAAGCATTCATTCCGGCGTCCGCGAAATGGAAACGCGGATTCTGCAAAAGAGAGAGCCCGCCGGCGGCGAGGTACTGCTGAAGGTAACGAGCTGCGCCATATGCACGCTCGAGCAGCGTATCTGGAAGGGCATCATCACCCGGTATCCGTATGCCGGAGGCCACGAGGCGGCCGGGATCGTAGAGGCTGTCGGCCCGGACGTGAAAGGCGTAAAGCCCGGCGACAAAGCGGCTGTCCGGCTGCTGAACTCCTGCGGCGAGTGCTACTACTGCCGCAGCGGTCACGAAAACCTGTGCGTGGCGTCCTTCGTGGCGCATACGCATTCCGGCGTTATGGGAGCGGGCGGCTTTGCCGAGTATATGACCGTCAGCGCCAAGGCGGTGTATAAGCTCGCCGACGATGTGGATCTGGATCACGCGGCGCTGGCCGAGCCGCTCGCCTGCTGCGTTCACAGCATCCGCAACGCCAGGATCCAGCTGGGCGACGATGTGGTAGTCATCGGCGCCGGCATCATGGGCGCGCTGCACATCCGGCTGGCAAAAATGAGCGGGGCGCGCGTCATTGTCAGCGAGCTCGATCCCGTCCGCATGGACGTTGCGCGCAAAATGGGCGCGGACATCGTCATCAACGCCAGTGAAGCGGATCCCGTCGTGCAGGTCAAGGAGCTTACCGAGGGCCGCGGCGCCGACGCGGTGTTCTGCACCGTGGCCACGTCCGCCGTGGCGAAGCAGGCGGTGGATATGGCCGGAAAACTGGGACGGGTCGTGATGTATACCTCGTTCTTCCCCGATCTTCCGATCGAGATCAGCCCCACAAAGCTCCATTCGGGCGAGCAGATCCTCACCGGCTCCGTGAATCCGAATCCGGTGGATTTCCTGACGGCGACGCGCCTGCTCAGCCGGAAGCTCATCGACGTTTCCTCTCTGATCTCCGACCGGGTCCCCATGGCCGAGATCGACCGCGCTTTCCGGGAGGCCGTGGAGCCCAACACCTACCGTATTATCGTAAAGCCCTAAAAAAGGGATTGAAAAAAGCCGGGGGCCATGTAAAATGGAGGTATCAAAAAAGGATGGTATCGGCCATGAATCTGCATCCCCTGACGCCGGAACAGAAAAACGAATATACCCGGATCGCCTATTACTACTACGAAGCCGGCCAGACGCAGGACCAGATCGCGCAGCGGCTGGGGATCTCGCGCCAGCGGGTGAACCGGATCCTGGCGGAGTGCATTGAGCGGGGCATCGTTCGCATCACGGTCGACCGGAGCCCGGAGGAGTATTTCGCGAGCGAATCGGCGCTGGAGGAAAAATACCGTTTGAAGGCCGTTCGGCTGGCGCACAGCCTCGGGGCGGACCAGCTGTATGGGAATCTGGGCGTTGTGGCCGGACAGTATCTCAAGTCCATCGTCAAGCGGGGGGATATCATCGGCTGCGTTCCCGGCCGCGGCGTGGCCGGGCTGGTGGATAACATGCCGCAGATGGAGCGGACCGGCCTTACGGTAACGCAGCTCATGGGCAGCGAGAGCCGGAGAGAGTATAATCTGGAGGTCGACAGCATCCTCCACCGGTTTGCGCGAAAGCTCTCCGCCCTGCCGCAGCCGCTGTATGCGCCCGTGCTGGTCAGCAATGCCGAGCTGCGCGAATCCATTGTCCGCGAGCCCTATTATCAGGAGGCCTACGCCGTTATGAAGCGGTGCACCGTTGCGGTCGTCGGCATCGGCACGGCCACCACCTATGAGCAGTATATCACCGGCCCAAACCGGCAGCCCGGCACTGCGGCCGCCGGCGCGGCGGCTCCGGTGGGGGAGATATGCACCCACTGCTTCGATGCGGACGGACAGCCGGTGGAGTTCCCCTTTTCCAACCGTATTCTGGCCATCTCCCGCGAGGATTACAAGAACATCCCGACGCGCATCGGCATCGCCGGCGGGCCGGAAAAGCTCGCCGCGATCCGCGCGGCGCTGCGCGGAGGCTATGTCAACGTCCTGATAACCGATCTGGATACGGCAGCCGCCCTGCTCGACGAGACCTGACCGGCTGCGCACCCTGCCCATTGTAATAATAAGAGACGGATACGCCTGACATTGTGTCAGAGGTATCCGTCTCTTTTCATATCCGCCCGCGGCGGATGCGGCGCCGGCGCTCCTTTTGCCGGACGGCCTCCTCGCGGCTGACAGGGGCGCCGGCCGCGGTCATGCGCTGCTGATGGCGCGCGGCGTAGCAGATCGCCGCGGCCATGACGAGATCGTCGTGCTTTCCGGCGAGCGCTTCCGGGCGGTGATCCTCGTTGTAGCAGAACGTCAGCATCTCGCCGAGAAGCTCGCGGTCGGAAAACCACTCCGGGTGCAGGGAGAACACCTCCACGAGATTGGCGATCGCGCGCGGGCGCGTCTGCCGGTCGGTGCGGAAGCCGCAGCTCTCGCGCAGCCGGTGCGTGAACGTGTCCTCCCGCTCGCGGCGGTACTGGTTCGGATAGCCGAGCTCCAGAAGCTTCATCACGGGATACGTTGAGAAATTCGTTTCGAGCGCGACGAGCGCGTCGTTATAATATTTCCCGAGCGCGTACACCTGCCGGACATACTCCGGCTCGGAAAACCGCCGCCGGAGACACGCCGCCTGTTCGCCGGTGCTGTTGTCGATGACGTGCGCGGTGAACCAGTCCGAGCCTTCGCCCGCGGTGTCGCCGCCGAGCACATACGGATGGCCCGGCTCGCATTCGCGGTAAATGCGGATCTCGCCCGCGCCGTCATCCTGCCAGACGCTCTCGCCGTCTTTATCGCCGGGGACGAACCGCCCGCGGCGCACGGGCGGCGCGGCCTCCTCGCGGCGGCGGATGACGAGGGCGTTATCGAAAACGCCCGAGCCGCTGTGGAGAAACGCCTCGTCCGGATTCGCAGGGTACTCCTGGCGGAACATGTCCCGGCTGCCGCCGCAGTTGTTCGCAATGCACCAGCGCCGCCAGCGCAGCTGCCCCCACGAGAGGGAATACCGCTCGCGCGTCTCGCGCTCCTCCGCCGTCCATTCGATGCCCGGCTCGACCGGCATTGCATAATCCGGGTTTTCAAACCAGGCGAAGAACACCGGCTCAAAATCGTTCTCCCCGGCCACGGCGGCGTCCCACCGGTCCTTGAAATCCTCGCAGCCGTTGGCGGTGCTCTCGATGATGACCATCGTCCCCGGCCGGCTCGGCACGGCCTGCAATATGCCCGCGAGCGTCGCGGCCTTGCTCTCACCGCCCTCCGGCCAGAAGGCGTATTCCGAAAGATGCACGCACTGGAGCGTGTCGCTCCGCCCGATGCCGCGCCCGCCCGCCGTGGCGCAGCGGAAGCGCGATCGAAGCCCCGGCAACGCGCCGCGCGATGCGCGCGACGGGTTTTCAAACACCAGCTCCTGCGCGTTTGAGGTGCGCAGCATCGGCTTGACAGGCGCGGGCAGCTCGTCATAAAAGAGCTTGCTCATGCGAAAAAGATTGGCCGTGGCGTCCTCGCGGTGCGCCACGACGAGCGCGTTCACGTTTGCGCGCGTGGCGCACGCGTGGAAGAGCAGCGCCTCCGTGAGCGTGGAAAAGCCGAGCTGACGCGCCTTTAAAATGATGATGCGCACGGGCTTGCCCTCGTCCTGCTGGCGCTTGGCCACGGCATAAAGCTTTTGCTGCGCGGCGTTCAGGCGAAACGGCACGACCGCGCCGCTCTTCGTCCGTATTTTGAGGCACGATTCGATGTATTCTCTCGCAACGCACGGATTCACAGCGCGCTCGCCCCCTCCTGCCGCGCGAGCCATTCCTCAAGCGAGAGCGCGCCGTCCTCCGTCTCCTCCTCGCGAAGGGCGCGGAGATGCTCGTCGAGCTCGTGCAGCGCGCGCATCGCGCCCGCGGGGTCAAATTCCCAGATGCCGTCCGGCTCGCGCTGCTTTGTTTCGGGGTTGCGCGTGAGATGGGGCGTTGCCTGCATGCACCGGTCAACGATCTCCACGAGCCGCCGTCCGATCCACGCGCTCGAAACGCCCATCGCGTCAAAAAGCCGCTGCTCGCTCTCGCGGCGGCAGCGCTGTACCGCCGGGTCGCGCAGAAGCTCCCGGGCACGCTCTTCCGCTGTGGCGGGGCTGTATCCGGCGGCAATGGCGGCCTCAGAGCCGTCGCCGCAGGCGAGATATTCCTCCACAAAGCGCTTCTGCCGCGCCGTGAGCGCCGTTTTGTCCTTCATTCGGACCCTCCTTTCGTGTTCACAGGGGCATCTGCTCGAGAAATTTCTTCCGCAGACGGGAGAGCTTCCGGGGCGAGACACCCGCCGCCCCGGCTGCCGCCTCGAGCGTTTTCTGCTGTACGAGCACGCCGAAAAGCGCCCGTCCCTCCTCCGGCGTCTCCGCAAGACACGCGATCAGCGCGCGGACCGCCTCCCGCCGCTCCGGCGGAAGCTGCGCAAACACGCGGAGCATCGCCAGAATGTACCGCTGCTCCGCCGCCGGACGGCTACAGGACAAGCTCCGATATCCCATCGATCCATACCCCCTTTTGTATTGCAGGACACAAAGCGTGAATACAGCGAGCAAAAAATAAAAACAGAAGAAAATAGGTCTCCTGTATTACACGCTTCGTGTATTAACGTTATACCATCTGGGAATGGGCTTGTCAACACATTTCGTGGAATTCCGGTTGACTTTTTTCACGCCGCGTGTTATGGTAACGGTGAGGTGATAGCAATGTCCGGTTTCAGCGAAAGACTGTCGGCGCTGCGCAGGGGCGCGGGGATGACGCAGGCAGAGCTGGCGAAAAAGCTCGGCATTTCCAAAAGTTCGGTAAGCATGTACGAATGCGGCAATCGTGAGCCGGAGTTTGATCTGCTGGAAAAGATGGCGGATCTCCTCCGGGTGGACATGAACGTCCTGCTTGGCCGCGGCGAGCCGCTCGTGAACAACGATCCGGAGCTGACGGCGTATCTGGAAGCGCTGCGCGACAGGCCGGAGATGCGCGCGCTGTTCCGCCTTTCTCAAAACGCCACGCGCGAGGATGTGGAGACTGCCGTGACGATCCTCGAAGCGCTGCGCAGCAAGCATGAGGATACCTGACTATTACGTCCGGTTCGTGGACTTCCCGCCGACGGTGCTCGGCGCGACGCTCCCGAACGACGACGGCACGTTTTCCGTATACATCAACGCCCGTCTCGGCGACGACGCGCGGCGCGAAACGCTGCGGCACGAGCTCGAGCACATGGCGCGGGACCACTTTTACCGCGACGCTCCCGTCGCAGCGCAGGAGGCGGAGGCCCGCGGCGAGACGGCTTCGGCAGTACCGCCGGCGCCGGAGCGCGGCACGGTGCGCTGTTACCGCGATCTCGCGGCGCTCACGGCGTATCTCCAAAGTCTCGGCGCGCTCGGCAGCAGCATGGAATCCCTCGGCGCCGAACCGATGCGGAGATAAAAAAGAGCCAATGGCATTTGTGTGTCATTGGCTCTTTTGCCGTATTTTGTTAGTTCAGCGGGAGAATTTTGCACTCGGAGCCGGAGAGCTCCTGCGCGGGGGCGGGGAGCGTGTCCACATTGATGAGCGGGCGGCCGCCGGAAACGAGAATGTCCACATACTGCGCTGCGGAGAGCTCACGCACGACGATCTCGCCGCCGGAGCGCCGGTACAGCAGCGCCGGAACGCCGCCGTCGGTCGTGAGGACGACGCCGACATCGTAGGCATGCTCGGGGTCGAGCCCGTCCAGCGCCTTGGCGCCGCGGCGCTCTACGTTTTTGAGCACCGGCATGTCCGCCTGACTCACTTCCGGCGCACCGCTGCCGCTCGTGAGCAGCACGACGCGCGCGTCCGTCGCCGTGGCCGAGAGCTCGGTCGTGGCGAAGGGGTCAAACTGCCGGTTCGTGGAGATCACATAAAACCCGTTCTGCTCGATGCGCAGCGCGCGGCTTTTATAGAGCTCGCGCACGGAGGTCAGGAGCTTTACGTATTTTCCTTCCTCTGCGGAAAGAAAGGCGTCAATATCCTCGCGGATGCGCTCACTGCGGCGCGCGAAGAAGGTGGAGAACATGGCGCTGTCGCCGTCGTCGGTCTGCAGTGCGAGCAGCCACGCGAGAAGCTCCGCGCGGCTTCCGGCGGGCAGCTCATCCTCCGAGGGAACGTCTCCCGCGGCGAGCCGGTCGAGAAGCGCCGCGGCGCTCTCGGTTTTATCGTCCGCGCCGAAGAAGCGGATCTTTTCGAGAAGCTGCGCATCGGGGTGAAGGCTGTCGCCCGCCGGAAGACGCAGCGGCACGGTCTCCACCACGGCGGCGCTGCCGTCAAGATATACGTCCGCGACTTCCTGCGTGCGCCCGGTCGCGGTAAGGTCCACGCGGAAGTCCTCGCGCACGCTGTCCGGCCAGAGCGATTTCGGCAGCGCCGTCCGACTGCCGAGAAGAACGCTCTCGGCATGGATCACAATGCCGGTGCCGTCCCACGAGAGGGAGGTGACGATCTGCATCGAGACCGGCACGAGACCGAGAACGCGCTGCGAGATGCATACGCGCATCTTTCCGCCGGTCAGGCGGATGCCGAAATCGAGATCGCCGAACCGCTCGCGCATCTGCCGCCGGAGACCGGGCAGAACGCCGCTCTCGTCGGCAAGAACGTAAAGATCGTTTTTATACAGCCGGACAACGGCGCTGCCGTCGTCGGCAAAGGAGAGCTCGCCGAGCTCTTCGCTGCGCGGCGCGGCGAGGATCGCGTCCACATCGTCCCGAAAGGCGGAGGCGCCGCCGTTGCCGATGAGAAACGCCGCGAGCAGCAGCAAAAGAAGGATCCCTGCCGGTATCGCGATCGCCCATGCGCGGGCGCCGCGCTTTGCCGGTTTCTGCTTCATGCCCTCCTGCCTCCTTTCCGACGGATATCGACATACTTTTTTCAGTTTAACGCATCCCGGCGAAAAAAGCAATTGCATCCTGCCGGAGCGGAACATATAATAGGATTTACCCGCCTTCGGGCGGTAAGTTTCGGAAAAAACGGGGGTAATGCGCATGGCTTTCTCTCTGGCACTCGTGGATTTCGACGGCACGCTGGCCGATTCGATGCCGTACTGGCTGCGTCTGCCGGCGGATACGCTCCGCGCGGCGGGGCTGCCGCAGCCGGAGGGCTTTGCGGAATACATCCGCTCCGTGCCGATCCGGGAGATCGCGCGGGACATGGGCGCGAAGTACCCGCAGCTTGAAGCGGAAACGCCGCTCGCCGTGCGCTGGAGCGCGGAGATGGCGGCGCATTACGCGCGGGAGATCCCTCTCAAGCCGGGAGCAAAGAAGCTTCTGCAAACGCTGCGCGCGGCGGGGCTGCGCGTATACATCCTCTCGGCGACGCGCCACGCGCTGCTCGATCCGGCCATTGAGCGGCTCGGCGTCGCGCCGCTCGTGGACGGCGTTTACGCCGAGGAGGAGACCGGCTCAAAGCGTACCGAAGCGCCGTATGCGTTTTTCCGGGACAGGCTCGGCGTTCCGTATGAGAAAATGCTTCTCGCGGAGGACGCGCCGCGCAATCTCGCCGCGGCGGAGGCGCTCGGCGTTTCGGGCGTCGGCGTATACGACGAGAGCATGAAGGAATATACGGAGATGATCCGCGCCGGAGCGGCGGTGTATTTGCCGGACTTCTCCGATCTTTCGGCGCTGGAGGAGCTGCTGCGGCGGTGACGGCAGGACGCCGTGAACCCCTCCGTCAGCCTGACGGCCGCCGGCTCCCCTCTCAGGGACGCGGGGTCGGTTATCCGAGCTCTTGCCTGCTTACTTGCCGCACCAATAAGGCAGGCGGCAAAAACGAAGGGTTTGACGAAGGAGGTTCCTCGGATAATTCCCCATAAAAAAGCGAAAAAAGTATTGACTTTCCTGAGATTTATGGTATTATGTCATGGCGCTCCAAAGACAGCAGGTGGCATTCGCCGTAAATCCTGCCGAGGAAAGCACGATACTTGTATTGTGTCTCCCCCTGTCTTTCGGCAGAGGGAGTTTTTCTTTCGGGCGCAGAAATTTACCCCGGAGGTGAAACCATTGCCTAACGCGAAAGTACTCAGCGAGAAACAGGCCATCGTCGAGGAACTCACCAAGCGTATCGGTAACGCCACGGCGGGCGTCCTTGTGGACTACAAGGGCATCACCGTTCTGGAGGATACCGCTCTGCGCCGTGAGCTGCGTGCTGCCGGCATTGAGTACACCGTTGTGAAGAACACTCTGCTCCGCTTTGCGGTTGACAAGTGCAATCTCAACGAGTTTGACTCCGTGCTCAACGGCACCACCTCTCTGGCCACCACCGAGGGCGACCCCATCGCGCCCATCCGCATCGTCAGCGAGTTCGCCAAGAAGATGAACGGCAAGTTCGAGGTCAAGGGCGGCTTCATGGAAGGTAAAGTCCTTCCGATGGCCGACATCGATGAGATCGCTCAGCTTCCCGGCAAGGATGCCCTGTACTCCAAGGTCCTCGGCACCATGCTCGCACCCATCACCAGCCTGGCCGTCGTTCTCGGTCAGATCCTGGAGCAGAAGGGCGGCTCTCTCGAGACCGCCGAAGCCGCTGCCGAATAATCCGGCAGACACAAATCATTTTTAGGAGGAAAATTACAAATGGCTAGCGAAAAAGTTACCGCTATGATCGAAGAAGTCAAGGCTCTCTCCGTGCTGGAGCTGGCTGAGCTCGTCCACGCCCTTGAGGAGACCTTCGGCGTTTCCGCCGCTGCCGCCGCTGCCCCGGTCGAAGAGAAGACCGAGTTTGACGTTGTCATGACCGAGTTCGGCGCTGAGAAGATCAAGGTCATCAAGGAAGTCCGCGGCCTGCTGGGTCTGGGCCTTGCCGAGGCGAAGGCTCTCGTCGAAGCCGTCCCCGCCAAGCTGAAGGAAGGCGTCTCCAAGGAAGAGGGCGAGGAGATCAAGTCCAAGCTCGAGGCCGTCGGCGCGAAGGTCGAACTCAAGTAAGATTTTTTATCCCATCCACCTTGCTCCCTGTCTGAGCAGGGGGCCGCAGTCCAGAAGGAGGACAACTAATGGCTAAGACCACCGAAAAGTACGAGGTCCTGTACGTTCTCAACCCCAACCTCACCGAGGAAGAGACCCAGGCCATCGTGGAAAAGTTCAAGACTCTGATCGAGCAGAACGGCACCGTCGATGAGATGGAAGAGTGGGGCAAGCGCAAGCTCGCCTACGAGATCAACTATCTCACCGAGGGCTACTATGTGCTGGTGAAGTTCACCTCCGGGCCCGAGCTTCCCGCCGAGCTGGATCGTATCCTCGGCATCACCGACGGCGTGATCCGCTCTCTTGTCACTCTGCGCTACGAATAAGCGGAGGGAATGATATGCTGAATCATATCGTTCTTATGGGCCGCCTGACGCGGGATCCGGAGCTGCGCTATACCGGCTCCAACGTTCCCGTGGCGTCCTTCTCCATTGCTGTTGACCGGGATTTCGGCCGCGGTGAAAACGGTGAAAAGCAGACCGATTTCATCAACGTGTCCGCCTGGCGTCAGACCGGGGAATTCGTCTCCAAGTACTTCACGAAGGGCAGCATGATCGTGGTTTCCGGTCGGCTGCAGATCCGTGACTACACCGACCGCGACGGCAACCGCCGTACCGCGGCGGAGGTCGTGGCGGACAACGTCTATTTCGGCGAAAGCAAGCGCCGGGATGACGGAGCCCCGCGGCAGGAGTACGCGCCCCGTCAGGAGTACGCACCCCGCACCCCCTCCAACGAGGGCTTTAACAGCGCGAAAGCGCAGGCCGGATCGTTCCAGACGATCGACGATGACGACGGCCAGCTGCCGTTTTGACACTCACGAAAGGAGTTTTTGAACCATGGCTTTTGATAAGTCCGCTGCCCCGCAGAAGAACCGCAAGCGCAGAAAGGTCTGCCAGTTCTGTGTGGATAAGGCCGAGTATATCGACTACAAGGACACCGTCAAGCTGCGTAAGTACCTGTCCGAGCGCAGCAAGATCCTGCCCCGCCGCACCACCGGCGCCTGCGCCTACCATCAGCGTCTGCTCACCGAGGCGATCAAGCGTGCCCGTCAGGTCGCTATCCTGCCTTACGTGACCGACTGATTTCGGTTTTTTATCGACAAAAAAGCTCTCATCCCTCCGGGATGGGAGCTTTTTCTGTTGCACAGCGGCAGATCGGCGGTTATAATGAAAGTCGCAAAAAGCATAACATGCAACAGTATATATATACGGAGGTTGACGCGATCATGTACGATAACGGCAAAATCTATCTTGGTCTCTCCGGTGAGGAGCGGGTGGAGCTTCCCCTCTCCATGTGCAACCGGCACGGCCTGATCGCCGGTGCGACCGGCACCGGCAAGACCGTTACGATGAAGGTGCTGGCGGAATCTCTCTCCGATGCGGGCGTGCCCGTCTTCCTGTGCGACGTGAAGGGCGACGTCGCCGGTATCTGCGCCCCCGGCGCAGACAGCGAGGATATGCAGAAGCGTATCGAGCGCTTTGGCCTCACCGGCAAATTTGCCTACCGCGGCTACCCCACCACGTTCTGGGACATTTACCAGACCGGCGGCCATGCCGTGCGCGCCACCGTGAGCGAAATGGGGCCCGAGCTGCTCTCCCGCATTCTCGGCCTGAGCGAGGCGCAGACGGGCGTTCTGCAGATCGTTTTCCGCGTTGCGGACGACCGCGGACTGCTGCTCGACGATCTCAAGGACCTGCGCGCGCTGCTGAACTATGTGAACGACCATAAAGAAGATTACCGCATGAAGTACGGCAACATCACCACGCAGTCCGTTGCGGCGATCCTCCGCGCGCTGCTGCCGCTGGAGAAAGAGGGCGGCGAGCTGTTCTTCGGCGAGCCGGCGCTCGACGTGAACGACTGGATCCGCACCGACGCCGAGGGACGCGGCATGGTCAACGTGTTCGACTGCGTCAAGCTCGTGCAGAACCCGACGCTGTACGCGAGCTTCCTTCTCTGGCTGCTCTCGGAGCTGTTCGAGACCATGCCGGAGGTCGGCGATCTTGAAAAGCCGAAGCTCGTGTTCTTCTTCGATGAGGCGCACATGCTCTTCCGCGACGCCCCAGCGGTGCTCGTGCAGAAGATCGAGCAGACCGTAAAGCTGATCCGCTCGCGCGGTATCGGCGTGTTCTTCGTGACGCAGAGCCCGGCAGACGTGCCGAACACCGTGCTCGCGCAGCTTTCCAACCGCGTGCAGCACGCGCTGCGCGCCTATACGCCCACCGAGCTGAAAGCGGTGCGCGTGGCGGCGCAGGCGTTCCGCGAAAACCCGGCGTTCAACGCCGAGGACGCGATCATGGAACTCGGCGTCGGCGAGGCGCTCACGTCGTTCCTCGGCGAGGACGGCATCCCCGCCATGGTGCAGCGCACGAAGATCATCTGCCCGCAGAGCCTGATGGGTGCGCCGGAGGCGATGACGCGCGCCAAGGCGATCCTCCGCGACGGCATGGAAAAGTACGACGAGGCGGAGGACAACGTCTCTGCTTATGAGGTGCTCGCCGACGAAACGCAGGCCGCGGAGGAGGCGCTCGCGCAGGAGCGGGAGCGGCAGGAAGAGGAAAAGCGCGCCGCCGAAGAGGAAAAGCAGCGCCGGAAGCAGGCGGAGGCAGACGAAAAGCGCGCACAGAAGCTCGAAGACGAAGCGCGCCGCCGCGCGCAGAAGCTCGAGGATGAGGAGCGCCGCCGCGCCCAGAGGCTCGAGGACGAGGCTCGCCGCAAGGCCGAGCGCGAAAAGGAGAAAAAGGAAGCGGAGGAAAAGCGCAAAGCCGAACGCATCCGCTCCAAGATCGAAACGCAGCTCATCTCCGCCGGCGGCCAGATGCTCAAGCGCGGTCTGCTCGGTATCCTGAAAAAGTAAAACGCGCAGTACGGGAACCCCTCCGGCTTTTGCCTGCGGCAAAACCCGCCGCCCCTGTTAGGGGAGCCGGCACGGCGCAAAGCGCCGTGACTGGGGGCTTGTGCTCCTGCTGCAAATCATATATACGGACACGGAAAGCCGCTTTGGCGGCTTTCCGCCGTTTTTGAGAATTATTCTTTACGGAGAACTGATACCCATGATAACCATCCGCGAATATGTCCGTCCCGCCTCGCTTGAAGAGGCGTGGACACTCAACCAGAAGCGCACGAGCCGCGTGATCGGCGGCATGCTCTGGCTCAAAATGCAGAATGCCGCCGTCGGCACGGCGATCGATCTATCCGGTCTCGGCCTCGACAAAATCGAGGAAACGCCGGAGGGCTTTGCCGTCGGCGCCATGGTCTCTCTGCGCGCGCTCGAAACGCACGCGGGGCTGGACGAGTACACAAACGGCGCGATGCGCGAAGCGCTGCGCCATATCGTCGGCGTGCAGTTTCGGAATACCGCAACGCTCGGCGGGAGCGTTTACGGGCGGTTCGGCTTTTCCGATGTGCTCACGGTGCTCCTCGCGCTGAACGCTTCGGTCGAGCTTTATAAGGGCGGGATCGTCCCGCTGGCGCAGTTTGCCGGAATGCCGTTTGACCGGGATATTCTCGTGCGCGTGCACATCCCGAAGGAAAATGCCGCCTTTTTCTACGAGTCCGTGCGCCCGACAAAAACGGACTTCCCCGCGCTCACCTGCGCCGCGGCGCGGCTTGCGGACGGAGCATACCGCTTCGCTGTCGGCGCGCGGCCCGGAAGAGCGGTCGTGCTTACGCCGCAGTGCACGCTGGGCGAGCTGCCGGAGATCGTGAGCGCGCAGGTCACGACCGGCTCCAACCTCCGCGGCAGCGCGGCATACCGGAAGCATCTCATCCGCGTGCTCGTCCGCCGCGCCGTGGACGAACTGGAAGGAGGCGCGAAGTGAATATCACCTTTACGCTCAATAACAAAGCCGTGTCCGCGGATATCGCACCGGACACGCTGCTGCTCGACCTTGTGCGGCGTCTCGGCTGCAAAAGCGTCAAGCGCGGGTGCGGCACCGGCAACTGCGGTCTCTGCACCGTGTATCTCGACGGCACACCCATCCTCTCCTGCGCCACGCTCGCCGCGCGCGTGCAGGGCCGGAGCGTCACGACGCTCGAGGGGCTGCAAAGCGAAGCGGCAGAGTTCGGCGCATTCCTCGCCGACCAGGGCGCGGAGCAGTGCGGCTTCTGCAACAGCGGCTTTATTATGAATACGCTCGCGCTCCTGCGCGAAAACCCCGACCCGGAAGAGAACGAGATCCGGGAGTATCTCGCGGGCAATCTCTGCCGCTGCTCGGGCTACGAGGGGCAGCTGCGCGCCATACAGAGCTTCCTCGCGTGGAAAAAGGCGAAGGAGGCGAGCGAAGAATGAACACCGTCAATCAGGGCGTGCGCAAGCTGGACGCCATGCAGCTCGTGACCGGCCAGCCGGTCTACACCGAGGACATCGCGCCGGAAAACTGCCTTGTGGTAAAGCTTCTCCGCTCGCCGCACGCGAACGCCATGGTACGCGAGATCGACACCGAACGCGCCATGCGCGTGCCGGGCATGGAAGCCGTGTTTACGTGGAAGGACGTGCCGCAGAATGCCCGGCGCTATACGCAGGCCGGGCAGACCGCGCCGGAGCCGAGCCCGCTCGACCGGCTCGTGATCGACCGCCACGTCCGCTTTGCGGGCGACGTTGTCGCCATTCTTGCCGGGCGGGACGAGGCGTGCGTCGATAAGGCGATGAAGCTCGTAAAGGTCGAGTACGACGTGCTCGAGCCGGTGCTCGATTTCCGCACCGCGCTCGATAACCCCGTGCTCGTCCACCCGGAGGACAACTGGGAGGCGCAGTGTCCCGTCGGCGCGGACAACCGCCGCAATCTCTGCGCGCACGAGGAGGACGGGCAGGGCGATATCGATGCCGTGCTCCGTGACTGCGATATTGTCATTGACCGCGTGTACCACACGAAAGCCTGTCAGCAGACGCCGATGGAGACGTTCCGCACGTTCTGCACGATCGACACCTACGGCCGGCTGCACATCGTGAGCTCCACGCAGATCGTGTTCCACACGCGCCGCATCGTGGCGAACGCGCTGCACATCCCGCGCTCAAAGATCCGTGTGAGCAAGCCCCGCGTCGGCGGCGGCTTCGGCGCGAAGCAGACGGCGGTGAGCGCCGTTTATCCGGCGTTCGTCACGTGGATGACGAAAAAGCCGAGCATGATCGTCTTCTCCCGCCGCGAGTGCATGATCGCGGGCAGCCCGCGGCACGAAATGGAGATGCATGTGCGTCTCGGCGCGGATAAGAACGGCATTGTCCGCGGGATCGATCTCTATACGCTCTCCAATACCGGCGCTTACGGCGAGCACGGCCCCACGACCGTCGGGCTTTCCGGCCACAAATCCATCCCGCTTTATGCCAAGGCCGAGGCGTACCGGTTCGTGTACGACGTTGTATACACCAACCACATGTCCTCGGGCGCGTACCGCGGCTACGGCGCGACGCAGGGCCTCTTCGCCGTGGAGTCCGCCGTGAACGAGCTGGCCGCGCGGCTCGGCATCGACCCCTTTGAGATACGAAAGCGCAACATCCCCCGCGAGGGGGAGATAATGCCCGCCTACTACGGGCAGGAGAATACGAGCTGCGCGCTCGAGGCGTGTCTCGAAAGCGTGCGGCGGCGCATCGGCTGGGACGAAAAGTACCCCTGCCGCGATATGGGGAACGGCAAGGTGCGCGCCGTCGGCATGGGCATGGCGATGCAGGGCTCCGGCATCAACAACGTAGACGTCGGCAGCGCGACGCTCAAGCTGAACGACGGCGGCGGGTACACCCTCTCCATCGGCGCGGCGGATATGGGCACCGGCTGCGATACGATCCTCGCGCAGATCGCCGCCGAAGCGCTCGACTGTCCGCTGGAGAACATTTCCGTTCTCGGCGCGGATACGGATTCCTCGCCCTACGATTCCGGCTCCTACGCCTCCAGCACAACGTACGTTACCGGCAAAGCCGTGGAGCAGTGCGCGCTCGCGCTGCGCGAAAAGATCACGGCGCTCGCCGCGCGTATGCTCGCGTGCAGCGAGGATGACGTGCTCCTCACCGGGAGCTGCGCCGAAACGGCGGACGGGGAGAAGTCCGTCTCGCTCGGGGAGATCGCGCTCGCCTCCCAGTGCGGAAATGCGATCGCGCTCGAAGCGACCGTGACGCATACCTCGCCGATCTCGCCCCCGCCGTTCATGGTGGGCGCGGCCGAGATCGAGCTTGACCGCGAGACCGGCGAAACGCAGGTCGTGAACTTCGTCGCCGCCGTGGACTGCGGCACGCCCATCAACCCGAATCTCGCCCGCGTGCAGACCGAGGGCGGCATACTGCAGGGCATCGGCATGGCGCTCACGGAAAACATCACCTACGACCGCCGCGGCATGCCGGCGGAAAACTCCCTCATGCAGTATAAGATCCCGACGCGGCAGGACATCGGCCGTATCTCCGTCGAATTCGAGGCAAGCTACGAGGAGACCGGGCCCTACGGCGCAAAGTCCATCGGCGAGGTCGTCATCAACACGCCTCTCCCGGCGATCGCCGACGCGGTGTACAACGCCACCGGCAAGCGGTTTCGCGAGCTTCCCATCACGCCCGAGCAGATCGCCATGGCAGCGAAATAAACGAAAACTCTCTGCTGTTTTTGGCAGAGAGTTTTTGATATAAAGAAAAATGTCCGCGATAGGAAAACTTTTTGTTGACAGTACGGCGAAACTATGGTAAGGTAACACTTGAATTCCATAGAAGCTTTCAGGATTTTCGAAAACTGAAAGTGGAGGACACTCTGGAGAATCCCGTTTGATCGGGTGCCGAAGGTGCAAGGCTCGCATTCCGGGCCGAAACTCTCAGGCAAAAGGACAGGGCAGAATCGTGATAGACCGCGAACATGTACGGGGTTATTTCCGAAACTGCATATTCTCTGGAGCTGCCGAAATCCGGCAGCTTTTTTCTATTTATCTAAGGAGGATCCCGCACATGTTCACCGCCATCGAAAACGCGCTCTACCCCGTGGTATGCGATCTCAACGCGTATCTATCCAACTATGTTCTCGTCTTTCTTCTCATCGCCGTCGGGCTCTGGTACTCGATCCGCACGCGCTTTGTGCAGGTGCGCTGCTTCGGCGAGGGTATGCGCCGCGTGTTCGGCAATCTCACGCTCCGCGGCGAGAAGCACGCGAGCGGCATGAGCTCCTTTCAGGCGCTCGCCACCGCCATTGCTGCGCAGGTCGGCACCGGCAACATCGTCGGCGCGTCCGGCGCGATTTTGACCGGCGGCCCCGGCGCGATTTTCTGGATGTGGGTCATCGCCTTTTTCGGCATGGCGACCATTTACGCCGAGGCGACGCTCGCGCTGACCACCCGGCAGGTCGATAAGGACGGCATGATCCACGGTGGCCCGGTCTATTACATCACGACCGCCTTCAAGGGCGGCTTCGGAAAGTTCCTCGCGGGCTTTTTCGCCGTCGCTATCATCCTTGCGCTCGGCTTCATGGGGTGCATGGTGCAGTCCAACTCCATCGGCTCCACGTTTGAGACCGCGTTCGGCGTCCCGGCATGGATCGTCGGCATTGCGCTCGTTGTCCTCTGCGGCGTCATCTTCCTCGGCGGCGTGCGCCGTCTCGCCGCCGTCGCGGAAAAGATCGTGCCGGTCATGGCGGCAATCTTCCTCGCGGGCGCGCTCGTTGTGCTCGTTGTGCGCATCCGGTACATCCCCGCGACGTTCGGCATGATCTTTAAATATGCCTTCCAGCCGCAGGCCATCCTCGGCGGCGGCTTCGGCTACGCGCTGAAAACGGCGCTCTCGCAGGGCGCGAAGCGCGGCCT
>ERZ1034952.1229-NODE-1229-length-21422-cov-5.445874_pt1 | contig 21422 bp, 17 predicted proteins | sample MGYA00520625_ERZ1034952 | MGnify/ENA primary metagenome ERZ1034952 (study PRJEB33766, sample SAMN09781773) | gut metagenome | biome: gut microbiome | host: Homo sapiens | place: Madagascar | study: EMG produced TPA metagenomics assembly of the PRJNA485056 data... | reverse complement strand
GTATAATATTTAGGAAAGAACGGGGTAATAAACAATGGGCGTTAAGTATTTGTTGGATGTAGCTATCATATTATTAAGCACAAAGCTTTTGGGAATACTTACAAGAAAAATCCAAATGCCACAGGTAGTAGGCGCTTTGCTTGCAGGACTTATTCTCGGTCCGGCGTGTCTTGGATGGCTTCATGAAACCGACTTGATAAAAAGCATAGCTGAAATAGGCGTTATTGTCCTTATGTTCAGCGCAGGTCTTGAAACTGACATAAAGGAACTGAAAAAGTGCGGTCTTGCCGCTACAATAATAGCTTTAATCGGTGTTATTGTTCCGCTGCTCGGCGGATGGTGGCTTACATCTTTCTTTAACAATACTCATGACAGCATGGCCACACTCCAGAATATTTTTATCGGTGTTATTCTGACCGCAACTTCGGTTAGTATCTCCGTTGAAACTTTAAAAGAGCTCGGCAAGCTTTCGACCAGATCCGGAAACGCTATACTCGGTGCGGCTCTTATTGATGACGTTTTGGGTATTATAGCTCTCACCGTAATAAGCAGCTTTGCGGATCCCTCTGTCAGCATAGCGATGGCAGGACTTAAAATTATCGGATTCTTTATATTCTGCGGAATAGTCGCATTTCTGTTTATTAAGTTTGTTATCCCATGGCTTAACCGCTATAAAAAAGATTTAAAACGTTTTCCGGTTCTTGCATTTTCCTTCTGTCTTGTTATGGCATATATATCCGAAGAATTCTTCGGAATATCTGATATAACGGGTGCATTTGTTGCCGGACTTCTGCTTTCAAATAACAGACACCGTACATATATGCAGACGCAGTTTGACGGAATATCATACATGATTCTCTCGCCGGTATTCTTTGCAAGCGTCGGTCTTAAAGTTGTTATAGATGATATAAACAGCACCTTGATTCTGTTTACTGTACTGCTGACCGTTGTTGCAATCATCACAAAAATTATCGGTTGCGGACTTGGTGCAAAAATATGCAAATATACAAATCTGCAGGCAATTAAAATCGGTGTCGGTATGGTTTCCAGAGGTGAAGTTGCCCTTATTGTTGCAACAAAAGGCGCAACGCTCGGTCTTATGAATGATACATTCTTTGGTCCGATTATAATAATGGTTGTCGCCACCACCATTCTTACACCGATAATGCTGAAACTTATTTACAAATATCAGGCTGCACATCAGGTTGAACCGCAAATTGAGAGTGGACTTGTCGACAGCTTTGAGGAACGCGGATATCTTGAAAACGTAACTCAGGCTGCTGCACTTCAGCACGAAAATATGAAAGAAGAACTCGAAAAGGCAAAGAAAAACAAAAAATAATTGACATCTCATTACAGATAGCATATAATAATTATATCAGAAATGCTGGTATTCAAAATGAATCTGTCAGCTTCAGTCATACAATTAAGGAGGAAATTTCAGTGAAACAGTATAATGTCGGAATAATCGGCGCAACAGGTATGGTAGGTCAGCGTTTTATAACTCTGATTGATAAACACCCCTGGTTTAATCTCAAGCTCCTTGCAGCTTCTCCGCGAAGCGCAGGAAAAACCTATACAGAGGCAGTAGGTCAGCGTTGGGCTATGCCGGTTGATATTCCCGACAGTGTTAAAGACATGGTTATATATAACGCAGCTGAGGATGTTGAAAAAATCGCCGCCCAGGTAGATTTTGTATTCTGTGCGGTTGATATGAAAAAGGATGAAATCAAAGCTCTTGAAGAAGCTTATGCAAAAGCTGAATGCCCTGTAGTATCAAACAACTCAGCTAACAGACATACTCCGGATGTACCTATGATTATTCCGGAAATCAATCCCGATCACGCGGAAATCATTAACGCTCAGCGTAAACGTCTCGGTACAAAACGCGGTTTTGTTGCGGTTAAATCAAACTGCTCGCTGCAGAGCTATGTGCCAGCGCTTCATCCTTTGATGAAGTATGGCGTTTCTGAGGTTCTGGCTTGCACTTATCAGGCAATTTCCGGCGCAGGCAAAACCTTTAAAACATGGCCTGAAATGGTTGATAATGTTATACCGTATATCGGCGGTGAGGAAGAAAAAAGCGAAATAGAACCTTTGAAAATTTGGGGACATATAGACGGTGACAAAATTGTTGACGCTGATTCCCCCTCTATTACCACACAATGTCTGCGTGTCGCATCTTCTGACGGACATATGGCAGCTGTTTTTGTTAAATTTAAAAACAAGCCTACAATAGAACAGATAAAGGCTGACTGGCAGAACTTTAAAGGTGTTCCTCAGGAACTTGAACTCCCGTCCGCACCTAAGCATTTTCTTAACTATTTTGAAGAAAACGACCGTCCGCAGGTTAAGCTGGACAGAAATCTTGAAAACGGAATGGCAGTTTCGATGGGACGTCTGCGTGAAGATTCACAATATGACTATAAATTTGTATGCCTTTCGCACAACACTCTGCGCGGCGCAGCCGGCGGAGCCGTTCTGATGGCTGAACTTCTTGCCGCCAAAGGATATTTTGATTGATTTTATATTTTTTGAAAGGGGTAAGTTAATATGAAAGATCCAATTTTTACCGGTTCAGCAGTTGCACTTATAACTCCGTTTACCGAAACCGGGGTTGATTATTCACGTCTCGAAGGATTGATAGAGTTTCATATAAAGAATAATACGGACGCTTTAGTTGTCTGTGCTACTACAGGCGAAGCTCCTACCCTTCCCGATGAAGAACATGAAGAAATCTTACGCTTTGTAGTTGATAAAACCGCAAAGCGTATTCCTGTAATTGCGGGTACGGGCAGCAATTACACAGCACATGCTGTCGCAATGAGCCGTTTTGCTGAAAAAATCGGCGCTGACGGCGTTTTGATTGTTGCACCGTATTATAACAAGACAACTCAAAAAGGCTTATGTGCCCACATAAAAACTATTGCCGAAAGTATAAACATACCTATAATACTGTATAATATTCCCGGAAGAACCGGCGGACTCAGCTTTAGCATAGATACCCTTAAAGAGATTTCAAAAATTCCTAATGTAAACGGAATTAAAGAAGCTACAGGAGATCTTGCCTTTGCTGCAAAGGTTGCCGCAGAAACAGATTTAGTACTCTATTCGGGTAATGATGATGTAATCGTTCCTATTATGTCACTTGGCGGCAAAGGCGTTATCTCTGTTGCCGCAAATATTATTCCGCAGGAAATCCATGATATATGTGCAAAATATATGGAAGGCAATACCACAGAGTCCAAAGAAATATTCCTTAAGTATTTAAAACTGCTCAACACACTGTTTATCGAAGTAAATCCTATTCCGGTCAAGACGGCTATGGGGCTTATGGGAATGGACAGCGGGATTCTTCGTCAGCCGCTCTTTGAGATGGAAGATAAGAACCTTGAAACATTAAAATCTGTACTTAAAGAGTATGATTTATTAAAACAGCAATAATTATAAAAGATTATAAAGGTGTTGAAAGCTAATGATAAATATTCTTTTAAGCGGCGCAAACGGTAAGATGGGGCAGGCGGTAACACGCGCTGCCGAGAATTACAGTGAATCCGTTAGAATCGCTGCCGGACTTGATATAAACACAGAACAAAAATCCGGATATATTGTTTATGACAAAACAGATGACATATGCGAGGATATTGATGTTATAATTGATTTTTCTCATCCCGCAATGCTTGACTGCATTTTAAACTATGCTTCAGAAAAGAATATACCTGCCGTTATTTGTACTACCGGTTTGTCAGCAGACCAATTATCACGGATTAAATTTGAAGCGAAATCTGTTCCTATATTTTTCTCTGCGAATATGTCAATAGGTGTCAATCTTCTTATTGAATTAGCCTGCAAGGCAGCAAAGCTTCTCGAAAACGGCTTTGATATAGAGATACTTGAAAAGCATCATAACCAGAAACTTGACGCGCCAAGCGGTACGGCTCTTGCCATTGCAGACGCTGTTGCAGACACTGTATCATATGAGCCTGAATTTGTTTATGACAGACACAGCGTCAGAAAAAAGCGCGATAAAAGAGAAATTGGTATACATTCTGTACGCGGCGGCACAATAGTAGGCGAGCATGATGTTATATTTGCCGGCTGTGACGAAGTAATAGAGCTTAAACACTCCGCTGCATCAAAAGAAGTATTTGCAGTTGGAGCAATCAGAGCGGCTCAGTTTATAACCGGTCAAAACCCCGGTCTTTATTCCATGAAGGATCTGATTGATGCTCAGTAATATTTTGGGTTGTCTTGTTTTGCCCACAGACACGGCAATCGATGATTTTTGACTTAGTGGGCGGAAAGGTATGTGTTATTATGATTAAAACCATTACTGTAATTGATTACTTACCTGATGTAGCGCTTGTAACCGTCAATAACATTCCTAACAGCCCGGAAAAGCTTTCTGCAATCATGAATGAGATTTCCGACAGGCACATCACTGTCGATATGATTTGCAGAACAGCGCCATACAAGGATAAATTTAACCTTTCATTCACTGTTCCGCAGGAATCACTTGCCGATGTAATTGCAGCAACAGCTGCATTCAAGGCTTTAAATTCTGACATCTCGACTGATGTCAACGGCAACAACACAAAGGTTATCCTTTCAGGCGCCGGTATGCGTAAGGAGTACGGCGTAGCGGCAGAACTGTTTAAAATTTTGGCTGATGAAAACATAAGTATAAAACTTATTACCACCGCCGAAACAGAAATTTCCTGCCTGATAGATATAAAGGATATTGACAGAGTTAAAGAACTTTTAAAACAATAAAACATATTAAAAATGGGCTGGTTAAAAATTCAAATGACTTTTTAACCAGCCTTTCTTTTACACGATGATAGGAAAAAAGCTTTGGAATCAGCAATCAGTTAAGTTTCTCCTCCATTATAGCCGCAAGTTCTTCGGCGCGTTTTTTTATAAGTTCCTCGTCCTTACCTTCTATCATTATACGTACAAGCGATTCTGTACCGGATGGTCTGATAAGAACACGTCCTGAATCCGAGAATTCATCCTCAATACTTTTTATCTTTTCCTTTATCTCAGGGAAAGCCATATAACTCTCCTCATTCTTATACTCGTTCTTTACCTTTGCATTTATCAGTACCTGCGGATATACCTGCATAACCGAAGCAAGTTCAGAAAGCTTTTTGCCGCTGCGCTTAAGCACAGATAAAAGCTGAAGTCCGGTTACAAGCCCGTCACCTGTTGTATTATGGTCTATAAGAATTACATGTCCGGATTGTTCGCCGCCGATATGATGTCCGCATTTTAACATTTCTTCAAGCACATATCTGTCGCCGACCTTTGTTCGTTTTATTTCGAGATTTTTTTCCTTGCCCATGATAAAAAATCCAAGATTGCTCATTACTGTGGCAACAACTGTATTATCGGATAAAAGTCCGCGTTCACGCATGTCAAGGGCGCATATTGCCATGATTTTATCTCCGTCAACATACTCGCCGTTTTCATCAACTGCCAAAACCCTGTCGGCATCTCCGTCAAATGCAAGACCGGCATCAAAACTGTTTTCTTTTACAAACTTCATCAAACCTTCCATATGCGTAGAGCCGCAGTTGTCATTTATGTTTATACCGTCAGGTTTATTATTTATTGCAACAACTTCTGCACCAAGTTCAGTTAAAGCTTTCTCTGCCGTTACACTTGACGCGCCGTTTGCACAGTCAATAGCAATCCTTAAGCCGTCAAGTCTACAGTCAATCGTACTTTTTGCAAAATTTATATAATCTCTGACCAAATCATCAGCCTGAGATATGTGTCCTATATTCTCATGTGTAGGGCAATCTATCTTTTCGGCATTATCAAGTATAATCGCCTCTATTCTCTCCTCAATTTCGTCACTCAGCTTATACCCGTCTTTGTTAAAATACTTTATGCCGTTATGTTCAAATGAATTATGTGACGCAGATATAACAACTCCGGCATCATATCCGTGTGTACGCACAAGATACGCTATTGCAGGTGTCGGTACAACTCCTGCCAATACTGCCTCGGCTCCGACGCTGCATATGCCGGAAACAAGTGCCGCTTCAAGTATGCCTCCCGATATTCTTGTATCCTTTCCTACAAGAATTTTCGGTTTTCCTCCACACTCGCAGGTAAGCACATATGCACCTGCCTGACCAATCTCAAAAGCAAGTTTAGGCGTCAGCTCCTTATTCGCTATCCCACGCACTCCGTCCGTACCAAATAATCTCCCCATTATTCTTCCTCCTATTATTTATTATATTTATTAACTGTTCAAACCATTATTTAAAACAGCCATTGCACACTTGATTCCATCCACTGCCGCACTGACAATCCCGCCTGCGTACCCTGCTCCCTCACCTGCCGGATAAAGTCCCTCTGTATTTATACTCTGCATATTTTCCGCACGCAATATTCTGACCGGAGCAGAGGTTCTCATTTCAACTCCTGTCATTATACCTCCGCAGGAAGCAAAGCCTTTTATTTTGCGGTCAAAATCAACAAAACCATCCTTCAGTCCGTATACAATAAACTCAGGCAGACATTCATCAAGCCTTGCAAAGCAGGTATCACCCGTAAATGATGGCTGCACATCTTCAAACGAATCGGATTTTCTGTCAAGCATAAAATCCTTTGCCAGCTGAACAGGTGCTGCTCCGCCGCCAATACTGTATGCCAGCTTTTCATACTTACGCTGAAAATACATTCCGTCAAGCGGTGAGTTTTTATCAAAATCCTCCGGTCTGACCGGTACGACCAGGGCACTGTTAGCGTTTGTCTTGTCACGCTTATATTCGCTCATTCCATTTACAACAAGCATCCCTTCTTCGGACGAGGCATTAACAACCTGTCCGCCCGGACACATACAAAACGAATAACAGCTGCGGTTTTTTCCGTTGTATACAAGCTTATAATCAGCAGGCGGCAGGTTATTGTCCCGGCATCCATATTGCGCTGAATTTATCATTGACTGTAAATGTTCTATCCTTACGCCCGCCGCAAACGCTTTTGCTTGCATTGCAACACCGTTTTTATAAAGCATCTCATAGGTATCGCGGCTGCTGTGACCGATTGCCAGTACAAGCAATCTGCAGCTTAACGCTTCATTATTGTTTATTTCTATTTCATCAAGCTTTCCGCAGTGCGTTTTAATTCCGGTAAGACAGGAACCAAATCTAACCTCTCCGCCAAGACGGATTATTTCCTCTCTCATAGATTTTACAACACCACGCAGCTTGTCTGTTCCTATATGAGGTTTTGCCTTATATAAAATATCTTTTGGTGCACCATGCTCGGCAAAAGTCTGAAGCACATATCTCTGCCGCGGATCGCCTATACCGCTGTTCAGCTTTCCGTCGGAGAACGTACCTGCTCCGCCTTCACCGAATTGCACGTTTGAATTCTTGTCAAGCTTTCCGCCATTCCAGAACCGAGTTATTGCTTCCGTACGTTTTTCAACACTTTCGCCGCGTTCAAGTACAATAGGCGGATTGCCTGATTTTGCAAGTATATACGCCGCAAAAAGACCGCATGGTCCTGTTCCTGTCACTATGGGTCTTTCGGCAAGTTTTTTTTGAGGGATTTCAATACCTCCCGCCTGCTTTGACGGGCATATGACTTTACCATCGCATACAGTATTGTCCTTCGCCTCTGCAGTAACGCTGTAGACATAATGAATATCATTTTTTTTGCGTGCATCAAGCGACTGTTTACTTATGCGGAATTTATCTGCGGAAACACAATGCAGCCGCACAATTTCTTGTGCGGCTTTGATTACATCCTGTTCTGTATGACAAATCGGCATTTTAATTGAACGAATAACTATTTCCATATACAAATCTCCGTCCGGACTGCTGCTTAATTTTGTCCCTGAACATCCTTTAAGGTTAACTCTACCTCTCCGATATCCTGAAGAACTTTTACACCCTCCGGAATATTGAGTTTTACCTTAACCTTTTTATTCTCTCTGAGCTTTTCAGTCGAGATAATTTCTGTGGATATTGAGCTTATCTTTGCCGTGAGCGCTGTTTCGCCATATATCTGTACCTCAGATGGATTTACCGAGTATATAATCTGATCCCGTTTAATCAATTCGTCATCATCAAATATCGGACGTATATCAACTTCTTTAAGCTTAACCACGGCACAATGGACCTTGCATCCGGTATTATCGCGGTTTATTCTTGTCAAAATAGCGTCCATTATTGAAAATTCTTTGCCGTCAGCTCCGTAAAGCCTTATGGGAACTTCAGCATCTATATCCACATCGGCATTTCCGTAGTCCAGTGTAACCCCTGCTTTTACAATCTTGCCTATGACTGATTCGGGACCGCTTATTGTAACGCTTGACGGGTTTATATCAATCGGTCCTGCCATATATCCGTCAGCAAGGCTTCCCTCAGTATTTATCTCCAGATTAAGAGTTTTTGATTTAATCTTTTCAACACTTATATCTACAGCATATACGCTCTGATTTGAAATTCCTGAATTTTCAAACGGTATAACAACTTCAACCGGCACAGACACCGTTCCCGTATTATAAACATTGCTTACATCAGCTTTTGCAATAATAGTATCCATATTGTTTTTGCCCATTGTCTTACGGTTACCCTTAATTTTAAGAGTAACTGTGGTTGCGGATTCAGTTACTATTCCAAGTCCGTTATCATTTAGTTTTTCCGTTCCGACAAACTGAATAGGCAAATCTCTCACGGTTACTTCGATACTCGGATTTATAACTATATTTATATAAAGCCAAATCAAAACAGCAACTATAACAGAAATAAGTCTGAGCATTTTATCACTTATAAGGAGTTTCTTCATCTGCTTTTCCCCCTTTTAATAATGCCCTTTACAGAAAACTTACTTCCTTTAGTGGTTTCATCAGACGGTCTGTCTGCATTCAGCAAATCAAGTATACGCTCTCTTAAGGTTTCCTCATTAAATCCGGTTTCAAGCGTTCCGCGATGAGCAATTGAAATATTTCCTGTTTCCTCAGACACAATAACGACAACAGCATCAGATTCCTCAGATATTCCTATGCCGGCGCGATGTCTTGTGCCAAGCTCCTGTCTGATATTGGGATTTTGCGACAACGGCAAAACACAGGTTGCAAGCTCAATCTTATTATTGCGTATTACAACTGCTCCGTCATGCAGCGGAGTATTTGGCACAAAAATATTTTCCAAAAGCTCACTTGTCGTTTCGGCATCAAGCTTTATTCCCGAACTTATAAGGGGGTCTACATTATCGTCATTTTCAATAACAATAAGCGCTCCTGTTCTTGAATTTGCCATAGCCTGTGCACCTCTGGATATTTCCCTTATCATTCGCATTGCCGCTTCATCAAACTCACCTGTTGAATTAAACCATTTACTGACAGAGGTACGTCCGACATGTTCAAGCACACGTCTGAGTTCCGGCTGAAATACTATAAGCAGTGCAATAACTCCTAACTGCAGAAAGTTACTTAAAATGTAGTACATTGTATTAAGCTTTGCAAAATAACTGATCTGCGTTATTACTATAAGCAAAACAACGCCTTTTAGCAGCTGAATTGTTCTTGTATCTCTGATAAATTTAAGTGCCTTGTATACAAGATATGTTACTGCCGCAATATCTATTAAATCAGTAAGTCTGAGCAATGACAGCTGATTTACAGCTGAGTAATAAAAGCTTTCCCACCACATTTCAGTCACCTCCCTGCGATTATTTCATACGTGAGCCGAGCACAATTTGGATTCAATTCCAGTATGTATAGTCTAATTATATTTAATAAGCCTTGCCCCAATACACCATTTTATGCGCCGGTTTCCCGCAGCATACGCATTTATCACTTATATTTTCCTGTTCGAAAGGAATACATCTTGATGTAGCGGTTGTGTCTTCCTTTATTTTATTCTCACATTCCTCACTGCCGCACCACATTGCCTTAACAAATCCGCCTTTTTCTTCTATTATCTTTTTAAATTCCTCATAGTCGGCAGCCGAAGAAGTATTTTCATCTCTGTTCTTTCGTGCAGCCTCCAGCATTTGCTGCTGAATCTCATTAAGCTTATTTTCAAGCTCATCTTCTATGTTATCAAGCGAAACAAATGTCTTGCTGCGATCTATTCTGCTTACCAAAACAGCCTGATTATTCGCTATATCCTTAGGTCCGATTTCTATTCTCACCGGAACACCGCGCATCTCATATTCACTGAACTTCCAACCGGGTGATTTATCGCTGCCGTCCATTTTAACACGGAATTTATCCGCCAATCTTTTCTGAAGCTCATCTGCCTTTTCAAGCACGCCTTCTTTATGCTGTGCAATAGGAATAATTACAGCCTGTACCGGAGCAATTCTCGGCGGAAGCTTAAGACCTGCATCATCACCGTGAACCATTATAATAGCTCCGATAATTCTTGTCGACAATCCCCATGAAGTCTGATGAACATAAGCAAGCTCGTTATTATCGTTAAGGTATTGAATTCCGAAAGCTTTGGCAAAACCGTCACCGAAGTTATGGCTTGTACCCGACTGCAATGCCTTTCCGTCATGCATCATGCTCTCTATTGTATACGTTTCGCTTGCACCGGCAAATTTTTCTTTGTCGGTTTTTCTGCCCTTTATAACAGGAATTGCAAGCTCCTCCTCGCAAAAATCAGCATATACATTCAGCATTTGTATGGTGCGCTGCTGTGCCTCCTCTTGTGTGGCATGAGCGGTATGTCCCTCCTGCCATAAAAACTCAGCACTTCTTAAAAACGGACGAGTAGTTTTTTCCCATCTTACAACGCTGCACCATTGATTATACAATTTTGGCAAATCTCTGTAAGACCGAATTACCCCTGCGTAATGCTCGCAGAAAAGAGTTTCTGAAGTAGGGCGGACACAAAGACGCTCTGCAAGCTTCTCGTTTCCGCCGTGAGTGACCCACGCAACCTCCGGTGCAAACCCCTCAACATGCTCTTTTTCTTTTTGCAGCAAGCTTTCCGGTATAAACATGGGCATATAAACATTCTCAACGCCCGTTGCTTTAAAGCGTGAGTCCAAATTCTTCTGGATATTTTCCCATATTGCATAACCATACGGCTGAATTACCATACATCCGCGCACTCCGGAATAATCGCAAAGCTGCGCCTTTTTTATAATATCAGTATACCAACGGGCAAAATCCTCACCCATCGGAGTTATTTCTTCTACCAGTTTTTTATCCTGTGCCAATTATACCATTCCTTCCAAATTACAATAACATATAATAAGTATAAATGAAATACCTCACACTGTCAAGGCTTTACCGTGCATTTTAACCTATTTTTAAAATAAAAAGTATTACTGCCGGAGTATGCCTAAAAAAGAGCGGCAGAACAAATCGTTCTGCCGCTCCCAAAAACAAACAATTAAGTACAATGTCTGAAGTTCTTATCTGTGCAAAGTCTTGCGGCAACCAAACCTACAGGCAAAGCTACAACAATTAACATTGCCTTTGTCAGCCAAAGCGCCCCGTTTCCGACATCACTGAGTGCCATATGATAAATTCCTCGATACATATAAAGTCCGGGTACCATTATCACTATCGCCGGAACAGTAATAGATATTCTCGGAAATCCGATTTTCTTCTTTACAACCGAGGCAATACACCCGGTACAAAATGCGCCGATAAACGCCGCAAGACCTATCGGAAACTGGCAAAAGTCAATGAGTTCAAGTCGTAAGGTATTTGTAAACATTCCTATCAGTCCGGCTGTAAGAGCTATTTTACGCGGACTGTTAAACATAAGTGAAAAGTTATATACACCAAAAAAGCTTGCAGCCATACGAAAAACTATCATTAAGCCCGCCTGAATTTCAAGCGCCGGGAAATCTGCCGGCTGAAATCTGAACAGCATAGCCGTTACCCATCCTGTCATTGTTGCAATCGTAATGATAAGCAATGCATATGAGGTACGTTCCAATCCGGAGCGCATATCAAGCTTTGCCATATCTATACCGCCGGTAATAAGCGGAAATCCCGGAATGACAAACAGCATTGCACATATGTAACCTGCCTGATGCATTTCCGAAACACCAAATAAATACTGGATTACAAGTATTGCCACGACATAAACCGCGCATGACACCGCAACACTAACACCAACATTTGCAAAAAGTGAAATCTTTCTGTCAATCATCTTTTTTCTGACAAAATTTCCTGCTCCTGCGCCGAGAAACGCGCATATCATTTCTGTTATTCCGCCTCCAAGCAAAAACGTAAATGCTCCGCAGGCGATTGCAGCGGCAAGTCCAAGTCCCCATGCACCATAATTTCCCTTTTTATTTTGTATATGATCAAGCATCTCATGAAACTGATTTACCGAATACTTATCCGACATATTCGGAAAATCCTTCATAAATATCTCAAGCTCCATAAGCTTATCGGTATTAACACCGGTATTTGGTATTGAAAGTGATTGTGTATATGTTTCCTCTCCCTCTATACAGGTACACTGTATAGAAACAAGCCCAATATCCGCAGAACACATTATTCCCAAAGCGCGTGAAATTTCGTTCATGGAATTTCTTACGCGCCATGCGCCCGTTCCCACCGACAGCATCATAATTCCAAGTCTGCCGACAAGGGTAGCCTTTTCTTTAAGGCTTGCTTCGTTTGCCGAAACGCTGTCGCCGGCAGTCACCATGTCATGCCAGCTTATTGACATATGCTGTTTTCTGATTTTTGCCATTTAATATACCTCCGTATACCATAAAATTGAAAACCACTGTTTTTTTACCGTCAGCCGAATTATTATTGGCTGTTATACAGTTTTGCATAAAACCCATCTTTTTTTAACAATTCATAATGATTTCCCTGTTCAACAATCTTTCCGTTATTCATAACAAGAATCACATCTGCTTCTTTTATTGTTGACAAACGATGCGCTACAATAAATGACGTTCTGCCCTTCATCATTTTGGCAAAAGCCGACTGTATTTTCTGCTCTGTTCTTGTATCAATAGATGATGTTGCCTCATCCAAAATGAGCATTGTCGGCAGTGCAAGCATAGCACGTGCAATACACAAAAGCTGCTTTTGCCCTGCAGAAAGACTGCCGCCGTTTTCACCTATTACTGTATCATAACCTTGCGGAAGTCTGCGTATAAAAGAATGTGCATGTGCCGATTTTGCCGCCTCATAGATTTCTTCATCAGCAGCGTCCGGTCTGCCGTATGCTATATTCTCTCTTATAGTTCCGGGAGCAAGCCATGTATCCTGAAGAACCATTCCGTATCTTCGGCGCAGATTTTTACGTGTCATATCCCGTATATCAACGCCGTCGACCTTTATACTGCCGCCGTCAACATCATAAAAACGCATTAAAAGGTTTATCAATGTAGTCTTTCCGCAGCCGGTAGGACCGACTATCGCTATTCTTTCACCCGGTTTAACATTAAGCGTAAAATCAGAAATCAAAGGTCTGTCGCTGACATATCTGAAATCTACACTGTTCAATTCAACCGCTCCGCAGGCAGGCGGATTCAGCGGCACTTTGGTTTCCGGAACCTCGTCTTTGTTATCCAAAAGTTCAAAAACACGCTCAGCGCATACAAGTGCGTTCTGCAGTTCAGCTATAACTCCGCTGATTTCGTTAAACGGCTTGGCATACTGCGAGGCATAGCTTAAAAATATACTTAGCTGACCTATTGTTATTCCGCCGGACAGAGCATACATGGCACTGACCAACGCCACAACAGCATAGACAATATTGTTCACAAGTCTTGTGCTTGGGTTTGTTAAACTTGAAAAAAATGTCGCTTTCAACGCGGCTTTTGTCAGCCTCTCGTTTACCTCATCAAACTCCGCAAGACTTGCCGTTTCATGCCCGAAGGTTCTGACAATCCGCTGTCCCTCTACCGTTTCGTTAATCAGGGCTGTTTGCTCACCTCTTATTTCTGCCTGTTCTTTAAAAAACCTGTTTATCCTTTGCGAGATAAATTTTGCAACAAATATGGAAAGCGGCGTCAAAACCACCACCACAAGTGCAATCATCAGATTGAGATAAAGCATTATTCCAAGAGTAGTCAAAATAGTGACTATACCTGTAAATAATTGTGTAAATCCCATAAGCAAGCCGTCCGCAAAGGTATCAACATCCGTAACCGTTCTGCTGACAGTATCACCTATCGGGTGGACATCCAGATAAGACAGCGGCAGAGAATTTATTTTATTACTTATTCTGCCGCGTAAATCTCTACACACAGAAAAAGTTATTTTATTATTACACACTGCAAGAAAATTCTGTGTCAAAGCCCCTAAAACCGCAGCCGCCGCAATCAATACAATATTTTTTATGACAATCCCGGTTTTTACATTTCCTGCACCAAGCATTGCATCTATCGCGCCTCCGCAAAATACAGGAATCAACAGCTGAACGACAGCGCTGAGCAATGCTAAAACAAGACTTGCCGCAACGACGACGCGGTATGGCTTTATAAGTGTTAATACACGCTTAATTGTATTCTTTTTCATGCCCGCTCCTCCGTTTTAAACTGACTGTCGTATATTTCTCTGTAAACCTCGCAGCTTTCAAGCAATTCTTCATGCTTTCCCGTTCCGGCTATTCTGCCGTCATCAAGAACCAATATTTTATCGGCTTGCATAACAGAGCCTGCACGCTGACTGACTATAATCACCGTTTTGTCCTCAGGCAGATTTTTAAGAGCCTTTCTGAGAGCAGCATCCGTTGCATAATCAAGTGCGGATGCGCTGTCATCAAGTATCAGAATATCTGTCTCCGACAGCAATGCGCGCGCTATTGTCAAACGCTGCTTTTGTCCGCCTGAGAAATTCCTTCCGCCCTGTTCGGTTCTTTCATCAAGGCCGTTCGGCTTATTTCTGACAAATTCTGCCGCCTGTGCGGTTTCAAGTGCTTTCCACATAGCTTTATCATCTGCATCGGGATTTCCCCAGCGCAGATTTGATTTAATTGTACCGCTGAACAATACGGGTTTTTGCGCGACAACAGCTACAGATGACCGCACTTCGCTTTCGGAAAGTGTTTTTATCGGTTTACCCTTTAAATAAACACATCCGCCGGTTGCATCATAAAACCGCGGAATCATATTTATAAGAGATGTTTTTCCGCTGCCCGTACCTCCGATAATTCCTATCGTTTCACCGCCCTTTACCGAAAAAGATATATCAGACAAAGCTTCTGCTCCTGCACCGGCATATTTAAGGCATACTTTATCAAATCGCAGAATTTCAGCCGAATCTTCACCGGATTCTGTTCCGTCAAACTTCATTTCGGTTTCCGTATCCAAAACTTGTTCAATCCTGCCCATGCATGAAACCGATTTTCCGAGAATAATTATAAGATTTGCAAGCTTGACAAGCTCTATCAATATCTGATTTATATAATTAATAAGCGCAATCACATCTCCGGAAAGCATAACGCCGCCGCTAACCATTTTCGAGCCTATCCACAATATAAGTATAATTGCCGAATTTATCACAATATAATTAAGCGGACTCATCAAAGCTGCAATTTTACCGACATACAGCTGCGCTTTAAGCAGAGCGGAATTTATTTTGACAAACTTTTTGTTCTGCGCTTCTTCTCTGCCGAACGCACGTATAACTCTGACACCGTTGAGGCTTTCACGTGTTACCGCTGTTACGTTATCAAGATTTTTCTGCACATCCTTATAAAGCGGTGCGGTAATCAGCATGATTCCGAATACTATGACAAACAAAACCACTATAACAGCTATAAAAACCAACGCGACTTTTGAATTTATGGTAAACGCCAAAATCGCCGCGCCAAAAACTATAAACGGACTGCGTAAAAATAATCTGAGAAACATATTTATGCCGTTTTGAACCTGATTTACATCACTCGTCATTCTTGTTATCAGAGTTGAAGCGTCAGTCCTGTCAAGCTCAGTAAAGCCAAACCCCTGTATTCTTTCAAGCAGACTTCTTCTCAGTCCGGCTGCCGTTCCGACAGCAGCGCGCGCCGCAAAGAACTGAGCAACAAAACTGCATACCAATCCTAAAACAGCCATAAAAATAAGGATACCGAAGCGGGTTAATATAAACCCTTTATCATCATTGGCAATACCTACATCTATTATACTCGCAACAATAAGCGGTACTATTAAATCAAAGCATGATTCAAGCATTTTAAACAGTGGTGCAACAACCGCCTCAAGCTTGTATTTTTTTAAATACTCTTTTAAATACTTCATTTACTCTATACTTCACTCCAAATCATTTGTATAAAAGCCGCGATTATAAAGTTTCCGCAGCAAAAAACCAAACGCGCATACACATAAACACATATGTTTTTTATTATACCATCAAACAGATAAATTTACAAGACGAATTTAATGTTTCTACACCTTAATATTGACAAAAAACGCCACAGATACTATACTGTTATTTGTATAATACACCTCGAAAGGACGATTTTAATGTATGATATTACTCCTCTTATAAAACAAATATCGGAAACAGTAAAAAAACACCGTTTAGATGTTCCGGGTGCATACTGCCGCCGTCTTTGGCAAAACGATGATAATCCCGAAATGCTTGGAATAAATGAATACGGCTGTGCAGACGCAATTAATATTCTTTACACAATAACGGAAATGCCGTCCGAAACGGACAGAGAGGCTTATATAAATGTTCTGCAAAGTCTACAGAATCCGGAAACAGGCTTGTTTACCGAAAAAACTCACCATCCGATTCACACAACAGCTCATTGTACTGCCGCACTGGAGCTTTTGGACGCCAAGCCGCTGTATCCGCTTTTTGAACTGCAAAAATACTTGGATAAAAAGACTTTATACTCTTTTTTGGATAATCTGAACTGGAAAACCGCTCCATGGACAGAATCACATAAGGGCGCCGGAATATACGCCGCTCTTGTACTTTCAGGTGAAGCAAACAGCGAATGGCAGCAAATATATTTCGATTGGTTCTGGGAAAATGCGGATTCCGAAACAGGTTTTTGGCGCAAAAATATGGTTGTTCCGCACAAATGGGAGCAATGGGTATCTGTTTTTCCGGTACTCGCCGGAAGCTTTCACTATCTCTTTAATCACGAATACGCCAAAATGCCGCTCAGGTATCCCGACAAAATGATTGACAGCTGTATTGATATATTTCAAAACAAAAAATGGCCGATGCTCGGCAAACAAATAAATTTTGCCGAAGTTGACTGGATTTACTGCCTTAACAGAAGCCGGCGGCAGACGCCGCACCGTTTCGAAGAAACAACAGCCGAGCTGAAAAAATTTGCCGATATATATATTCCTTATCTTATGTCTGTCGACTATGAAACAGACGAGGATTTTAACGACATGCACATGCTGTTTGGTATGACATGTGCCTTAGCAGAACTTCAGCAGGCTCTGCCGGGATATATTCACACAGAAAAACCTCTTAGGCTTGTGCTTGACCGCCGTCCGTTTATTTAAGCATAAAAAAATACTGGTAATTTATCTTATTATGTGTTAAAATGTAATTATATAATTATTTATGAATATCAGCGAAAGGTTAGTGATTATATGAAAAAGCTTTTACGCCTTTTGATTTTATGCTTATTTGTAATAACAGCCGCAGCTCCTCTCGGTGCTTGGGCAGACTATTCTCTGCCTGTATACATCAGAATCGGTCTTATGTACGGAAACAGTGCGCCGAAAAGTATTACGCTGTTTTCTGAGTATGGTTTTAATCTCGGCAAATACAACGGCAGAGATTTTGACGCAAAAATTGAAACCACACAAAAAACTGTTATAGTTACGACCGATGGTACTAACGGTGTAAAAATCTCGGATTCAACTGGTAATGTTTTGTATTCAGACAGTACAAGTGCAGGGGCACGGCCGCGTTCCTCCGGCAAGGATCAGGTAACCCGTGTTGACGGCGTTGATTATCGCGGTGCAATAGACTGCATAAACAGCGGCGGCTCTCTCACCGTTGTAAATGTTGTATTTCTTGATCACTATTTATATGGCGTTGTATCAAAGGAAATGAGTCCAAGCTGGCATATTGAGGCGCTCAAGGCACAGGCGGTATGTGCAAGAAATTACACTGCCAAGAACCTTGAAAAACACGCTTCACAAGGTTTTGACCTTTGCAGCAGCGTGCATTGTCAGGCGTATTCCGGCATGAACGTCGAATCCGACAGTTCGTTTGCCCCTGTTGATGAAACCACACGTCAGGTATTGACTTATGACGGCGAGCTTGCACAGCTCTACTATTGTGCGTCAATGGGAGCAACAAGCGAAGATGTTGAAAACGTATGGGGAAATATCGTTCCGTATCTCATCAGCGTTGATAATTCATTTGAAGATACACGTAACATACCAAACGGCATCTGGTCAGGCACTCTCACCCGTGATGAAGCAAGTGCTATAATGCGTAATAAAGGTTTTGACGTAGGCGATGTAACAAATATAACCGCTCTTGAATATACTCCTAACGGCAGAGTGTTAAAGCTTCAGGTAACAGGCACTAACGGCTCGAAAATATTTGAGCGCGAAGCATGCCGTACAATTTTTAATACTGTCACAAAAAGCCAGGCATTTACAGTTACCGGCGATGGTGACGGTGCAAAGATCGTTCCGGAAATCCAGGCAACCGATGGTTCATCAACCGTAAAACAAGGCATAAAAGAATTAGTTATGCTTACCGCAGACGGCAGATTTAATCTGCAGAGCGATACTCTGTTTGCTACAAATGGTGTATACCAACAGCAATACAGTGTTTCAAGTGCGGCAGCAAAGAATAATACTCAGTTTTATTTTGAGGGCACCGGCTGGGGGCACAGTGTCGGCATGAGCCAATACGGTGCGAAAGGCATGGCAGAGGCAGGATATAAATACTCTGACATTTTGCAGCATTACTTTCCGGGAACAAACCTTGAAAACGCATATTGATAAACAGGAGATATAATTATGACAACAAAGGATTTTTACTACGATCTGCCGCCTGAGCTGATTGCACAGACTCCGCTTACGGACAGAACCGCATCAAGACTGCTGGTTGTAAATAAAAAAACGGGCAAGCTTGCACACAAGCATTTTTATGATATTGTTGATTACTTAAATCCGGGTGACTGCCTTGTCATGAATAACACCCGTGTTATTCCGGCACGGCTTTACGGTTCAAAAGAGAAAAGCGGCGGAAAAATTGAGTTTCTGCTGCTTAAACGAATTGGCATTGACACATGGGAGGTTATTTTAAAACCCGGAAAAAAAGCCAAACCCGGCAGCCGCTTTGAATTTGGCGGAGGTCTTTTGCATGCTGAAGTTCTATCTGTTGCGGAGGATGGCAAAAGAATTGTTAAATTTGAATACGACGGAATCTGGGAAGAACTTTTGGATAAGCTGGGCGAGATGCCTCTGCCTCCGTATATAAAAGAAAAACTAACCGATAAGGAACGTTATCAGACGGTCTACTCAAAAATTGAAGGTTCTGCAGCCGCGCCGACTGCCGGACTGCACTTTACAAAAGAACTACTGGAAAAAATAAAAGCAAATGGTGTAAAGCTTGCCTACTTGACTCTGCATGTAGGACTTGGAACCTTTCGTCCTGTTTCAGCCGAACGTATCGAAGATCATATAATGCACACAGAATACTATGAGATTTCAGCCAAAACTGCTGAAATTATCAATAGCTGCCGCAAAAACGGCGGCAGAATAATTGCGGTCGGCACTACCTCGGTACGGACACTCGAAACCGTTGCAGATGACGCCGGCAAGGTTAAATCAGCCTCCGGCGAAACAAATATATTTATTTATCCCGGTTATAAGTTTAAAATAGTTGATTGTATTATCACAAACTTCCATTTACCGGAATCTACTCTGATGATGCTTGTTTCGGCTTTTGCCGGCAAGGAAAACATATTTAATGCATACGAAACCGCCGTAAAGGAAAAGTACAGATTTTTCAGCTTTGGCGACGCAATGTATCTTGAGGGGGAACGTAATGTTTAAGCTATTGAAACAAAACTCAGCCGCTCGCCGCGGCACATTTGAAACCGTGCATGGCACGGTACAGACACCTGTTTTTATGAACGTCGGCACGGCAGCCGCTATAAAGGGCGCACTTTCTACCGCTGATTTAAAGGAAATCGGATGTCAGGTGGAACTATCAAACACATATCATCTGCATTTGCGTCCGGGCGACAAGATTGTACGAAAAATGGGCGGTCTTCATAAATTTATGAATTGGGACAGACCTATATTGACCGACAGCGGCGGCTTTCAGGTATTTTCACTTGCAAAGCTGCGTAACATCACCGAAGAAGGCGTACATTTTTCCTCTCACATAGACGGACATAAAATATTTATGGGGCCTGAAGAAAGTATGCAAATTCAGTCAAATCTCGGTTCTACCATTGCTATGGCATTTGACGAGTGTGTCGAAAACCCCTGTGAAAAATCCTATGCAAAAGCCTCGGTAGATCGAACTTATCGCTGGCTTAAACGCTGCAAAACGGAAATGCAGAGACTTAATTCATTAGAGGAAACCGTTAATCCAAAACAGATGCTTTTCGGAATAAACCAGGGTTGTACCTTTGACGATTTGCGAATAGAACATATGAAACAAATTGCAGAACTTGATCTCGACGGATATGCAATAGGCGGGCTTGCAGTAGGCGAACCTACCGAAGTGATGTACCGTATAATCGAAGCGGTAGAGCCGTATATGCCGAAAAATAAACCGAGATACCTTATGGGCGTTGGCACACCGGTAAATATTTTAGAGGCAGTTGAACGCGGAGTTGACTTTTTTGACTGTGTTATGCCGAGCAGAAATGCACGTCATGGCACAATATTCACATCAGAAGGAATTTTAAATATTCTTAATGCCAAATACGAAACGGACGATTCGCCGCTCGACAATCATTGCAGCTGTCCAACCTGCCGCAGCTATTCAAGGGCATATATAAGGCATTTGTTTAAAGCTAAAGAAATGCTCGCAATGCGGCTTTCTGTCATTCACAATTTATACTTCTATAACAATCTTATGGCGGAAATACGAAATGCACTTGACAACGATATATTTGACTCATATAAAAAAGAGCACATTGAAGTTCTCGGACGCAAGATATAGAAAAAGCATCGGCTTTGTTACATTTAAAAAGCCGATGCTTTTGTTATGTGCATATAATTTTTACTTCAAACAAAGCGTTACTTTACGTTCGCCGTCGGTTATGTTTATTTCCATGCCGTCAATTTCAACCTTCGGCAGCGGCTTTCCTTTGTTTTTCAGCCAATCCAGGGTGAATACCGATGCAAAAATATATTCTCCCTTCTCAAGCGGCTCCTTTGTCCTGTATGCCGGATATGCCGCAAGCGGTGCATATATATGATAATTCGGCTGGGTTCCGATTGGCATATATTTTATCTCTGCATTTGATACCGTGCTTACTCTTGAATACAATTCTCGGTTCTCT
>ERZ1034952.1226-NODE-1226-length-21467-cov-9.808612_pt1 | contig 21467 bp, 27 predicted proteins | sample MGYA00520625_ERZ1034952 | MGnify/ENA primary metagenome ERZ1034952 (study PRJEB33766, sample SAMN09781773) | gut metagenome | biome: gut microbiome | host: Homo sapiens | place: Madagascar | study: EMG produced TPA metagenomics assembly of the PRJNA485056 data... | reverse complement strand
GAACAATGAATGAAAAATATAGAATGCCAGATCGTTTCCTATGCGGAAACGTGAATCGAAACATATTGTGAAAAATTCTGTGCAGAAATTTGTTTTCTCTCAAATATATGTTATAATAGCCTTATCAGATGAAACAAAACAGCTTAACATATATCAAAGGAGAATCCAAATGAAAAAGAGATTATTTACAACGATCCTTACAGGGATCCTGATCATTTCTATGACGGCCTGCGGAAACAAGGCTGAGACAACCGCCGAGACAGTAGAAGCGGTCACAGAAACAACCATGGGAGCAACAACCAAAACAGCTGCCGAAAAAACTGAAGAAACAAAGCAGACTGAGACTGCATCTGCCAAAACACCTACAACAGAAGCAGCGAAAGAGGAAACAAAGGCTGCCGAAGATCCGAAGGCAACTGCGAATCCGAAAGCAACGGAAAAGCCAAAGGCAACAAATAAGCCGGAAGCGAGTGCAAAACCTGTGAATACTTCCAAGCCTGCAGCAACAACAGTTGCAAAAACAGATACGGCAACAGTAACTGCAAAGCCTTCTGCGACAACAGCTCCGAAGGATACAACCGCTCCTAATGCAACTGCAAAACCCGCCGCTACCGCGAAGCCGACTGCGACTCCTGAAGCAACGGCAACACCGGCGCCAAAATGTGCGCATACATCTCAAAGAAGTGAGAGAGTCGTTGAGGCAACATGTACACATGATGGTTACGGCAATTTGTATTGTAACACATGTGGTGAATATTTAGGAAGAGATTATTATCCGGTAAATGGCAATCATGGAAGCACAACTATATATACGGTTTCTGAACCAACCTGCGAGACAAATGGAAAATGGGAAGAAAGGTGCGACGATTGTGGTGCAGTTGTAGCGCACAATGTAATAGCTCCCACCGGGCATACAGATAGAGGAGATGGGTATTGCAAAGATTGCGGTTATGAATTTTACGATCATTCAACACCGTCCACTCCTGATCCTGGTGTTCCTCCTCTTCCAGAATGGGTTACAAATCCAAACGGAGGGTCTGGTAATGAATCCGGCAGTTCGAGTACAGAATCTGCTCCCGAATCAAACGAGAATAATGACACAGGATCGACGACATCAGAAGAGAGTAGTGTCGGCACCGGAATGTAATTATAATCCCTCGGATAGAAATTTCCGAGGGATTTTTTTATCATAACATCTGAAAGGCCATTTCCTTAATATTATAATGAACTACCCTGACTTATAGAAGTCGGAGCTTCCTGATTCAACCACTGCTGTACTGATCACGATACACGCAACCAACGTCTTACATAAGTTCAGGCTATTCCATCCCTACTATAAATATTTGATTTGCGTTGCCGCTGTCAGTATCCTATATATAGATACGAATCTAATTCCTCCTCGTCCAATCTATAGCTATGGACTTGGAGGAATGTTTTTTGGAGTTAGAGTTCGCTCTATTTTATACAATATTCTTTCATAATAATTATATAAGGGTGTGTACTGAATAGAAAGGAGAATAATATGCGAAAATTCAAGACCAAATTACTTTTACCGTTGATTACTGCCGGAACACTTATATGCGGAATTACTGCATCGGCAAATAACGGTATTGAAAGATCGGCAACAGGAGAAGCTTTTACCACTGATAGATATGTTACGGACATTTATGAAGGAGAATTGGGAGAAACAGTAAATTTACGTCCCGTAAATTTACTTGCCACAAAAAAGGGACAGCATAGATATACTTCCAAAAGTGTAATAACTGGCTCTGACTTTCCAATAGCAAAGTGGACCTTAAAATATCCGGATCATACTTGTATACATAACGAATATCCTCACGAAGAGGAAGGAAATACATGGAAGGGTTTTTATTTTAGGCGGTCAAAATGTCATAGAAGCTGCCAGCCAGGATGGCTTGCAACCTGTGCAAAATGTGGCCGTGAACTATACGCGTTCTTTTATGCCACAAGAGACACTATTGGCCAGGTAAAGTCCCTGACTAATGAAGATAGTTATGTCTCTAACTGCGTAGATAAAAACTGTAATAATCTCGAGACTGGTTTTACCATTAGGCATAACTGTGATGATGTTTCATGGAATAGATATACTGTGAAATATTATGGTAATGGCGCAGACGGCGGATATCTTTCGGATAGCACTCATTATTACAATAACGCAACAGAGTATGAGGGAGAAACCGTTAGTCCTCAAAGTAAGCTAACCAAAAACATTTTTTGCCGTACCGGATATGTATTTACCGGATGGAACACAAAAATGGACGGTAGTGGAACATCTTTTTCGGATGAAGAAGATTTTTTAAATATTCAGACAAAATTAAATTTAGGAAATGACGATCAGGGTAAAGAAATTAGATTATATGCTCAGTGGAAACCCGCTTATTCGACACTTATTATTGACCCTAATGGCGGATCATACGATGGGGAAACGTCAATTACACAACGTTTTAGATCCACGTATACACTGGATGAAAATAAATTAACACCGCCTAATGGATTTACTGTGTTATATGATACCCAAGGCGGAAACCACATAGATTCCACATACACCACCATGCATTTTGCTGGATGGAGTTTTTCCAGTCCTTTGTATGGTATGTATAACGCAAATTACAAACAGTATTTATTTGGAGCATACGATACAAATAATGTTTTCTCATCTGTTACGGAGCAGGGATGGCATGACGGCTGTATTGATACAGTTACCGCTAACTATGCCGGCGATAGTTTTAAATTACCGGAAGCGACATATCCTAATGGAAATAATCCGGAAGATCAGAAACGTTTCGGCGGATGGTACGCTGATCCTGAATGTACTGTTTTCATCGGCGGTGCGGGAGATGAATTTTCAACGGATCGCGATATGACACTTTATGCGAAGTGGTCAAATCTGCATCTTGACAGTGAGGAAAACTGGACTGCGAATAAAGGGAAAGGAGCCGTGGATCTTACCTGGGTGCAGACGGATGCAGCAGATAAAGTTTTTAAAATATATCAGAAAAAAGAAAACGAAAACTGGACAGAAGTAAAAAGCGCAGAATCTATTTCCAATAATCTTGGTAAAGTAAATCAGACCTTTACGAGAAACACAGACAATGATAATTCTGAACAAAAATATATTGTCCCTTATAGCGGTTTGTATAATTTTACTCTTGCGGGAGCGCAAGGGGGAAATTATCAGGATAAAATCGGAGGAAAAGGCGGAAAGACAACCGGACGCGTATATTTGTATAAAGACGAACCGTTATATATCGGCGTAGGTTCGCAGGATGGAAAAGGAAGTTTATATAAAGGTGGAACAGCTGCGGTTTACGCACCTGGCGGATCCGCTTCGTACTTAAGAGTTGACCGTATGAGTAAAGACGGAGCATTTGCGGTAGCTGGCGGAGGCGGCGGTGCAACTGTTTTCGGCAATGGAAATGATGCGGGAGAAACCAAATTAAGAGACAAAAATGCTGAGATAAGCGCAGGAGATGATATAAGATATGGCGAAAGCGGTATGGCTGGTGGAGGCGGCGGATGGACCGGCGGCCAGAAAGGAATAGCTATTTTACACCACCATATTGATGGTTGTTATCAAGATTTATCTTACACACCGTTATTTGGTTCTTGGCAAGGAACAGTAGATGGATTTGATTGCTACTCAGATAACAATACAAAGACAAGTGGTCGTGCACATACACGAGATGACGACCCAAGACACGTAATCAGAGTCGGGTGGGAAAGTTATGCTTATAGTGATGATACTTTGTGGAACTTAAATGGTTATTCAGGTCTTGCTACAAATGGAAATACACAATTAAATGTCTCTGTACATACAAATAGTTGGGGAAGTACTGACGGACTTAATTTAGATAAGTCAAAATTTAAAGTTATGAATCAAAATGGAACCACAATATCGTCTGGTTCATTTAAAAGTGCAATGAATTCATCAAGTTCTTCTGGTGGTTCTGGATCTTCATGGGAAAATCCGGATGGATCATGGGGTGGCTCTCCAGATGTAAGAGATTTTAACGGTACATTCCATTTTAGATTGCCGGAAGGGACCACAAAAATTTATTTATACTTGGACTTTTATCATAATGCTTATGACGCATGGTTTTCAAGCGAAATTACGGGATTGAGTTTTAGTGGCGGAATTTCCAAAATATGTAAATATGAAGAAGGAGATGTAGAAAGTCAGTATCCTTCTTATGGCGGAAGTAATGGTGTGATTGCTGATGATACGAACGTCGTTGTTTATAATCCAAATACTACACTCAGTAGTGATCAGTTAGGTGATGGTTATGTTAAATTAGAGGGGTATGAACTTGGTTTATTTAAAGATAATTTCTTAAATGGTATCATAGCTTCTGACGAAGCAGCCCCCAATACGCCGTCTTTGAAACGTAAAGCTGTCGAAGATGATAACGACTTTTCGAAAACGACGGTCATCTGGGATGATCCCGGTGATAATGGAACTACTTATCAGCATCAGGTAAAATCTTTCTACACTGAAACCATGGCCCCGATGTTAGAATCAAATGTTACCACCGATGTAATGGTGTCGGGCGTAAAAGGTTATCGAGTCATTGTAGATAGAAATAGCAATACGATAGTTAATGCAGACAACAGTTCTTATCAGACTGAAAACAGTTATGCATTATTTGGCATTAATAAAAATGAAATTAAATATATTCATGTCGCTGCCGTAGATGGTGCCGGCAATATTGGAAAAACAGCTCATTTAAAAATAGGAGCCAATATTGGAGAACAGATTTATTATCCTCTCGAAACCACTCCTGTAGTCATAAAAGGATTAGCCGGAAACGTATATGAGAAAAATGGATCATATTTCGTAAAAGCAGATGGAGAGACGCCATTTTATCTATCAACCAATGGTCTTATCATCGAAGTAGGCGATGCAGCTCCCTCTTATGCATACCAGATAAATGCATTGACTTACAAGGTTAGCAGCAATAGCGAAAAACAAAAGATAAGCTATTACAGGGAAAATGATCGCGCAGATATCAATAAAATTAACATCGATGGCGTGAAAAAGACTGTAAACGGAGTAGTTAGTGCAGCTTATTTTAACGATGCGTCTTTCTTTGAAATGAGCCGTTACAATAATCTGAGGAATATGTCCATCAATGCTGCTTATACCATGGACGCAGCTCTTAATAATACAAAATTAAGAGTAACTCCTCAGGCAGCTGCATATCAGCAGACGGATAAATACAATACAACAACCTATACTTATTCAAACGATGCTGCTGATGAGTTAAATGGCATTGACCTGATTGCCGACGGAAAAGCGCCGGAAATTTCCGGAGATGGTTACGAATTCCTCAAGAATATTGATAATATCGATATCGGTGAATATCCGGATAATTATGAGATCACGCTTGAAGTTAAGGACGAAGAGAGTGGTCTGAGAGAATTCTACGTCGTGATTGAGAATGAAGATAATAAAAAAACCGAGACTTATGAAGGTATTATATCTTCTGATAAGAAAACAGGCACAATCACAATCAATATTATTAATGATGATCTTCTGTTCCAGGGCGACATAAATTTCGTAATCTATGCTTCCGATAATGTAGGTAACGAAACGGAAGAGTCAAGGGGGCTGGGAGAATTCGGACTGCGGACCCAGATTACATCGCAGACAAGCACTGACACAATTGGCGATAACGGATATATTACCTTCAAGAAAGGCGAGACCGGCGTTTTGATTGTAAGAACCAGCGGTTATGCAGACCAGATTCAGGTAAGATTTCCGAATGACTTTGCAGCAAGCGGATTCGAGACTGTAAAGAATTATTATTACAAAAAGTCTCTTTCCGGAGGAGACACAAACGAAGATGACTTAAGGCGTTTTGGCATCAGAACAGAGGTTATCAGATTCCCGATTCCTTATGACATTGAAGAAAAAGATGCTTATGATATTGAAATTACTGCTTTTAAGAATGGGGACAGTATTGTTGTCAATGAAACTGTCGGAGTGAGAACATTATCAGAGCATCAGAAATTCAATATCAGTGGAAGTTTGTTGGATAATTTAAGAACCTATATTATCAAAAACTGATTTTTTTACATCCCGTCTGTGTTTAAAATCTCAGGCGGGATGTTTATCAAATTAAGGAGGTTTTAATGCAAAATCCCATAATAGCGACATTTGCCATCTTTTTCGTCAGTATTCTGATATCTGTTGTCACAGATAGGATAACGTATGTTATTGATAAAGCCATTCTGAAAAGGAAAGAAAATCGAAGAATAGAAAAACAGAAAAAGGACTGGGATAACAATCAGATAATCCGCCGTAAATTCCTTTCAAAGTACACACTCCCAGAATCGGTCCTTTGCCTGAAAAATGGAGAAAAAGATGCGATCATCGCGGAACTTCCGCAGATCGTATCCGGCATTTATATGTATAGATCTCCATCTCCGAAATATAACGCGAATGACTGGATCCCGTATCCAAATCCCGCAATCATTTTCATGGATTGTTTCGCCATTTGTACGCATACTTTTGACCATTGTCTTAAAATTGTCGAGAATTTAAAAGTACACGGGGTGAATGTAGCGGCGGATCCATTTGAACTGGAAGAAAAATTGAAAATGGGAAGAAATGACAAATAACAGGAGGATGAAAATATGATTCGCAAAAGTACATTAAATGATAAAAATATAATCCAACAGCTTATGCTAATTTGTTTTGGGGATAAAAATGATTTAGAACCGTATGAAAATTTAACAGACAGATATTATTTGTATTTTGCAGACAATGTTTTAGTTGCAATGACAGGACTTACTTCGAATAGCGAATATGGCCATTTGGAAATAGATTGGACCTGCACTCATCCACAATACAGACACAAAGGATATATGCAAGCATTATTTGCTGAAATGTTAAAAGATGCGCATGACGATATTTATTGTAGCTGTTGGCGTTTACCACAAAAAGATAAGGTAAATTTATATACCCTTATGTCTATGTTTGGTTTTAAGGAAGTTATCCACACCAGAATACACTGGAAAGTCCCTTATAATTGTTTTCGTAATTACGATGGTGGTTGCACATGTTGTGTTGGCCGAAATTGTGAATGTTACGAAGATTTGTATTTAAGGAAATCGGTATAAAACTTATAAAAACAGCCTCATTCAGGGCTGTTTTTCTTTCATATTAATACTATCAAAAGAAAAAAGGAGAAAATTATCAATGAAAATTATTGAAACAGGAACAACGTATAAAATTTATGGTGAGGATTTAATTGTACTTGAAAATCTTCCTGCGCAGACCTATAAGGTAAGCTTTTCTAAATTTACCGGTTTCTTTTTAGAGAAGCAGGCGAACTTGGAAATTAAAGAGGAAAAGATTTACGGGGTACATGAATTCAAAGTAAGAAAGGTCTTAAACAGATTCAAAAACACAAACAAGAACCTCGGTGTTATTTTAAGCGGAGATAAAGGAATCGGAAAATCTCTATTTGCCAGATTACTTTCTAATGAGGCAATCGAAAACGGAATGCCTGTGATTTTGGTGAATGAATATATTCCAGGAATTAGCGACTTTATTAACAGCATTCAAAATGAAGTGCTGGTATTATTTGATGAATTTGATAAAACTTTCGCTTCCGCAGATAGTGAAGACTCGCAGGCGCAGATGCTTTCTTTGTTTGATGGTACCAGCCACGGAAAGAAGATGTTTGTAATTACCTGTAATAAGTATCGGTCTTTAAATGAATATCTAATTAATAGACCCGGTAGATTTCATTATCATTTCAGATTCAACTATCCTACTGCAGAAGAGGTAAGAGAATACTTACTGGATAAGTTAGCACCGGAATATCATTCTGAGATTCATAAGGTAGTAGCATTCTCCAAAAAGATTAAGCTTAATTATGATTGTCTTTCTGCGATTGCTTTGGAATTGAATGATGGGGAAACTTTTGAAGATGCAATTATGGATCTGAATATTGTAAATACCGGCGAAAAAGATACTACCTATTCGGTAACAGTTTATACACAGGAAGGCTTTACCTTTTGTAAAGAATCCGTTAGCCTAAATCTGTTTGGTACAAATAGAAATAGGTTCTGGGTAGATGATAATGCGAATAATAGTATCAATATTGGTTTTTTAGGGAAAGATGCGATCTATGAAAAGAAGACAAACAGCTTTGTTGTTTCCGGGGATGCAGTTAAAGTAGATTTTAATGTAGATTACATCGATGAGAGCCATATGGATGCATATAAAAATATGCATATTACTTATGCAAAAATCGCATTGAATTATGATATGGATATTCATTATATTGCCTAAAACCAAAGGAGAAAGCAAAATATGTGCGATTTAATCTATAGAGGAGGCATCCTAAAAACAAAACCCGGTAAAAAAGATTCTGCCGTCGATGCCATTCTCGCAGACAAAGAACTTGCCATGGAATTTGCAGGGTGCGACTTTGATGAAATCATGGAAGAGATTGGATTCTACGTGATCGACAAGAAAGACTGGAGTGCAGAGTTAAAATACCATGCGTATCCCGAAGATGCGTTTTACGCGTTGGATAAGATCCTTTCCGTGATAGGTAATTTTATTCAGCGGGGAAGTTATCTGGAATTTTCCGACAGCAAAGGAAACTTACGCAGATACCTGTTTGATGGGGAAGAAATGAGACGTGTGGAACCGCAGATCATTTGGCCGGCGATTACGGCGGAACAGCATGCTGTGGGTTAATTAATTATGAGAAGCGTTGCGAAAGCGGCGCTTTTCTTATTTTTCATCAAATTCTGTCATAATAAGTATGAGAAATATTCTGAAAAGGAGTGAAAAATCTTGAATATCAAAAAGTTATCCGCCGCTAATTCGCCGATCGTGAACATTACCTTTTCCAACCAGACAGAATATAAGGAATATCTGAACGCTATCAAAAAATCAAGCGGAATGATCGCGAAAGCAGGAAATTTTTTCATTTCTGCGGACAATTTGATGGCTGCTTATAATACATTAAAGGATACGTCTGTAAAAGATAAGACGACCGGTAAAATATCCGTACAGTTATCCGGATCCCAGATCACAGATATTCTTCCTCTGTTTTTCTGCATGTCTTTATATATGATGGAAGAACGTAGTCAAAATGTGACCAAAACTATTGCGCAAACACAGGGACTTAAAGGAGATATGGCCCGGTTATGTGGAAAGGGGTAGATTATGTTCTGGATTAAGAAAAAGCCTAAGGAGCCGCCGAAAACGATAGAATCGGAACTCAGGAAACTTTTGGATACTCTGGAACAAATACAAAAAATTGCAGAAAAGTGGAGGTAAATTATGGACCGCAAAAAGAACATTTTCAGTATGTATCGGGTGCTTTTGATCGCAGTAGCCCTGCCGCTTGTCGCAGTACTTTTAGGCGTGACGATGGCATCTACGAAAGCAACTTCAAAAGAGGTAAAAAGCCTGACAAAAAACTATATGCTTTCTATTGTGGAACAATGCGGCAGTGCGCTGGATTCTGCTTTATTCGAAGGAGAAGACGACGCTCTTTCTTATAATTTTTTATCTGCAAAAGCAAATAATTATACCGTTACTGATGTCGATTCATCCTATCTTTATATTGTTGACGGTCATACGGCTGAAATGCTGTACCACCCGACAAAAGAAAAAGTAGGGAAACCCGTAGAAAACGAAGCAGTAAAAACATTGATCAGTCAGATCAACGCGGGCAAACATCCGGAACCGGATATTATCGAATATAATTTTAACGGCACCCTGAAATATGCCGCCTATTATGTAGGAATCAATGAGAAATATATAGCGGTCATAACGGCAGATGAATCCGATGTATTAAGCGGTATAAATAACATCACGAAACAGTCGCTTATCGTTTATGCCGTGTCCCTGTTGTTCTGGATTATTATAGCTATGATCGCGGCAAAAGCGATCTGCAAACCGCTCGCAAAAATAGTAAACGTGATCACAGAATTTTCAAAAGGAAATTTTACCGCAGATGTCCGGATTCAATCTATTTTGAAGGAAACCAACCAGCTGATCGATGCAGCAACAGATTTGAAACAAAATATGGTTCGGACTATAGAACAGGTAAACGAATCATCTAAAAATCTGCTCCAAGACACCGGGCTTGTAAATAATGAGATTGCTGTCTGCAATGATGCTGCCGTAAGCGTCAATGCCGCAGTCGAGGAGATCTCAAGCGGTGCCATGGATCTGGCAAATCATGCCCAGAATATCAATGAGCAGATGGCGGCAGTCGGTGAAGCTATTATGAGCGCAAATGTTCTGTCCGAAAACGCTATGAATGCTTCTGGACAGATTCGTGAAATCTCAAATGTGACTATGAAAACGCTGGACGAATTGTTATCTGCAAACGGAGCTACAAACAAAGCTTCCGACGAAGTGGCAGATAGTGTCATAGAAACAAATAACGCTGTGCAAAAGATCAGTGAAGCTGCCGCGATCATCGCATCCATCGCAAAGCAGACGAATCTACTTTCCCTGAATGCATCTATTGAGGCAGCAAGAGCGGGAGAAACAGGAAAAGGATTTGCTGTTGTCGCAGGGGAAATTAAAAATCTTGCAGAACAATCCAATGGATCCGCAACAGAGATCAAAAATATCATCGCAAATATCCTGGCGATTTCCGAAAGAAGCACGACTTCTGCCGGAATGATCCGTGAAGCAGTTGCAAAAGAAGAACAGGTCTTAAAAGATATGCATAGCGACTTCGAACGTGTTATGGAAAGTATCGGCAGCGTGTCAGATAAGATCACTGAAATTGCGACAAAAGTGAAAGAGATCAATTCCAGCAAAGATGCCATCATCGAAAGTGCAGAATCCTTATCTGCGATATCCGAAGAAAATGCTGCATCCACGCAGGAGACCTCAGCTACGATCAATGAGATGACGGGACAGATCGCAGCAATCGATGAGCAGATCAAGGACGTAAAAGCTATCGTAGACCGGTTGAATGAAGTAGTCGGCGTATTTATAGTATAGGAGAGAAATTATGTTTTTGGACAGATTGTTAAAAAGAAAAATCATGCATAATGATGCAGCAAAAAAAGTCATGTTTTCAGAGAAAGAAAAGCGTTTTGAGGTTCGTGAACGGGAGATTCCGAGATGTACCGGGGAATTTCGTGCGCTATTCATAACAGATACCCATGGGCATATGACGAAACAGGCACTGGAAAATTTCATTTCCGACATCGGAGATGTGGATGTTGTATTTGCACTCGGAGACATGAGTGAAAGAGAACAGCTGCTTCTCAAACAGTATTACGCAGATATTCCAAGATACGCACTTCTTGGAAATCACGATTATTACGGACAGCTCGAAGAGACCGGTCTTCCGGACATAAACGGGAAAGTAGCGGTGATCAACGGAGTGAGTTTTACGGGTATCCATGGAAGTATCAAATACAAAGACACCGATTCCCCGATGCTAACAGATGAGGAGAGCGTAAAAATCGCAAAAGCACTTCCTGAATGTGATATTCTGCTCAGTCACGATAAAGCAAAGAAAGCGGGAGACGAAGGATCACACGCGGGACTTGAGGGGATCACATGGTATCTGCTGAACAGACAGCCTGCGTATCATTTTCATGGCCATTTGCACGAGAATATGATGGAAAACGTCGCAAATGTTCCTTCTATTGGATTCTGCAGATACGCTTATATCAGTTTTTCAAAAGAGGGTTGTAAGGTGCTGAAGTATTTCGGATAGCTTTGGAATTAGAAATATATTTTCCTCCATATTAATGTTATCAAAGATAATTGGAGCAACAGGGAGCTCCTTAAAACAGGAGGAATCAAATATGCAGAAAAATATTTCTTTAATTTTCATTATGGTTGCAAGTTTTGTTATCAGCGTGTTAATTATGACATTTCTTAACACGTATTGCGGCAAAAATGTCGCAATGATCTATGTTGTAATGGCATGGGCTGTAGCAAACGCAGGACTGGTAAAAGTTGATAAAATTTTCGGTTTATAAGCCGGAAACAATAAAATATATAACTTCCGGCTTCGGCTGGAAGTTTTCTTTTATGGACATAAATCTTTCATATTAATAAAAACAAAGAAAGAAGGAGAAAATTATGTTTAGAAACGAATTATTTGGAAAACTTGCAAAAGTTAATAAAGACGACCGCATTTTGTTACTGACACATGATGACGCCGATGGAGCCGGAGCAGAAATCGTTTTGAGATGCATGTTTCCGGATAAAAATATTAAGGTTGTACATCTTAGTAACGGGGTGATGAGTGGACGCGTCAAGGAAGCTTTAACCGATGCGGCTATCGCTGAAAGCTTCGGTAAAGTTATTGCCTGCGATATTTCCTGCAATGAGGCGGATGCTGAATATATCGATAACCTGCCTGATATTAACAGCCGATTCGTTTTACTGGACCATCATCTAACAAGCCAGTATATCAACAGATATTCCTGGGGCGTAAGTTTCGGGGATATGTTAGAAGATTCCTTCCTGGTCAATTATTATTCAAACGGGCATTCTTCAGGAACCTCTCTCATATTAGATTACAAAGTCAATAGCAGAAAGCTTCCAGCCTTTAGACTGTGAGGATGAATACGTCTTTTTGTGCAGAAATCTGCACAGAACATAAAATCTGTCATAATACTTATATAAGGAGTATTTATGACAGAATCATATGTTTTGACGCTAAAACTGAATACTTCTCCTGAACAGGATGTATGGCTGGGCCACACTTTCCGGTGCGGCCAGCAGATATATAACGTTCTTGTGCGTCATTGCAGAAAACAGCTTCGGAAGTTGATACTTGATCCGGAGCATCGTGAACTACTTGCAACCCGCAGAAAAGATAGTCTTTCCAAGAAAGATAAGAACCGAATCAATCAGGAGCTTGCCGCTATCCGCCGAGGTTATGGGCTCAGTGAATACCAGCTGCATGCGTATGTTTCCGTGCAGCAGCACCGGTTCCGGAAATGTATCGATTCTATGACTGCCCAGAAGATTGCTTCTTCCGTGTGGCGGTCTGTGGAAAAATATCTTTTCGATAACGGTAAATGCATCCACTTCAAAAGATACGATGACCTTGATTCCCTTGAAGGAAAATCCAATGTTTCAGGCATGAGATTCCGTGGCGGCCGTCTTCATTGGCGTGGACAGGTGATCCAGCCGCAGATCCGGACGGATTATGACAAGGAAGCACTCAGATCCCGCGTAAAGTACTGCCGCATCCGGAGAAAGCCCGTAGGTACAAAATACCACTACTACTTACAGCTTGTTTTAGAAGGGAAGCCTCCGGTAAAGCATATAGTCGCACACGGAACTGCGGGTCTGGATATCGGAACTTCCACGGCAGCTGTCGTAACCAAAAATTCCTGCAGACTGACGGTACTTGGTTCCGATGCGAAAGACCGTTCCTCGCAGATCAGGCGGATCCAGAGAGCCATGGACCGGAGCAGGCGTGCCACGAATCCGGATAATTATCTGCCGGACGGCACCGTCCGCAAGGGTACAAGGAAGTGGGTACGTTCGAAGCACTACAGAAAGCTTCAGTTCCGCAAGAAGACCCTGGAACGACGTCATGTAGATGCGGTAAATGCCAGCCACCAAAGGCTTGCGAACGAGATTGCTTCGAAGGCAGATATCGTATATGTGGAAAAGATGTTATTTCACGGTCTTGCGCGGAAATCGAAATCTGCTATGAAGAAAGCTGATGACCGGTTCCGGAGTAAAAAGCGGTTCGGAAAGTCCATAGGCAACCATGCACCGGCAGCGTTCCTGACGATTCTTGGAAACAAGCTTGCTTCCTGCGGCGGGGAGTTAATTAAGATTAATACCGTAAGCTTCCGGGCAAGCCAGTATAATCATGTGACGGATGACTACGTCCGGAAGAAACTTTCCTGCCGGGGAAGTTTTGTTGACGGCCGCTACGTCCAGAGAGATCTGTACTCCGCATTCCTGTTAAGAAACAGTAACGACACCGGTACGGCCGCCGACAGACAGAAATGCATCGACGTCTTCCCTACGTTCCTGATGACACATGATGCCTGCATGGCCGCGCTCCTTGCAGAGAATAAGAAATATCCTTCGAGCTTCGGTCTCCGGAGCTATAAACGCTATAAATGTCACAGTTAAACATACAAACGGGTTCGACAGGATCCGGCCGCGCAAAACACTCGTCGGGGTGTTTGCGGCGAAATTCCAGTTAAGGTACGACAGCTATAACAGACATGGTTCTGCATAAAGAAATCCGGTCCCCTGATCATAATGATCAGAAAACCGGGTTTATGTAAGAATCATTAAGTGATGCTGTTAAGTATTTGGAACCTGCCAGTCTTTAGACTGTGCAGAGCTGTCAGATGTATTATTGTGGTATTAATTTTCTTCCTGATGCAAGTTGTATTACTACAGAAAATATATGTCTATGGATTTTCGCTTACGATACATGGGATTGGAAAACCTGTTTTGAAGGAAACTATAATTTTAAGGATGAAAATCTCCTGTTTGCCGCTTATGGGAATAATCTGTATGTTCGCAGAAGATTATCAAAAATCGGATTGCCTCCAATTTATTATGGCTCCGATACCGATAGAATTATGCTCAAAACAGAAAAAGCAAAAAGAAAAGAGCATGTTGAAAACATTAAGAATCAGATCAAATTCGGGACACTGGATATTCCGATGGAAGATGACTATACAAGAACATACGACATTGCCTACATTGATGATTCAAAATATATATTCGATGTTCTGGATTACATGCGCGATACGTATCCGCAGCTGGATCTGTTCATTGTTAATTACGGAAACGGGGTCTCTATCCGCAGTGACAAGGAAGATATCAATGTGGCAGAAATTGTCAAAAAATTCGGAGGCGGAGGACATAAGGGAGCCGGCGGATTCAAATTCGAGAAGAGAGATATTTATAATTTGTTCGAGAAAACAACAGGAACAACGCTGCGATTATAGCGAAGAAAATCGAAGTTTACAACAGTAATTTAGGAGGTTTTACATGATTATATGCAAATATTTATCTGTTATCGGAATTCTCGTAAACACGGTGAGTTTGGTGATATTCAGAAATACAATATCATACGAAAAAATTTCATTGGGTTCACCGACACAAAAGAGCAATTATTTAACAATAATTCAACATAATCCAATATTCGGGATGATATATGTAGTCTGTGTCACAGTTTTAGTCTTATGTGAATTATATGAATTATTTACATTTAATAAAAACACCAGGCAAGGAGAAAAAAATGACAAAAATTGATGCTTTGTGTATGCAAAAAAGTTGCGGAAGATATGTATAAGTCCGCAAAATCTGAAAAAGAAAAAGAATTTTATCAGCGCGAAATCAATAAGATTAATGACAAGATCTGTGTCATGGTCGAGTACGATTGAAGATATTTAAAATTGTGAATCATTACACATCATAAAGGAGTGTGAAATATGACAAAAGCAGTATTGTTTATAGATATGCCAAAACAGGTATGTCAGGGATGCACATTGTGCTATGGTACAAAGAATGATGACGAATATATGTGCTGTGCGACAGGAAGGATTGTGCCAGACGGAGAAAAGCCAGATTGGTGTCCGCTCCGGAAACTACCGGAGAAAAAAGATACTATTATCTACGAAAACGATGACTGGGGAACAGTTGATTTGAAAAAGAAAGGTGAAGGCTGGAATGCCTGTTTGGATGAAATTATGAAGAAAAGATGAATATAGGTTCTGAAATTGAGAAACTCGCAAATATGCGGGTTTCTTTTTAATTTTCTATCATAATAATTATAAATAACACGTATTATTTATACACAATCGAGGAAACATGACAGAGCACAGACGAATACAGCAGAGATATGTTTATACAGCAACCGCGGAAGAGTTTATCCGCGAAATGAATTCAAAACCGCGGATTTTATCAAATGAAACGAGACATAACCGGGAAAAAGCAAAACATATGAACATAGGGTATGTTTTATTTCTTGCGGCTGCATTATTTTTATGCGCCATGATACTCATAAATTATATCCAGTCGCAGGCGAAATTAACTGCTAAAATCAGCAAAATATCCCGGTTGGAAAAGGAACTGATTACTATAAAAAGAAGCAATGACGAGGAAATAAAGCGGCTGGAGAGTAGCACGGATCTCGAAGAAATCAAGCGCCGTGCAATTACCGAACTGGGAATGGTCTACGCAAGCGAAAATCAGATCATAATATATCATAGTCCGGATCAGGATTATATGAGAAAAATGGATTAGAAAAGAGGGAAATTATGTTGACTGTGTATTTTCCAATTATTTTCATAAGCGCGGGAATATCGATAGCGGCCGCAAATGTTTTTAACGATTATTCAAATGAACAAAACTATACCGGAGTCGCATACCGTATCATCAATTTCCTTCCGTTCCTTTTATTCATGCTTCTTGCAGTCATTGTTGTTTTTATATCTGTTTCGCCGCAGGCATAAGCAAAAAAAAAGCTGCGGAAAAGCCATAGAAAAATCTGGTATAGGATTCCAAATTCGGGATCCTAATTTCTTTCATATTAATATCATCAAATAGAGAAAAGGAGGAAAGAAAGAATGCAAAGAGATATTAAATTCGACTGGCATAGATTCACACCAAAGGATCTGATGCGGCTGAATACTGAGCGGACACTGGATATTTATGGATGTATTCTGATTGATACAGATGCAGGCCGATATATTGCCGATGTTCAGTGGGAGACCATAAGAGATTATGGAAGAAGAGGAATTTCTATCAATCTGTATGAATCAGATGATGACTGGTATCACAATAACTGGCTGACGGATATCAAATCAATCGTCACAGCTAAGGATTATAAACGTTTCCAGAAGAGAGCGGAAGCAGCAATCCGTAAATATCTGGAAGAATAGGAGAGAAAGAAAATGTTAATAAGTGAAGCGAAAAAAGGAATCAAATGCTTTGTACAGGGTTATGGAGAGGAGCCGGATCGGTTCTATATCGAAGCATTTGGAATCATTGCAGACACTCCTTCGCCGAACAATCCGTATGTAGATGTTATTATTTTTGGCGATGGGGGAGAAAAAAAGCGGATCAAAATCAATGTAGAAAAATTATATTGGATCGATCAGCGCTTCGAGATTCCCGGATATACAGAAGAGAAGAAGAATAGGCGGGTTATATTAGAATTACCGGAAATCGTCGAAAAAGATTATCTGAATGACAAATTCATGGAGTTTTTCAAACGTGTAATTGCCGATATTGATTGTGACGGATGTTGCGGAAATTATGAAAAGGAGATTGCCGAAGCCCTGTTGCAGGCTTTCAAAACCAGCAGGGAATTATAAGGAGGACTAATGTATACGCCATTATATTTTGCAAAAATTATGGATTTAAACAGCCAGTCATACAACAATAAATGGATCAGAGTAATCAAACAAACACTTTTGGACATCAATGATGTCCTTTTGTTTATCTGGTACGATACTGATTTCATGAATCCGTCTTATAACGGAAAATTCAAATATATCAATGATATTCTGTTATCAGATCGTTCTCAAATGTACAAAATAATGACTGGAAATGGTGAGATACCAAAGGATCCAGAAGAAGACAGAGCGTTGGCTGCGGAACTATTTGCTTCATATCTTATGCCGAATAAATGGGCTGCGAATAAACAGGTATATAAGTTTGATTCGGAACTTGAGTTGGCTCTGGCAGATTCAGAAGAGATAAAATTACCCGTAAGAATACTGGACCGGCTGCCGTATCAGACATTTTATCTGGAATTTGCTGAGGATGGCATCTTCCGGAAAAATTTCCACGGAGCATTTATAAATATAGTCAGAAAAGAAAATGGATATCTTTTGTACACGGAACGCGTAAAGGAAGATGGCAGGGTTATGTTTGGCAAAGCCGCACTGGTTCCAAACGATAATGAAGATGGGATTTTTATTTTCGACAAAAATGATTTTTCATGCGACGAATCAGACCGAAACGTGGATTGGACGGAATTCTGTTTCTATATGTTGAATGCTTTATTATATCTGTGCGCAGACAATGCAGAGATACAGGAATCTTCAGTTACGAAAAATACATATCATCCCAGTGGACGTATCAAAAATAGGTTTTCTGAAATCCGTCAATGGGAATGTGGTTATCGATACGGATCAGAAATTCGTTCGCAGAAGAAACAAAAGAAATCTTCAGATAATTGTAAAGGGCAAACATCCGAACTGGACATTCGTGTAAAACGTTCTTTACCGGCACACACAAGGAGAGCACACTGGCATCATTACTGGACCGGACCGAGGAACGGTGAAAGAAAACTGATTCTGCACTGGATTCCACCGGTATATGTATCGGGAACGGAATGCCAGGCAGCTGTTGTCCATAAAGTTATTAATTAGTTTATGAGAAACCGTGGATTTTATCCGCGGTTTTCTTTCATATTAAGAGAAATCAAAGAAAAGAGGAGGAATTAATAATCATGGGTTTTATGGTTAAAACCAATAAAAATGGAACCTTGTCTGCAGGAAGACATGAGAGACCCCTGACCGGAATGTCCATCGGTATTCATGGCGAGGAGAATAGCATTGTATCCGTAGATGAGAACAAAGATGGATCGCTGGTTATTCTGATCAACAAGGATTATGTCAAAAAGCATAATATTAAAATTGTCGAATGTTCCTGCGACGACGAATATAATAATTACGGAAGAGAGGAAAAAAGAATTACGTTACTGAAAGACATTAATTTAAAAGCAACTGCATACATCAGACTCAAAAAGGAACCTGCTAAAGAATCCGTATATGTAGGAAATATCTGTCTGGAAAAGAATGGAAAGAAATACCGTTTTGATTTTAATAAATATGATGTTTCTTATGAAGGAAACATTCTCGTATTAAATCTCAGTGACTGCACAGATATCGATGTACCGGAAGACGCAGTCCTAGATGATCTAATGAATGCAAAAGTTACAGATTTTTTTTTGCAGGGGGATGAGGAATACTATGTCGAAGGGCAGGCAATTAAGGATATTATTTTCGATATTTATGATGGCTTCGATAAAGAAAGCCATATCGTGACACTTTATACATCGTCTTTTACGGAAACTGATTTTGGAGAGTTTTATGGCTTGGAGGAAACGGAATGCAAAAAAGCTACGAAGTAGGACAAGTCGTTAATATCGGGATTTACATAGGTTTTCATAACCAGGAATTCCGAAAAACGACGGCAGAAATTGAAAAAATCGATGGCCCAATCATAACGATCCGCATCGCAATGACAGCTGGTTACCGCAGAATGTTTGGATTTGCGGAAGATCTGTGGAAACTGGAAAAATTATATATTGAAAATTAAGGAGAAAAAGTTATGAAATACGAGCAGAAAAAACAGAACGTTCCAGGCAGGTCTCGTATTCGCTGATTTTATGGAATTCTTCAACAAGCTGTCCCGTGATTGCGACTACTACGAATTCTACGATATCAACGGACATTTCCATGTAAGAGCAAGTCATCACGACGGCGATTATAAATTTGAGATCAAGAAACTGACGCCGGCAGGCATCCGTTTTCTCGACAACTGGTCACAGTCCTTTTCAGACAATCGACCGGAAAGAGAAATCCACAAACAGCTGATGGAAAAATACTCCGTTTTGCCGCATTTTGTTCATAATGTTTACGGATGTCCGAAGACAGAATATGAGACAAAAGCTGCATAAAGGAGGACAAAACGATGAGTTATTACAATAGCCCGAAACAATATGAGAACGCTACCGGAAAAAGATTTACTACAAATTGCCATTGCATTCACCGAACAGGAAGTGTAAGAGGTATGGTAAAACTCGGTTACTGGAGTAAAGAGCGCGATAAAGTCAAAAGCGGCGACTGGATCTATTTGCAGCCGTAGAAAAGGAGAAAAAATATGTTAACTTATTATGATGGTGAAATTTCTGTAGATAAAAAATATGCAAAACAGTTAGTGGAAGCATTCAATACAATGACCTCCCTGAGAGAAACGTGCGAGGAAGAAGTTCTCAATTCAAACACTGACGGAAAGGCTGCCATTTATTTTGAATACGAAGAGGGCGGAGACAACACCGATGCGCTCGTAAATATGGCAAATAGGTTCATTTCTGAAGGTATTGACGTAGAAATGAATGTTCACTATACAAATGAGAACGGAGTTGGATTGCTCCTGATCGAAGACGGTCAGGCAGTTGATCTGTGCGGCAGCGAGTGCAGCATCCGGGATTTTTCCGATGAAGAGCTGTTAAGAGAACTGAAAAGACGTGGAATTGATTTGATCGATAAGAAAAATGTTATTGATATACTCAAGACGGCATAGATCGTCACGGCAAAAACGAACGGCATTGTTGCCGGATTCGTAAGTCAGATCTGGGTGGTCAATAATCTTCTGAGAAAAATTATTGAAAAATTCGGCGGAGAAGCCTACAGAGTAGAGCAGGATGGATCCATTGAGTATGATGATTCCGAAAATGAAAAGATCAAAGAATTCAAGGAGAAAAAATAGATGAATTTATTCAAATCATTCCCTTCGAAGAAAATTCGAAATTCGAGGATCGCCTAGATGTTATAGAATTGCCGGAAATTTTTCAGGAAATTGCCTGGGTATAAGGAGAAAATACAAGTTATAAGCAGGAAGAAGGCAGCGGAGAATACGTTGGATCTGTACGGACTGGTAATCTTTGTTTTGACATCATTGTTTGAGGATAATCCAGATGTAATTGAAATTATGGAACATTGAATTTGAGAAGAAACAAGACCTTGAAAATATAGAACATGGAAACGATATGAGCGATTATGCATTCCGTATTTTATATAAGGACGGTTCAACAGATGGAGTTTCTGGAAACGATTATGATGGACATAAAATAAAAAGAATTAACATTTTATCTATTGTCGTGGATAATCCTTGTACTTCAATAACATATGGTAACTATAAGATAAATCAATATAGCGTTGTAAATCCATCAAGTGAAATGGAAATTGATAATAATATCATAGAGGTGACAAATCATGAATAAGTATACGGTTAGAATTATCATGGACGAACTAGAAATATGTGCAGAATCTGAAGATAGAGCAAATGAAATCGCACAAGAAATTTTAGAAGGTGATGCAAGAACACATCTTAATCACGGCTGTTTTATAGCCGGATTTGAAACAGACTTAATGGAAGCAGATGTTGCTGAAACAGAAACAGAAATTTAGAAATGAAGTAATGATTTAGTCAATAAGAATGTGGAGGATTGATATTTATGGAAGAAGCTCCAACATTAAAGGAGTTATTAAATAACCGAAAAGAAAATCATGCAACGTCAATTATTGTTTCCACTAAAGATAAAGACTTATTCAAAGGTGATATATCTGAATTACCGGAAGAATTATTAAACATTCCAATCTTCGCATGGGATAAAAGAGACGGAATATACATAACAATTTAATAA
>ERZ1034952.1225-NODE-1225-length-21471-cov-5.873599_pt1 | contig 21471 bp, 29 predicted proteins | sample MGYA00520625_ERZ1034952 | MGnify/ENA primary metagenome ERZ1034952 (study PRJEB33766, sample SAMN09781773) | gut metagenome | biome: gut microbiome | host: Homo sapiens | place: Madagascar | study: EMG produced TPA metagenomics assembly of the PRJNA485056 data... | reverse complement strand
CACTAACGGAAATGATTGTAGTTGGTTTAGTAAAGAGGCAAAGCCAGTTGAAGGTTGGACAGCAAAGCCGACTATTATTAAAAATAATGATGGAATTATGAAATCATATAGGATTACAAAATGCCCTCAATATGTGCAAGGGAGAAAAAGATAAAATGGGAAATTATGTTGATTATTATTTTGAAAATAATAGGCTGCAAAAAATGGTTGATCATATTATTAAGAAAAATTACGGTTGGCTCCCTCAAAAAGAACATGATGATTTTTATTCAATAGCAGGGACTACTGTTTGGTATTGTGAAAAACATTATGACCCCCAAAAAAACAAGAGTTTTCATCGGTATTTAGTTGATTCCTTGCATAGAAAGTTTAAAACACAGCTCACAAAGATTAATAGAAAAAAGCGAGGTGGCGGTGTTATGAACGACTCTTTAGATAGATATGTTGATGAGAATGGCGATGTGACATTGGGCGAAATATTATCAGCTAAAGAAACTCCTGACTTGGATATATTAGCACAACGATATCTTGATTCGCTTACTAAAAAACAGAGGCAAATAGCCGAATTAATGATGCAAGGTTGTACTGATAGGGATATAAAAACAATGCTTGGAATGTCTAACGAGCAGTTTGGAGTAGTCGTTATGAATATGAAAAAAAGCAAAAAAATAGCGCCATTAAAAACGCTTAAAGAAAGGATGGGATAAAAATGACAATCATAAGCGAAGAAGGAAAAAGCAAGAGTAGAACTTTTGTCGTTAGTTCAATTATTAAAAAATTGGACAAGATGAATTTAAATGAGGAGCATTCTCAACAAAGAGATTTTGTTTGGGAAAAAATTAGGCAGTCTAATTTGATTTCCGATGTTCTGCAAAATAATCCGTTGCCAGAATTAGTTTTTGCTGAACAGATAATAAATAATGCTGCGATTATATGGATTATTGATGGAAAGCAAAGATGTACTACCTTAAAAAAGTATGTAGAAAATAAATTTGCAATCGGAGCAAATGTTACAAGGTATATGATAAGTTATTCTGAGCCTGTAAAAGATGAAGATGACTGTGTCGTAAGAGATGACAATGGTGATGTGGTTTATGAGTTAAAAGAGTTTGACATACGTAAAAAGCGTTTCAAAGATTTGCCAGATATTTTAAAGGAAAAATTATTGGATTATGCTTTCAATGTTTGCTATTACTGTAACTGTTCTGATGAAGAAATCGCATATCATATCCAGAGATATAATTCGGGCAAGCCTATGAATGTCGCCCAGAAAGGTATGACATTTATGGGTAAGAGAAATTCTGATGCGGTAAGGAATATACTTTCTATGTCGTTTTTTGTTGATGGTATAGGGACTTATACTCCCAGTCAGTTTACCTCGTCTACAATGAGCCGGGTTGTTGCGGAATCGATTATGACAACAAGATTTTTGGGAAATTGGTGCAAAAAATATGAAGACAATTGTAAATTTCTTGAAAAACAAGCAACAGCAGATGATTTTGAGGCATTTAAAACTTTGGTGACTGAACTTGAAGATGGGGTCGAATGTTCAGTAGGAAAAATGTTTAATGATGTCGATAGTTTTTTGTGGTTTGGATTATATGCTCGGTTTAAAAAAATGGGTTTGGGTTGTTTAGAATTCAATGCTTTTATGAAAGAAGTTGATAAGGGAATAACAAGAGATAATAATGGTAAAATCGACAAAAAGGTGCCAATGACCGGAATATGTGAAAAGGAACTTGATGGTCTTACATTAGATGAACTTCTCCGTAATCCGTCCACGAAGGATGTCAACATTGTCAAAACACGAATTGACTTTCTTACAAAACTGGCTTGCGAATATTTTGGAGTTGATATGCCTGAAGCCGAAACTGAGATAGACGGTATGAATGAAGAACTTTCAGAGTTTGTGAAAAGTTTTGCCGATAAAGATATTGCTATTGAAACTCTTATGCTTACAACGGACAAGCATTCGTATAACGATTTTAAGCCCGATACGATTGCAAATATGATTGCGTGGTATAAAAAAGACGGAAACATATCAATGCTTAGGGATTGTTTGTCTTACAAGTCATATATAGAAGATGTTGGCATTGAAGAAACGGATATTAATCTTCCACTGTATGTTTATGCCGTCAAGTATATTTTTGATAACTATATCGACATAGATATTGATTTAAAACAGTTGCGTTTAGAGAAATAGATAATAACGACAATGATTTTAGTTCAAATGGCACAATTGTAGCTAAGCAGCAAGAAATTATATCCAACATAAATCAATTTATCACAAAGGAGAAATATGAAAATGATGAAATTTAAGAAAGAAAGATTTGTAGAACCAAAGGTATTGCCGGAACCAACCTTAAAACGCATTCCTATTGCGGAAATTAAATTTGCTCCGTACCAAAGAGAAGTAAAGATGTCAAAGGTAAGAAAGATTGTTGACTTCTTTATTCCTGACATAGTAGGAGTTGCGTTGGTAAGTTTCAGAAATGGAGAATTTTGGTGCATGGATGCACAGCACCGGATCAAAGCATTAGAGCGTCTTGGATACATAGAAATTTGGGCTGTTGTCATTACAGGTCTTACATATGAACAAGAATGTCGCAGATTTAACATTCTTAATACGGGCAGAACTCAACTCAATGCCAATCAGGTATTTCATTGTCGAGTAGAAGAAAAAGAAGACGTTGCAATTGCGTTGGTTAATCTCTTAAAAAAATATAAGTTTGACTATAACAAGAACGGCTCAACAAAAGACACCAACATTATTGGGGCGGTTAGTAAATTTGATAAGATGTGCAAAAAGTATGGTCTTAGTATGGTTGAAAGAGTTTTGAAGGTGTTAAGAGGTGCATGGCTTGGAGACAAAGACTCACTTACAAGTTCTATTATTACAGGAATGTCAACATTTTTTAATGAACACCCAGATGTTGATGACAAGGTTTTGACAGATGTTTTAGGACATATTTCACCGAATGAACTTCTTGCGAGTGCGTCTTTATTCATGAAGTTTGGAATATTGAGACCGGGTCGTGCAGATGGAGCTTGTTATCATATTGCAAAACAAATTAGTGAATTATATGATGCAGAATTAAATAAACCCAAAAGAGGGCGAAAAAGAGAAGTGGAGAGAATATGAGTTCGTTTGGTGGAAAAGAGTATGTAATTACTGATGGTAGTCGATTTATAAAACGTTGTAATAATGGCAGATATACCCAAGTAAATAATCAAACATTAGCAGATATTTATAATACAAAAAAATCAGCTTCAAATGTTATGTTAAATTCTATTCCTAAAGGATTATCAAATGGATATTATGTTGCTGAGATTATAGGTGGGGATATTGTTCCATGCGATACTCCTTCTCGTAAAATCTGTGTCAAGTATAAAGACAAGGATTCGGATAATTATAGTAAAATTTATCATGATACTCAAAAATGGATAGAGCGTGTTTCTGGATTAGAGAATATTTTTGAAGATGCAGAAATAAGAGGAGAAGAATTAAATAGGGAAATCAGTAAAATTGATTCTAAAATTGTTGATTTGGAGCATTATATAGAGCTATCACCTTCTCTAAATGCTCGTGACGGATATAAAGTTTATCGAAAACTTAAGGATTTGTTATGTAGGCGCAGGGATATAAAGAATGAAATAAAGGTTGTCTCTGCAATTAATAAAAACAAAGATGCATCTACGTGTATTAAAAATATATTGTCTACAGTAAAACAATGCGAGAAACAAAAGTATCATCCAAGAATTTTAGATGAATTGTTTATAAAAGGAATCAATGCAATGAGTATGGAGGTAGAAAATAATGAAAGAAAAAATAATCAATCTATTGGTTGCTTGTGATATGCAGAACGAGGATGTATTAAGTAATCGATTGTTATCTCCAAGCAGTAGTATAGAAGAAATTGCCGAATACATATGCAATCATTTTGATGAAATAGGGGATGTGTGAAATGTATAATTTGGCTCAAAATCAAAATCTTGTTGAAATAATGTATTATCGAAATGACAATAAAAATGATATAAAAAATGCTATTGTAACAGAAAGGCAAGTATACGATATTAAAATTTTACTTCCGCATATCAGGATTGTAGAAGCAAAACAGGCTCCCACTAATAGTAAAAGAAACTATATATTGTGGTGAAATAAATGGTCGTTGAACAAAGATAAAGTTGCGAAAGACAATACGGACTCTATAACGTAGTTGTAGTTGCCATTATAGGAATTTTGATTTGGATGAGTGTGTCCGGCGTTTATGGGTTTGCTGGAGTATGCTTTGTGGGTATTGTTGCTATATTTGCGACGATATATCACGATTTAACACGTTAAAAGAAAGGTTTTATGGTGATTTTATGCAGTTTAAAAAGAGTTATACGACAAGAGGGTTTGAGTTGATAACATTTTCCGACCTATATAATGAACTTTGCGATATTCAACGTTCATCATTAGCGACCGAAGATGCAGTGTGGTTAGGAACTCATAGTCCCAATCCTAAAATAATGGCAAGTAAAACGCCTGAAGGTGGAACCGGATGGGTTGATTATCCGTTGTCAAAAGATGTACTTATTAATCATAGGATGCATTTAACAAGAAAACAAAGTATATCGTTGGCATTCAAACTGCTGAAGTTTGGGTTGTTTAATAAATTATAAGGAGAATAATTAAGTGAGGTGATAAAAAATGATTCAAAAGATTGATAAAAAGAACAAATTTGTTTCTATGTTTAATCCCAAAACAGGGTTTTACATGAGAAGTGGAGTTATTGAAGATGGTCAGGACACGGGTGTTGACCCTTTTATGACCTCATTTCCGGAGCTTTTGGATATAGGAATTATGGGGCATTGTGTTCACGGAGCATCAGGATTATGTATTAAGTCGGGTGTTCAATGCTATCAGAACGGATTAAAGACTAAACTCCCTAATATGTCTTTTGAAAATTTCAAGAGAATTGTTGATGAGTGCAAGGGTAAAACATTTCAGTTTGCTTTAGGTGGCAGAGGTGATGTTGACCAGCACGAAGATTTTGAGAAAATCCTTAGATATTGTAGAGAGAATGGCATTGTTCCCAATTTTACGTCTTCGGGATTAGGCTTTACAGATGAGATTGTAGCACTTTGTAAAGAACTTTGTGGTGCCGTTGCGATTAGTTGGTATCGTCAGGAACATACATATAGAGCAATTCAAATGTTGCTCGATGAAGGAATTAAAACAAACATTCATTACGTTTTGGGGAATAACTCTATAGACGAAGCTATTGAGAGACTTGGAAACAATGATTTTCCGGAAGGAATCAATGCAATTATTTTCTTATTGCATAAGCCTGTTGGATTAGGTCAGGAAAGCAATGTCCTGGATATCAATGATGAAAAAGTTAAGAAGTTCTTCAATATTATTGATACTCAGCAGTTTGATTTCAAGATTGGGTTTGATTCTTGTACAGTTCCGGCTCTTATTAATATGACATCCAATATTAACGAGGATAGTTTTGATACTTGTGAGGGCGGAAGATGGTCTGCTTATATCACATCTGATATGAAGATGTTACCTTGCAGTTTTGACAATCAGGATATGAGATGGGCTTATGATATCTCAAATGATACGGTACAGAACGCTTGGAATAGCAAACAGTTTGAAGATTTTCGTGACCATTTCAGAAATTCTTGTAGAGATTGTAGCAGACAGTGTGAATGTAGAGGCGGTTGCCCTATAAGAAGACAAATTGTTTTATGTAACAGAGAGGAGAAAGATTTATATGAAAGTACGCAAAGATTTTGTGACTAATAGTAGTTCATCAAGCTTTATTATCACAAACAACACAGATAAGGTTCTTACAAGCGAAGAAGTATCTCGTAAGATGTTTGAGAGAATTATTGAAGATGCAAAAGATAGGTTTGTGTTAGAGCCGGGACAAAGCATCGACCTTGAATGCGGAGACCATGGAGATGATGGTGCATTTGAAAACTTTATTCGTTCTGAGTTTGGCAGTTGGGGCAACGATTATCTGTATAACACAGATGAGGTCTCGATTGAATTTGGTGAATCACACCATTAAGGAGGAATTTAATGAAGATAAGAAATGATTTTGTGACAAATTCAAGTAGTAGTAGCTATGTGATTGCGTATAAAACACTACCGGAATTCGATGAAGAAACAATTGCAAAATATCCGTTTCTCAAAAATTATGGTAGTTTAATTGAAAAGGTTTTGTTTACTGAAGGTGACAACGATACAAATGCTGGAAAAGTTTATAAGACCAAAGAAGAATGGGATAAGCATTTTGTTTCTGAACACGGTTGGCGTGATGCCGATACAGTTGAAAGGGTTCTCGAAGATGATGAATATTTAACTGAAAATTACAACAAGGTTATTGAGCATTTAGAAAAAGGATTTAATATCCTGAGCAAAAGAGTTGACTACGGTGACACATATTGCTCAAACATGCTTAGAGAACTTGCGGAAGATAAAGAAAACTTTGTGATATTGGAGGGTGAATAAATGAAGTTTAGAAAGGACTTTGTAACAAATAGCAGTAGTGCTTCCTATATCATATGTTTCGCTCGAATCGAAGATATGGAAAAGGCAAGACCTATAATCGAAAAGCATTCTCTTGACGTGTTTAATGTTGAAGGTGTTAACAACGAAATGCGTTGGACTGGTGAATTAGGAGCTGATTGGGCTGGTGCAACAATTTATAGTACGGATAAGGTTTTGTCGGAGCATCCTGATGATAATTTTATCATTATTGAAGAATGCCTTGATGCCGACTATGACGAAGACGGCGATCCCGTGTATGATTACGATTTTTCTGTAAATGATGCTATTGAGGACATCACAAAAGAAAATGGTTTTGCAAACATTGAGGTTGCGGAAGGTGAAGGGAGAAATGGATAAATGAAAATTAGAACAGACTTTGTTACCAATAGTAGTAGTTCAAGTTTTATATGTGTTGCAAAAATTGATAAGAGTGACAAACTTATTGAGTATTTTAAAGAAGAGTATGGAAAGTATGGTTTGAGACTTTTGGACGAGCACCTTGTTAGCGGCAAGGATATAAAAGCTGATGAATATTGGAATTATGATGAATTTAAAGAACATTGTGAAGAATCAGGCATAGAAATTGTAGATACGGATATGTACTTACAAGCTTCGTTTATCGAGTGGACTAACGATGGAGATACTGAAGACGACGACGCTTGGCTTTATCAGCACATACCCAGCGAATTTAAGGAAGAGATTTACGAGGGTGGCGAGCATTAATTCCACGTTAAAACAAGTGTTTTATTGACAAAAAAGAGGTGAAATTTTGAAGATTTTAAGAAATATTGAGGTGCCGACAGGCAATATTATGATTGTCGAGGGCGAAAAAGGTAAACTTGAAGTATTATCTTTGGGAGATTACGGTCAAACCAATAATGTAAAAGCCCAATTCCTTGGATTAAATAAGGATATTGATGGTGTAGCAAATGGCGAGTGTATGTCTCTTGAGGAAAAGTGGGTAGTAACATTATCTACTCAGTATGGATGTAACAGTGCTTGTAAGTTCTGTGATGTCCCAAAAGTAGGTAAAGGCATTAACGCTACTTACAACGATATGAAAGGACAGATTGAAGCAGCGTTGCTTTTGCACCCTGAAATAACATCAACTAAAAGACTAAATGTTCATTATGCGAGAATGGGAGAACCATCATGGAATCCTGACGTATTAAAACTGTCTTACGATTTACATAAGGTAGTAAAACTATATATCGGTAACAGCCTTATCCATCCTGTATTTACAACGATGTGTCCTAACAAAAACAAAAAACTTTTCAGTATGTTGCAAGAGTGGACAAACGATGTAAAGAACGATTGTTTTAGGGGTGATGCCGGATTACAGATAAGTATCAACAGCACATCCGAAGAGCAGAGACAAGATATGTTTGGTGGCAATGCTCACACACTTGCAGAAATTTCCGATATGGTGAGAGATTTACCTATGCCCAAGGGTAGAAAATATGCTCTTAATTTTGCTCTGGCTGACAACTATGAAGTTGATGCACAGAAATTAAGAAAACTATTCGACCCTAATAAATGTATGGTTAAGATTACACCATTACATATGACACATTCTTGTGCTGAAAATGATATTAAGACCTCTGACGGATATACAAGTTTCGTTCCTTATCAAAAGGCTGAGTCTGATTTGATTAATGCAGGATTTGATGTTCTTATATTCGTACCAAGTAGTGATGAAGACGGTGGAAGAATTACTTGTGGAAATGCTATTTTGAGTGGGTCTATTCCTGAATGTAAGTATAATGAACGATAAAACCAACGTTTTAAGGTGGATTTTGGAGAATAAATAAACAGGGGGGAGTAAACAAATATGGTGCTATTGGTATTAGATATTTTGCTTGTGGGATTTAACACAGCATTGTCGATAATGAATTTTAAAAATGGGGAACGCTTGGCTGGAACACTGTGGGCAATAACTGTTCCGCTATGGATGGTACATGTAGCAATGGACGTTATTAAATTATCCCGATGAAAGCAACATTTCATCGGGTATTTGTTAAGAATAATTATATAGAAAGTGGGTGATATACATATTTGAAACAAAAGATTACGAGTTGTGGAACGGCGATTGTCTTGAATTGATGAAAGATATTCCTGATAAGTTTGCCGACATGATTTTATGCGACCTTCCGTATGGGGTAACTGCAAAGAATAAGTGGGATACGATTATTCCATTTAAGGCATTATGGGAACAATACGAGAGAATTATTAAAGATAATGGTGCTATTGTATTATTCGGGCAGGACAAATTTACTGCAGAGTGCATGTTATCAAATCGAAAATTACATAGATACAACTTGATTTGGAAGAAAGTATTGCCATCAGGATTTCTTAATGCAAATAGGATGCCGTTAAGGGAGCATGAAGACATTATGGTTTTTTATAAGAAACTTCCTACGTACAACCCTCAAAAGGTTAAAGGTAATCCTTGTCATAAAAAGGGCAATGTTGTTGGTAAGATGAATGACGCTCAGTTAAAGAATAATAACTATGGTGATTTCAGGTGTGTCGAGACCGAGGGTGATATGAAATTCCCTACATCTGTATTGGAGTTTTCAAAACCACATCCAAGTGTAAGTGTCCATCCGACCCAAAAGCCGGTTGAGTTATTGGAATGGTTGATTAAAACCTATACCAATGAGGGCGATGTTATAGTAGATAACTGCATGGGCAGTGGCTCAACCGGAGTTTCAGCATTAAAAACAGGCAGAAAATTTTTAGGGATTGAGTTGGAGCAAGATTATTTCGATATTGCTCAGTCGAGAATGGCTTAAATATAGCAATGAAATTTTTGTTTTATTGACGAAATTTAACCATTTTCTCTCAAATAAAGAGAGAATAATATAATAGATACAATTCAGTGGTGAGTATAAAGCCATATGGATTATGCCACAATGTACAACCACTTCTTAGGTGTAACTTGAATGTCGTCCGTACAACGACAAGAGTGGGTGGCAGAGATTAGAAACTGGGTGTGGAAGCATAGCACACTGGGGAATGCCAGAGGGATTGGGTTCGAGTCCCAGTAGTTTCGACCACAAAGAAAATCTCTTAAAAGTATGAAGTATGAAAAAGCAATGACTAAAATTAGAGATTAGATAGCAGTTGACGACTCTGCACCAAGCAAAACAAAGTCGAGTAGGAATGACATGCGCAGTCTAACCCTACCGTTGCTCCCATAGGTGAAAGTCCTATGGCTGAATAACCAAATGAATTCAGAAGGTGTTATAAATTCAGATGTAAATGGCAGTTATCAAATAATGAAAAAGGTATTCCCGGATGCATTTTCAAACGGGATAGAGGGTGTAGGTTTACACCCAGTACGACTCAACATCGTATAAATGGGATGAAAATTTCAATAAATCTATACTTTCATGGTGAAAATTGGAGGTGAAAAGAGTGTCTTATTTAGACAAAGAAGCATATTTAGAAAAACATTATAAAGACCATAGAGTTAAAATTTATCATTCGTCAAAATCAACTTATTTAAAGCTTGGTGTTTTACATACTTATGGAACAGTGGTTAAAATATCTGGTTCACAAATAGGTGTTGAAATTGACGATATGAAAAATGACGCAAGTTCCAAAGGAATATTTTGGTTTACCAGAGATGAATTGAGAATAGTAAATGATAATAAAGGAGATGTTGTTATGACAGGATATAAGAATATTGCAGTAGTGAATCTTTTAGAGGACTACAATCACAAAGATTACTACTTTGCTCTCTTTGATGAAGATTACAAAGGAATCGTAGAAGGCACTTTGGTTGTTGTAAATGCAAGAGGCAAAGACCAGCGTGTACTTGGCAGGGTAAAAGAAATTATTCCGGTAGAGAACTACGATAAGACTGTAACTGCACAGGTTGTAGCCGTTGTTGACGAAACAAATTATAATGCAAGACTTGATGAAGAAGTTCGTCTTAAAGAGATTGCAAAGAAAAAAGCTGCCATTGAAAAAGAACTTGAAGAAGAAATCGCAAAGAGAAAGACGCTTGAATTCTATGAAAGGATGGCTGAAGAATACAAAGATAATCCGAGATTGGCTGAACTTGTAGCTGAACTGAAGGTGCTTGGTGCGTAAATAAAATGATGACTAATCAAATGTGGATTAATTTAGTAGACGCATTAAATATTGCAGAGTGTAAATATTCAGAGTTGCCTTGTCATTATCAAGCGGACAAGCCAATGATTGATAAGATGGGATTTATTGCAGATTGTTTACTTTCTGATGGGTGGACTAAACCAGTATGCAATGTTGGTGACAAACTATGGGTAGTATATAAAAATAAGGTTTATCCCGTAACAATTTATGCCGTTAGAACCGACAACAAAAAGAATAGCAAGAGAATTTGTGTTGAGGGTGAGTTTCATATATGTGAACCTTATGGTAATTATACTCATTACTACAGTTCAACATTCAACATATCAAGCATCGGGAAGTCAATCTTCAATACGGAAGAAGAGGCATTAAAATCTCTAAACAAATAGAGAATAATACTATATAACATTCTTTTCAATCTTGCGATAGCAAGTTAATTATAGATTAATTTTTGTTACCGTCCTTGTGGCGTTAATATATACAAATTTAATACAAAGGAGTTTGATAATTTGGCAGAAGAAAAGAATTTTTTTGAAACATTATATGATGTCGATGTAAGAGACAGAATGTATCAGAAGCAAGGGTTGGATTATATTCCTTGGGCTACCGCATTTTCCGAAGTCGCAAAAGTGTTTCCTGATGTAACATACGAAATAGTAAAGTTTGGTGAAAGCCAGTTGCCATATACTGAAAGTGATTTGGGTATTATGGTGTTCACGAGAGTAACAATTAATGGCATAACAAGAGAGATGTGCCTTCCTGTAATGGACGGAGCAAACAAAGCTATGAAGTCTGTAGAGTACACTTATAAAGTTAAGAGTGGAGAAAAAACAGTCCCAGCAGCAACAATGTTTGACATTAATAAAACAATTATGAGATGTCTTGCAAAAAATCTTGCAATGTTTGGTTTAGGTCTGCATCTTTGGACAAAGGAAGAGGCTCCAGAAAGCGTTCTTAAAGGCGAGAAGAAAAAGATGGAAGAATTAAAAACATCTAAAGACGCACTGATTGCTCTTATGGGGGAACTCATCGAAAATGGTGTTAATAAAGACGACATCTATGCTATTATAGCAAAGTATAATGGTGGTAAGAAAAATCCGACATCTATTGATAACATAGAGGTTTGCGAAAAAGCGATTGCTGACATTAAGAAAAAATACAAGGAGAAGAAATAATGGTATTTGTGAATAATAAGATTTTTGCGAAGGTCTGGAAGACTGATGTGAAAGAAAAATATACTGATTTGAGAATTTCTACATCTGAAAAGATTGAAAAAAATGGAGAGACATCTTACATAAATAGCAATTGGTTTGCGAGAGCTATCGGCAAGGCTCATAATCAGGCTAAAAATTTTAAAGAGGGCGACAGAGTTACTATTACAAAGGCTAAGCTGTCCAATGAGCCATACGAAAAAGACGGCGAAAAGAGAAGTGCTTTTAAGTTTGTTATTCTTGAGTTTGAATCTCAGGAAAACACACAAACTCCCGAAGCTAATAATACAAGCGACTCGGAGGATGACCTCCCATTTTAAGTCATTTTAACTATCGGGCGGTGTAACAACCGCCCTTTCTTTTTAGGAGTTGATAATAATTAAGATAGATAAAGTAGAAAGATACAGAATTGACTTTATGTTGGATGATAAAACGTGGTCATTTTCAAGTGTGAATAGTTACGAAAACTGCCCCAAATGTTTTTATCTCTCGTACCTACAAGACCCACCTCTTGAGAAAGACCAAAATGCTTTTGCTCAGTGGGGAAGTCATGGTCATAGTTTGTTTGAGAGATATGTTGATGGTGAGCTGGAATTATACGAAATGGGTAAAGCCTACGAGAAAGAGTATGACGAGAAAGTAACTCTGAGATTCCCGCCTAATAAATATGTAGACCTTAATGAAAGTTATCACGATAAAGGCAAAGAATACTTTGAAAACTGGGAAGGATTTCCTGACAGTTGGGAACTTGTTGAGAGCGAAAGAGAAATCCACCTTGATATAGGTGGCAATACCTTTATCGGGTTTATAGATTTGATTGCAAAGGATAAAAATACCGGCAGATACATAGTTGTTGACCATAAATCAAAGTCGAAATTCAAGAATGAAGAAGAAAGAGATGAGTACGCAAGGCAGCTATATCTATATGCTTTATACATAAAGGCTGAGTATGGCGAGTTCCCGTCACATTTAATCTTCAATATGTTTCGTGCAAATAACGTTGTAACCATTGATTTTGATGAGAAAAACCTTGAAAAAGCGGTGGAATGGTTCAAAAACACCATCGAAAACATCAAAAAAGACGATAAATTTCTTGATAAAATCTCGATTTTATTTAGACAGAAGAAAAAGCCCCTAAAAGAGTTCAAAAAGGACGATTATTTTTGTAACCATTTATGCGGCGTGCGTCGTTATTGTTCAAGGAGTAGAGATTATAAGAAGGGTGAATAATTGGGAAGAAATATAATTAATGAAAGATTTGGAAAACTGGTTGTATTACGAAAGGTAGAAGATAAGATATCACCAAAGGGATACAGAAAACCTCAGTATGAATGTGTTTGTGATTGTGGAAATGTAATAGTTGCCGTCAGGGGCAATCTACTCACTGGGAATACAACGTCGTGTGGGTGCTATAAAAAGGAACTCGATCATAATAGATTTCTAAAACATGGATGTGCAGAAAATCCCGATAAATTATATCAAAAATGGATAAGCATGAGAGATAGATGTAATAACCCAAAAGCTACAGGCTATAAGAATTACGGAGCAAGAGGAATTAAGGTTTATCCTGAATGGGATGACTATCCTACTTTTAGAAACTGGGCTATGAAAAATGGATACAAAGACGGATTAACTATAGACAGGATAGATTTTAACAAAGATTATGAACCAAACAACTGTAGGTTTACCACAATGAAAGAACAAAACAACAATCGTAGGTCAACCAATTTTCATACTTATAAAGGCAAGACACAAAGTCAGATGAAGTGGGCTGAAGAATACGGTCTGTCGTATGGTACATTCAAAACAAGGCTTGAATTAGGTTGGGATTTTGAAAAGGCGCTATTGACCCCCGTAAAACAATTAAAAAGACAATATTAAATAGAGAATAATGTAGTAGAGGTGATTCGATGGCTATAAATGAAATCAATACACTAACTGTATCGCAGTGTATATCTTCTGATTATTGTAGAGGGTGGAACGATGCAGTCAAAGAAGCAAATAAAACTATCGAAAGATTAGAAAATCTGCTCGATGATAAGTGTGATAAGTGCATATGTACAGAAAGAATACAAGCATATAAAAGAGCTCGTTCAGAATTTAATGAACTTATGAACAAGCTTATAGAAGAATTTGAGATGAGAGAGAAGTGATAAGTTGCTAATTGATTCAAAATATATAACTAAAGCCAAAGAAAAACTCGGTACAAAAATGGCTTTTATCATCGCCGAAGAACTCGGCATTGAAGATTTTGATGAAAGAAATATGAAATGTTGTTGCCCGTTCCATCAAGAATCGACTCCTTCATTCATTTGGAATGAAAAATCGCTGAACTTTCACTGTTTTGGTGCATGTGGTAGAAACTACGATATTCTTGATGTGTTTATGCATAAAGGTATGACTTATATGCAAGCAGTTCAAAAACTCTTTGATTTGGCTGACATTAAATATGCTTTAGGCGAGGTCGGAGTTAAGACAAGGGGTCAATACAGGTATCCAAAACCAGAATATGCCACAAACAAAGATAAAGTATATACATATTGGGCAAAACGTGGTGTCTCAAAAGAGACTGTTGATTACGCCGGTATTCAGCAAGACAAAGACGGAAACACTCTTTTTCAATACTATGATACGAATGATGTGTTGACGATGTGCAAAGTGAGACCGAGTAGGAAAGTCGCTCATGGTGAACCTAAGACTTGGTGCTTAAAAAATGCAGATACAACACCGTTGTTGTTCAATATGAATAAAATCAATGTCAATTCGCCACTTCTTATCACTACTGGCGAAGGAGACTGTCTTGCAGCAATTGAGAGTGGCTTCACAAACGCAGTAAGCATTCCTCTTGGAGACGGCAATCTACACTGGTTGGACGAGAATTGGGAGTGGCTTGAACAGTTTGAAGAAATCATCGTAGCTTATGATAACGATGAGAGCGGAGATAAGTATGTTAAAGCTGTAGTGCCGAGACTTGGTTCTTGGAGATGTAAGATTGTTAACCTACCGAGCGTAGTTGAAATAAACGATAAAAAAATCCACATCAAAGATATTAATGAATACCTTGTTAGATGTGGGGAAGAAAAGGTTCTTGAAGCAATCACTCATGCTCAGGATAGCCCAGTTCCTTCGGTTGAAGACTTTGCCGACATTAAAGAGGTTGATATGTCTGAGATTGACGGTATCACTCTTGGTCTTAATGAGGTTGATAAGGAGCTTATGAGATTCTTCTACGGCAGTTTCAACATTATATCAGGAACGCCGGGAGCGGGTAAAACATCAATTCTCAATCAATTTATCGCACAGGCATTAGATCAAAGTTGCGACTGTTGGCTTTATAGCAAAGAGCTGCCGTCTTGGATGAGCAAAAACTGGCTTGTACATCTTATGGCGGGTGATAGAAACCTTAAAGAATATGCCTCTGAAACAGGCGGTAAATACTACAAGGTTACACCACTTGCGAGACAGATGATTGATGAGCATTATGCAAATCGTTTGAAGATATACAGAGACGATTATCCTAATGATGTTGAGAGCATTAAGGAATCAATGGAGACATCAGTTAGGCGTTACGGATCACGTCTCCTGATTTTGGACAACCTCATGACAATTGATTTAGGGGCAAATGAGAGCAATAAAAACGAGAAAGAAACTGAATTTGTGAACTGGCTTATTCAGTTCAGTATGAAATACAAAGTATGCGTTGTGCTTGTATGTCACCCTAACAAAACTCAAGATTACAGAGAAAATATCGGTATGTATAACATAGCTGGTAGCTCAAACATTATAAACCTTGCTCATAGAGCAATTGGCTTGAGACGAATTACAAAGAAAGAAAAAGACAGTTTGAACACAGATAAGCCGACAGAGTATGCAAAATATTCTGTAGTGCTTAATGTCATTAAAGATAGATTAACAGGTAAGGCAAACTTTGAAACGGGTATTTATTATGCTCCGTCGTCAAGAAGATTCTTTTCAAATTATGAGGAGTATGACCATCAGTACGGTTGGGACGGAACAAAATACACTACGTCATTGCCGATTCCTGAATGTTTGCGAGACGATAGTGTTGAGATATTTGGAGAAGTAAGGGGGGGTTAAAACGAGCGAAATCATTGATTTAACAGGGCAAAAATTTGGGCGACTTAGAGTGTTAAATAGAGGAGATGACTACGTTAGCTCATCAGGAGACAAATATGTTCGATGGATATGTGAATGTGAGTGTGGCAATATAAAAAATATTTTCGGCACGTGCTTAAGGAACGGAACTACAAAATCATGTGGTTGTTTAAAGAAAGATTTGGATAAACATAAATTTGTCACGCATGGTGATTCTAATGCTCATTTATATTATGTTTGGCGAGGCATGAGGAATAGATGCACCTCGAAGGCATCGAGGATTTATAAATATTATGGCGCAAGAGGAATATCTGTATGCGAAGAGTGGAATGAATATGATAATTTTAAAAAATGGGCTTTGAGCAATGGCTATAAGCAAGGTTTATCAATAGATAGAGTAGATGTCAATGGCAATTACGAGCCATCAAATTGTAGGTGGATTACACAAAGAGAGCAAAATCTGAACAGAAGAAACAATCGTTATATTCAGTACAACGGCGAAAGAAAGACATTAACGGAATGGGTTAATGAGTGTGGAATAGAAGAACACGTCTTGCGTTATAGGCTAAACCAAGGATGGAATGTAGAAAAGGCTCTTAACACTCCAGTCAGAAAATACAAGAAGGGACACAGTGAACAATGTTGATATATCAAAATTATCATCGTCATTCATGCTTGACTAATCCTAAAATCTCCGATTCTACTGTAACCAATGAAGACTACGCTAAAAGAGCAGTTGAATTAGGACACGGAATTATCTCTACTATGGAGCACGGCTATCAAGGTCGATACATAGAAGGATATGAGCTTGCTAAAAAATACAATCTTAAATTTGTATTTGGTACGGAGGCATATTGGGTTCTAAACAGAGAAGAAAAAGACGGTAGCAACTGTCATATTTGCATTTTTGCCCGCAATGAAAATGGCAGACAAGCCATAAACGATATTCTTTCGGAAGCTAATATTTCAGGATTCTACAAGCAAGCAAGACTTGATGTAGACCTGATATTGTCGCTCCCGGCAGATGATGTAATAGTTACAACTGCTTGTGTGGCATATTGGAAGTACGATAATATCATAGAGATTACGAAAAGATTCAAAGACCATTTCGGAAAAAATTTCTACTTAGAAGTTCAGTATCACAATACGCCGAAACAGATTGAGTTAAATACTAAAATCCTTCAGTTATCTCATGACCTTAACATACCAATCATTATGGGATGCGATAGCCATTATATAACCGAAGAACAATCTCAAAACCGTACAGACTTCTTGTACTCAAAAGGCCTTGAATATCCAGACGAGGAAGGTTGGTATTTAGACTACCCTAATGGAGATGAAGCATACAAAAGATTCGCTAATCAATGTGTTTTATCTCATGAACAAATTCTTGAAGCGATGAAAAATACTGAGGTGTTCCTTGAAGTTGAGGAATACAACAACCCTTGCTTTAATGATGAGATTAAAATGCCAACCTTATATCCTGATAAAACACAAGAAGAGAAAGATGAAATCTATACAAAAGTCATTTGGGATAGCTGGAACGAATACAAAAAAGAAGTTTCTCCTGACAAGTGGGACATATATGAAGAAGAAATTCAAAAAGAAATTGATGTTGTTCTTAAAACACATACATCTGACTACTTTTTAATCAATCATCAGGTTATTAAAAAGGGCAAAGAGAACGGTGGTTGGCTCACAAAGACGGGAAGAGGTTCAGCCGTTTCTTTCATAACTAATATGCTTTTAGGATTTACGGAAGTAGATAGAATAGCTGCTTCAGTAAAGATGTATCCTGAAAGATTTATGAGCGTTGAGAGAATTTTGGAAAGTAGAACTCTGCCGGATATCGACTTTAACGTGGCATATGTTCCACCTTTTGCTTTGGCTCAAAAACAGATTTTAGGCGAAGACCAAGCATACCCAATGATTGCATATGGAACAATGCAGGTTTCAGCAGCTTGGAAACTGTATGCTAAATCTCAAGACATTCCTTTTGAGATATCCAATGCCGTATCTGAACAGATTAAAAAATATGAAACTGCATTAAAACACGCTGAAGAAGATGAAAAGGACGACATTGTGGTCGATGATTATATCGGCAAAGAGTATAAAGAAATCTTCGAGAAGTCAAAAGACTATCGTGGTTTAATTACATCTTGGAGTATTGCTCCTTGTAGTTATCTGCTTTATCAGGGCAGCATCCGTAAAGAGATTGGTCTTATCAAAATCAAAGACCATTTATGTTGCCTTATGGATGGACATTGGGCTGAAACAGGACATTTCCTTAAAAACGACTTGCTGAAAGTCTCGGTTGTTGACCTTATATATAGAACCTTCCATAAGATAGGGCAGGAACCACCATCAGTAAATGAACTTTTGAGAATGTGTGGTGTAGAAGATTCTTGCTGGGATATCTATGCAAAAGGATGTTGTATGGGCATCAACCAGTGTGAAAGAAGTGGAACAGCATCAAGAGTTGCAAAGTATCAGCCGACTAATATCTCAATGTTATGTGCTTTTATTGCTGCAATTAGACCGGGATTCAAATCAATGTATAAAGTCTTTGAGTCGAAGCAACCATTCTCTTACGATGTCAAAGCATTCGATGACCTCATACAGACAGAAGAAATGCCAATGAGTTTTGTTCTATATCAAGAGCAAGAAATGGCGGCTTTAAACTATGCAGGTATATCGATGAGCGAATGTTATACGGCTATTAAAAATATTGCAAAAAAGAGAAAAGAGAAAGTATTAGCTTACCACGATGTTTTCATCAATGGGTTCAATAAAGCGATGATTGAGAACGAAGGTAAAACTCCTGAAGAGGCAAGTAAGTTGTCTGGTGAACTATGGCAGATAATTGAAGACTCCGCATCGTATTCTTTTAACGCATCGCACAGTTATTGTGTTGCTTTGGATTCATTGTATGGTGCTTGGCTTAAATCTCATCATCCAATAGCATTTTATGAATGTCTTATGCAAATCCAAGAAGAAAAAGGCAACAAAGATAAACTCAACGATGCGAAAAGCGAAGCCGAAGACTACTTTAACGTTAAATTTCCACCATTTAGATTTGGTCAGGATAACAGACAGATAACAGGCGATGTTAAAACAAATTCTATAAACAATTCTTTGTCTTCTATAAAGAACTATAGTACCAAAATTGCGGAGGTATTATATGAATGTTCTTTGCAAGAGCATAAAACCTTTATGGATGTTATGGCATGGCTTGATAAGCAGTCTATAAAGTCTGCAAAAGTAGTTCCTTTGATAAAGATTGACTATTTTATGAAGTTTGGCAATTGTGCCGAGCTTTTAAGAATAAATGAGATGTTTGATTTCTTCTCACAAGGATCTGCAAAACAGATTAAAAAGGAAAAGGTCAAATCTGAAGTTCTTAAAGATATTATTTCAAGACACGCAACCGACAAAAATAAAGACGGTAGTGAATCCAAGTCTTATACAATAACCGACATCAATGCCATCCTGAATGAAGTCGAGTCTTACATAAAGTCTCTTAATTTAACAGATTTGAGTTTTAAGTTGAAATGTGCTAACCAAAACGATATTTTAGGGTACATTGATTTGACAACAAACAAGCCAGAAGACAGGCAAAAACTTGTTGTAAGTAAGGTTGTACCATTGAAAAACCGCACAACAGGAGAACAGTTTGCTAATATGCTTGTTACAAAATCAATCGGCAGTGGCAAAAACGGAACCGTGAACATAATGATGAATGTGTTTAATGCAAATCCGGTAAGCGAAAATGATGTAATCCATATCAAAAACAAAGACACCGACATGTATCAAAATAAAAAAGGATTTTGGTATTTGAGAAGATACGAAAAAATTATTATGTAGGAGAGTCAAAATGATTAAACAGTTTGAAGAATTATTGTTGAGTACAAAAAGAGAGGGCGTTGAAGCCCTCTTAGAATTCATTAGGAAGAGTGATTTCTATACTGCACCTGCAAGCACGAGATTCCATTCTTGTCACGAAGGTGGTCTGTTAGAACACAGTTTAAATGTATATAAATGTCTCAAAGAAAAAGAGAATAATACTATGTGGGCGGAAACTTTCAAAGACATTCCCGAAGAGAGCCTAATAATCTGTGCGTTGCTGCACGATTTATGTAAGTCTTACTTCTACACAGTTGAGTACAGGAACAAGAAGAATGAAGAGACTGGCGTTTGGGAAAAAGTTCCGTTCTACACAATAGACGATAAAGTTCCTTATGGACACGGCGAAAAGAGTGTAATGATGATTGAGGAATACATCAAGCTTACACCAGTTGAGAGATATAGCATTAGATGGCACATGGGTTGGTCTGAGCCGAAAGAAAATTACAATGCTCTCGGTAAGGCAATGGGCAAATATCCGTTGGTGTTGGCACTTCACGAAGCCGACCAAGAGGCAACTTATCTACTTGAGGAGGAATGTTAATGACTATTATTTTTGCAAAACACGATGGTTGCGATAAAGAATTTATCTTTGAAGTTCCGGCTGGTATGTACCCAGTTAGAAATGATATTCTTTGGGTTGATACAAGTATGGGCGAAACTGAAACATATAAGGCAGGTGATATGCAATGATGAGATATATTTATTGCCCGTTAGGTTCGGATGAGGACGTTTGCCCGGAAAGCGAGGGGGAATATGGTGTAGAATACAAAGATGGCACATACGGTTGCAGACACCCTCGAAATTGGGTAGAAAAACGAGATAAGGAGTATGCAGAATATCTTGGAGATATGGGTTTGGATATGGGTATGGAAATGAGTAATTCCAAATCAGAAATAGACAAAATGATAGAACTTTGCAAGCATACAATAGGACTTGATTACAAAAAGGCTTATCATAGGCACGGAAAGGCATTTTATAAGCCGTATAGAAATTTTTTCTGCACCTTAAAAGATGATAGGATATGGAATAGACTTTGTGACGTAGGTATTGCAGAATGTACCGAAGAACACAATGGATGTGTGAATTTTTATTTAACCCGAGTAGGTGTAGAGTGGCTCAGCAGACAGCTTAAAATAACAATTAAAGGAACGGGATTGGGGTGATAAAGAATGACAGATGAACAGATTATAAAGTATTGGAACGAGATTGACTCGGAAATTATAAATGAACACGGAGAAGAATTTGATGTTTATATAACAATGCCTGTAGCAAAAAGCACGGTTGACCTCATCAGCCGCCAAAAGGCACGAATAAAAGAGTTAGAAGAAAGAATATCTTATTTGGAAGAAAGTATAGATTGTTCAAGGAAAGAATATAACAGGTTATTGCAAAAAATGCAACAGTTGAAATCCGAAGCAATAAAAGAGTTTGCGGAGCAGTTGAAAGAAACAGCATACTCTTATAGCGATATAAGCGGTTACAGGTCAACAGTTGTAGATGCAGACAGCATTGACAACCTTGTAAAAGAAATGACGGAGGGAAAAGAATGAGAACTTATACAGTTACCAAATA
>ERZ1034952.1224-NODE-1224-length-21476-cov-17.129686_pt1 | contig 21476 bp, 35 predicted proteins | sample MGYA00520625_ERZ1034952 | MGnify/ENA primary metagenome ERZ1034952 (study PRJEB33766, sample SAMN09781773) | gut metagenome | biome: gut microbiome | host: Homo sapiens | place: Madagascar | study: EMG produced TPA metagenomics assembly of the PRJNA485056 data... | reverse complement strand
CGATCAAATCGCCACGGACGAGCTCTCGATCATCCAAGTTTACTACGGTTGCTTTCGGCACGGTCATTCCTCCTCGTTTGCAAAAGTTCGCGCGCGCAAGCCTCGCGCTCCTGTCGAGTACCCTCTACGTTTCGGCGCCCCCTTCTTAAATCTCGTTTTTGCGATGGGGGGGTCACCATCGCTCTGGCGTCAACGGCGCCGAACGGAAATCCCTACGCGCGTGCGCAATCTCATGGCAGTCATGGCACAACGGCACCAGCTGAGCGTATGCCTTGCCGCCACTGTAATAATGTCTGGCAAGTGCAAGCTCCGGATGATCCCGCAGCCACCAAACATGATGCACCATTGTTGCGCGCGTGTACCTTCCGCGCGCGCCGCACATCGCGCACTCATTGTGCGCATCAGCCAACACCGTACTGCGTACCCGCAGCCATGCCGGCGACTGGTAAAACTGCACGCCGCGCTTACGCTTGATTTGATCTCTAACTATCTGTAATTGTGCACCGGAGATCGCCTCCGGCTGAACAGCGTCCAGCGGATGCTGTGTAATTGTATTATCCATCGTGCTTACCTCGCACGGAAGAGAGCACCTGCAAAATACAGGTGCTCTCTCCGCTTACACTTAGAGGAGGTACTCCACATGGCTGCGGCCGCCCTTGCCGTCATCCCACGCTTATATGATAGCACATAATCATGGGACATTGTGGGACATCTTTAGCAGCAGCTTGGACAAGATTGCGTCATGCCATCGATAGACCGTGCGCCTGTCTGCATGCAGTGCCTTTGGTATCTGGTCACTGATCTGCATGCCTTGCACATAGCGCATATTAAGCAGCCGCTGCTGTGCCTCCGGCAGCGCGGACACCAGCACATCAATCTCGGCCTTACGTGCCATCACCGCGTTGATCTCATCTACCAGCACATTGATCCGCTCCAATGACTGCTCCTTCATCACTACGGCTCTGCCTGTCGGATCCCCGACATTTGCGCAGCGCGGAGCAAAGGAGAATATACCCTTGGCCCCAAACTGGTCTGCATCAATCGCTTGCTGCTGCAATCGGTATATCTCATGCCGCCTGCGCTCACAGTCGTCCAGTGCACTGCCCCACTCCCAGAGCCGTGCGATCATTGCAGCACGCTCCACTTGCTCCATCCTATCACCTCCCGACGATCAGCTCCGCATATGGCAGCGTCTCGATCCACTCACAAAACGTGTGCCACTCTGCAAGTTTATGATCCTTCCGCTGGCGGTAGATGGTCGCTAGCACCTCGTAGTTGAGCAGCAGCGTCCGTCGCTGGTTGTACGACTGAGGTAGCAGCTGGATCATCTGCCACCATAATTCTTTTTTATAGCCTCCCTCCGCCGCAGAATGGTTGTAGGCATTGCGGAATGCATTCATCGTCTCGATGGTGCGTTTAAGTTGCTCCAAAGCTGTGCTCCAAAGGCGCTCGTGACTAAAATCGTCCAACGTAAACTCCTTGGCTGCAATCTTGTGCATTGTAGAGCAGCTGTTGGCAACCGTCCCCACCTTGTAGGTATCGTACTCAGTCCACCAGTACCTCGGCGCCGTGATCGTCACCCACACAGGCAACATCCGTCTGTACTTGGCGTGTTCACTTCCCGCTGCGGCTAGGCGCTCCATAAGGGACAGGTCTGCCGTCCCAAAGCATATTTGATCCGAAACAAAGTCATCGTCCTTGCGAGGACATATTCCAGATTTTTTGCAATCCTCAAATTTGCCGCTGGCAGGGCAGATGGTACTATCCATCCGTCCCCAGCTGTTGAGGGGATTGCGCATCCCCTCAATCACAATCTGCCACTGCTCCGGCGATGGGAGCACAGTCTTGTCGATTTTAAGCATTTTCCTCATCTCCATTCAGACGGTCGATCAGCCGATCGTTCTCCCCAAACATCGCACCGATCTGCTCAGCAAGCTCTACCGCCCGCAGCGACGCGAACAGGTGCTGGCGCGTTTCGTCCAGCCGTGTCAGCGCCTCGTCGTCCCGCCGCTCCTGTGCGTGGCGGGTGTTGGTCTCATTTGTGCGGATGAGCCGCTTCAGAAACTCAATCGTTGTCATTGGTCTTGCCCGCCTCCCTCGCCGCGTCGCTCTTCTTGAGCATTAGAGGCAACACAGTTTCTGCATAAGCGCACGCCGCCATGTACTGCGCCTCATAGATTGTGCCGCCATGCACATCCTTGACGCGCGCCTTAAAGTCAATCAGGTCGCTAAACCAGCACCCGGCGCGGACAAACATTGCTCCGTTTTTATCAATGTAAAAGTAGGCCGTCCGATGTTCGCTGCCGATGTTGCCAATCTGCACATACAGACCATCCACTACGCGGCCTTCCTCGAACGTCGCACGCACGTCAATATACTCGCCCAGCTTGCACCGGACACCCAGCTTGCACCCGTCGCCCAGCTCGCACCCGTCGCCCAGCTTGCACCTGTTGCCCAGCTTGCACCCGTCGCCCAGCTCGCACCCGCAGCCCAGCTTGCAGCCGTTGCCCAGCTCGCACCCGCAGTCCAGCACGCACCCGTAGCCCAGCACGCACCAGTCACCCAGCTTGCACTCGTCGCCCAGCTTGCACCAGTCACCCAGCTTGCACCCGTCGCCCAGCTCGCACCCGCAACCCAGCACGCACCAGTCGCCAAAGATTACCTTGTTCGCCGCACCAAAGTTGATCTCAGTGCAGTCCGTGCCATCCGGGATGACCAGATAACCGTCCTCGTTGCGCTTCAGCTCGTCAAACTCCGCTTGTGTCATCTTACGCATTCTTATCCTCCATCTCCATCACAATCTTGATCGCGTCGTCAAACCCGCCTAAATACCCCTGCCTGTAAAACCCACTGCCGAGGTTGCGGTCGTGCTCCTTTGCGGCACGGCGCTTGGTCAGCTCCCGCAGCAGCTCGTCAATCGTCATTCTCATGCTGTTTTACCTTCTTCCCAGTCGGCATGGCTGCCCACGCTCTAACGTCGTCCCAGTCGCCATTTGTCTCCAAGGATATCAAATTGTTACACTCGTCACAGTCCACGCAGCATACATCTTGTGATACGCCATATCCTGTTGCAATCAGAATCTCTTCTCCGTCGTCCGGCATGTCGCACGCAAATATATAAGCCGGGAGGTCATTATCTTCGTACCCACGTTCTCTGTATTCTTCTTTTTCTTCTTGTGTTAATTCTCGTTTGACTATTTCGTGCCAAATTACGACCTCTTCATACATCGATCTCGCCTCTTTCCGCTTCCGTGCCTACGTCCTCCGTCACCTTTTCCGCCAGCTTGCACACGCCGTAGATATATCCAAGCGACGCGCACGTACTAGCATTGACAACGCCGTTGCTCTCAAACTCCCCCTGTGCTATCTCTCCGATCAGCTCCAGCGCCGCCTTGCGGATATCGTCTGCCGTGATGTTCATCCGCTTGTCCTCCTTAATTTTTCCGAACGCCAGCAGATATGCCTTTTCAATCAAATCTTCAGGTGCATTCGCCCATAAATCTTCAGGCGCATTATTCGCCCAGTCGTATTCTTCGCAAAGTCCGCGGACTACCACCACCGGGCAGCTAGGGCACCGGGATTCCAGGCAAAACTCCTGCATGGCTTTCCGCTTCTCCTCACTCGTCATCCTCTGCAACCTCCTTGTATCCAAAAAATCTCAGCACGTCCTGCTCCGGCACTAGCGCCATTGCCATCATGTCACTGTACAACTGCTCACAAGCAAGATGGTATTGCGTCGCGTCCGTCGTCGTCAGCATCAGCTTGGTATGTGCGATCAGCGTCATGCAGACTTGGCGCGTCGTCTCATCCGGTATCCGCAGCGCCGGAGTCCAGATGCGCTCGCGCATCTCGTATTCACGCGCCGCCGCAACCAGCGCATCATACAGGTCTCGATGCTGGTCAAGCAGCGTCGGCTGCGCTTCGGCATTCCGGATGCGCTGGAGGATAATTTTATAATCTGCGCTCGTCCTAGGGCACTCAATCGTCATGCTTGCATCCCTCCATATAATCCACGATCACGTCCCGCGCCGCTTCCCAACCGCGGCACATCGCAACCGCATATCCTTGTGCAACAAGCTCGTCCATCCACCACAGCTGCGCATCACTGGCGCGTGCACTCTTGGCCATGGACTTGAGCTCGATGTACAAGCCGTGCGCTTTGCCGGCAGGCACCGGCAAGCACAAGTCCGGCACGCCGCGCTTGACTCCCATGCGCTTCAACGCTTGCCCCTGTGCGGGTGTGCACTTGCGCTCGTTTGGCACATGGTATAGCAGCTTGAGATCGGGATACCGCACCCGCACCTCCGGCCGCTGTGTCCATACAATCAGCCGCATCTGCTCGATCTGCTCCGGTGTCATTTGACCGCCCCCTTGATGTGATTAATGACGCAGCTCGCCTGCCCCTTGGTCAGCCCCTGTGGGATCGTCCATCCCTTGCACGCCTTCGACCGCCGGATCATGGCAATCTGCTTTTCGGTGGCCGGAGCCCTGCCCCAGCGTTTGACAATTGTCGTGTCCCAGAGCGCTTTTTCGTCCTCGTGCCTCTTGCAGAGTGCGTCAAATGCACGATCCAGCGCGGTCTGGTACGGTAGCATCTCCCCGCCAATCTCCACCCGTCCGAGTTTGTCCGGCGGCGGCATCCGCATCTGACGACGATTGGCCAACTGAACGACCATACTGCCGTCCGGCAGCCGCACCCAGTTGACGCCGTGTAGGTTGTACGCCATGCCCTCCGCCCAGAGGTCGACCAGCTCGATGCTCCGGATCCAGCTGTCCGGATTGTCCGCCGCCGACATCGCCAGCGACGGAAGATCGAGCAGATCGCCCTGCACCTCGTCGCGGTGCGACTCCGGCACGTCCTCCATGCTGATGCCCAGCAGCGACGGCGCAGTGCACAGCCGATTTTTGCGGGTCGCGCCCACGCAGTCAATCAGCGTCAGACGATCCTTGCCCGGCGCGAGCCGAAGTCCTCGTCCAACCATCTGGCAGTAGAGCCCCTGCGACTGTGTAGGTCTGGCAATGATGACCGTCTCAACCAGCGGGATGTCAGTGCCCTCCGTAAATACCATGCAATTTATCAGGACAGGGATCTCGCGCCTTGTGAATGCGTCGATGATCGAGGCGCGGTCTTTGGTATCTCCCGTCACAACCACACTGCCGGGGATCTCCTTGGCGATTTGCTGTGCGTGCTCCACGCCGGCGGCAAAGATCAGGGTTGCGCCCTTGCCATGCTCTCGATACGCCTGTGCGATTGCCTTGGCTGTGCCATCCATGGCCTTTTGCAGCTCGCCGGGAGCGTAATCACCGCCGCGCGTGCTCACATTGCGCAGGTCATACCCGATGTAAGCACGGATGCAGTTGATGTTGCACAGGTAGCCTTGTTCGATCATCCAGCGCAGGTCACGGCTAAATATGATGTCCTCATACACCGCGTTGAGTCCGACACCATCCGCGCGGTTGGGCGTGGCCGTAAACCCCAGGTGCAGGCGCGGGCGGAAGTAATCGTAGATCTTACGATACGTCGCGCTGCTGGCGTGATGGCACTCATCCGTAATGATGAGGTCAAAGCTATTGGGGTCAAAGCGCTCAAGCCGCCGTGAAAGCGTCTGCACGGATGCCGACACGACCGGCTCATCCGCTGCGTGCTGCTCTGCCTGCTCGATGCCGACAGGGCAGTCGTAATATTTGACCGGCTGCCGCACCAACTCCTCGCGGTGCGACAGCAGAAGGACCCTGCCCCGGCGCGGAATATGTGAAAACACGACCGTCTTGCCCGCGCCTGTTGGCAGCTGCACCAGATGCGCACCGCCCGTCTGGGCGTTGATCACATCGATGCACTCTTGCTGATAGGGTCTAAGCTGCATGTGTAAGTGCCTCCTTGTCCAACCAGCCAACGCCGTGTCCAACCATGCGTTGGCTTAAAAATGCCTATTTTCAGGGCTTTTTCGTAAAAGTCCAACCATCCAACCATATTTATACCAGTAGACATATAGATACTATATTTTCATTCAGAGGCTCTGAAAAAAATCGCATATATATATCTATATATGATTAAGGTTGGATAGTTGGATTAAGGTTTATAAGTGCCTAGATTCTGGGCTTTTTTATGTCCAACCTTAGTCCAACTGTGTCCAACCCGGTTAGAATGGGGTGGACTCTTCCTCCGGCGGCGGAAGTTGGAGCTTAATGTATGAGCCCTTGTGCCCGCCTACGGTGGTGTTAAATACGCCCTTGCCTTGGGGCGTCTTGATGATTAGCCCCCGTGCCGCCCAAGCGGAAATGCATGCCGAATACGGATAACCCGCCGCGTCCAGATGCTCCTCAAGCACGTACCTGTCTATTGTGGCAACCTCGCCGTCAATCTTGCCCCAGCGCTCACCGTTATTGTCCGGCTGGCTAAGCCAGCGCACCGGGTTGGTGTTGATCCAGCTGAGCACCCAGTCGTAGGCACGCGCCGCAACGTCGATCTCCTTGCGGTCGATCAGATACGGCAGCACGTCCTGTACCTTGAGCGGCTCATCCCCGCCGAAGATCGCCTTGCACGCCAGCTCAGACGCCAGCAGGATCGCAGCCATACTGTACGCCTGCTTGTCTGAGGTGTCCTTGGCTGCCATGATCTCCCGCTGCAGCTCGGCGTACCGGTTGCTGATCGCGTCCCAATCCTGCTGCATCAGGTACTCGACGTACTTGCTCCCGGCGTGACCGTAGTGATTTGTAACGATGCTCACAACGTGGTTGCCGTTTGGCACCAGCACCTGTCCGTCTCGTAGCTGCACCTCTATCAGGCGGTTTTTGACGCCGCCGCCGGATGCCGCCGAAGATATTGATTGCTCGCCCGTAAAGATAAATGCACAGTCCCATTGCGCTGTCTGCTGCACGCCGCCGTTGGCCGTGCCACGTCCGCGGTCGATGCCCTCGCACAATCTCATGATCAGTCGGTCAAGGCTGACCGACCTCGTATCGACAGTTTGCAGCTCGTCCCCAAACAAGGGGACGTTGCGCAAAAACGAAGCGGCCTTGTACAAAAATGTCTGTGTGCTGTTGAGCGTCCAGGTCAGCCGACCCTTTTGCGGATCTCCCCAGACGGACATGGCGCATATGCCTGCGACCGTCTTGCCGGAGCCTGTCCCGCCCCACAGATGTAGGACAAACGGCAGCGCGTGCAGCGGCTCCAACAGCGGGCTGGCAAACGACGTTGCCATCACCAGCCGAAAAAGGATATTGTCCCTGCGCAGATAGCGCATCTCTGCAAGCCACGCCTCATAATGCCCCGCCTGCCGGACGGCGCCGAAGATCGCGCTGAAGCTATCGTCACCGTCATAGCTGATGCCGTCACAATATGGCACAAACGCCTTTTGCCCATCCAACCAGCCCAGTCGGCTGATTGCCTTGTGAGCAGGCAGGTATGCCGGGTCGGGATTAGCAGCAACAACATCGGCAATGTACTTGACCAGCGATCGCGCCGTCTCGGAGGAGACCTCCACGCCCATGTCGGCCACGCGCTTGACGATTTGACGGCTCTCTGCAAGATCGCTGCGGTTGGCAATCAGCTCCCGCCACCGCCCGTCCTTGTAGTAGGTCAGTCGCAGCCGCTCCAGCCCGGTGTCGACATTGAGCAGGCGCTCGGTCGGTGCGATCGGGTGCGGACACGCCCAGATCAGCTGCCGATCGCCCAGCGCATCCCGGTCCTCGCGCCGCACCCCGTGATCGTCACAAATCCACTGCCCGCAAAAGAGCGCCGGAAAAGGGGAGTCCTTAAACAGCGTCATCTTGCTGCCCGATGCGCGGATCGCCTGGTCAAGCCGGAGCTTCGCCAACCGCAGCCCTGTCTTGACGGGGCTGCCGACGACCTTGTTGGATCGTGCGATCTCGTCAAGCCTGGCTTTGATTGTCTCCCGCTGCACAGGATCGTCAATCAGGATCAGCTTGTCGTAGGTCTCCGGGTTGCTCACATCCTCAAGTGTCAGTGTGTCCGGATTCAGCATTGGCAGTATCAGCGGCTCTTGCTGTGTGTACTCTTGCACGTTTTATCACCTCCTCACCACCGGATTTAGATTTATAAAATTCGGCCGGATCCTCGTCCAGCATGTCCAGCCAGTAATCCCACTCTGACTGCATGCCTCCGTCAGCGCGTCTGGCGGCGCACAGCACGTCTCTGCCACGCCGTGCGGCAGATTGTAAGGCTTCGGCTTTGCGCCGCTCTACAAGGCGTTTACGCGCCTCTGGCGAGGTCTCCGCGCTGATACCGTGCTGCGCCATCAGTTTGGCCGCAGCCTGGGCATTTGTGACGTGCTCCATGCGTGCCACAAACGTAATCACGTCCCCACCTGCGCCGCAGGAAAAGCAGTAGTATCCGTCGTTGTACACCTTTAGGGACGGATGTCGGTCCGCGTGAAAAGGGCAGACAGCCCAGCCGCGCGAGACCGGGATGGAGTAATCCCGCAGGACGTCCTCCATCCGCACCGCCTCCTTGATCCGCTCGAAGTCCATTAAAACGGCAGCTGCTCCTGCGCGGCTGCGCTCTGATCAGGCGCGTAAGCTGCGGCAGACGCGCCGTTATCCGACAGACGCTTGGGATCCGGCACAGCTGCATCCAGCACGGTGTCGATAGAGCGCACTGCGCTGATTCGCACCGTCTCATGGACATTGCCGTCCGTGCCGCGGAACTCCTCGATCCTAAACACGCCGCCGAACAGCTTGCCATTGAGCGTGGTCTCGTCCCAATTCCAGACGTACCCGGCGTTGGATTTCTCAATGGAGGTGACAAAGCCCTTAAAATACGGCGTGCCCTTGCCGTCGAGGTTTTGACGGTAGACGGCGGGCCACTGCGCGTCAATTCCGGCGGACTGCTGGCGCGCGCCGAAGATGCGCTGGTAGATACCGGCCTGTGCATCCTGCGGGGCGAGGTCAAACGCCACCTTCATAATGCGCTCGCCGGATCTGGGATCCGGCTCAACCTTGACCCCACGGATCTGGCAGATGTGTCCGCCGGGGGTCACGCGCTCAAGGTCTCCGGTGCCATAGATGGGTGCAGTGTCGTAGCCGTAAGGTTTTTGGATCATTTTAGTATTCCTCCATTTTTTCCAAAATTTTTGCAAGGTCGTTGTCTATCTGGTCATCCTCAAACATCCCCAGCGGAGACTTTGCGGTAGACTGCTTGGAGTGGGTTTCAAATACATACTTGCCGCCCTCACATTTTGCGAGCAGCACCATGGTCAGCTTGCTCTCCAGTACGATCTTGTCGAGCTTGCGGCCGCTGGTCTTGATCCGCGTCCAGCGCATCCCGGTGTCGTCCGACTCTGTCTGCGAGTGCGCCATAAATACGATCGTCAGATCGTCGCGGTAGGTATAAGCGCGGTCAATGATCTGCCAGATATTGGTCGCGATGTCCAGCCATTTGTCGTAGCCCTTTTCGCGCGCCCGGCGCATCTCGTCTCCGACCATGATGCCGTTGATGGTGTCGACGACGATCGTCTTGATGTGAGGAGCCTTGGTGGCAATGTTGTCGATCAGCGTGGCTACCGCATGGGGATCATCTGTCATGGTATAGTTTTTCGCGGCGGGGTTATATTGCTGGCGCCAGCCGCGCCAGCTCAATCCCTTTTTGTCACAGTCGATGTAATAGGTGGTCTTGGGGTCGAGATTTCGGCAACTCGTCGTTTTGCCGCTGCCGCTCTCGCCCATGATGGCAATAGCTCTGCTCATCTGATCGTGAGCCCCCTCTCCGACACCAGCCGCGCCCAAGGCAGCACCTCTCCGGTCTCGGTCAGCTCCTTTTTGATCTCGCTCTTCCTAACGTCCGCCTCGGTGCGGGGCTTAAAATACTCCTCCGGCACGGCGGTCAGGTCGGTGATCTCCAGGCGGGTCGATGCGCGGAAACTCGCCGTAAACAGCTTGGTCTTGATCTTGTCGCGTCCCTGCGCAATCATTGCATCGGCCAGCGCCTGCCGAAGCTGCTCGGCCTTTGCCTCTAGCCCGCGCCGACGCTTTGCCAGGCGCTGCTCCTGCTCCTTGATCGCTGCCGCGTCCGCCTTGAGTCCGGCAATCACAGCGCAATAGCCGTCGGTCTTATCCTCAATCGCGTCCTCAATCTGCGCGAGGCGCGCGGAAAACTCGTCATACTCCAGATCGTCCTCATACGCCGCTGCCTCCAGCGCGCGGTATTGATCTGTCAACTCATAGATGCTCGCCATCTCTGTACCTCCTTATCTCCGAGTGCTCCGTCAAAAATGCGTGGTAGCCAAAGCACTCTCTGTAACCGTATTCGGCTCGACAAACAAAAAACATTGGATAGACGGCCTCGACCGTCATCAAAAACTTGTGCTTAAAGCCGGCACTGCCGACTTTGCGCACCAGCTTATCGCCCACGTTGACATTGGCGACATCCTTCAAATCCACGCGCTCCGCAGGCAGGGACGGCTCGCTGCGTGCGCCTCTGGTATGGATGTGCCGCGCCGAGGTAATGTGCTCGCGCTCACCGGGGTACGGATTTTTGATATATCGCACCTGGCAGCCGAGCTGAGGAATCGTGCAGCCGAAGTAGTCCGCAATCAGTTGCGCCAGATCGTTGCGTATCCGTCGACCGACCTCGGCGCTGACGATGATGCTTTTGTTGACGCCGACCTGTGCCGCAAGCTCCTGCTGTGTGAGTCCCAGCATTTTGCGGCGCTGTTTGATATTGACCATGTTGCTACCCTCTGTTATAATGTGGTTGTGTAAGTGTCTCTGGAGCCGCTTTTTATGCGGCTTCTTTTTTTATTCGTCTCCGGTGGGGTCGCCGAAGTATATGGTCTCCATGACCTCGGCAAGGTAACGGATCAGCAGATGCACGTCTACGCCCTCCTGCTGCGCGAACTTGACCGCAGACAGGATCGCGTCCTCTATCGACACGTTTTGGCAGCGCATATACCTGCACCCACCGTGCTTAACGATCAGTAGATAGCTGTCCGGATCAAGGATGCCGTCATCAGATACCACCGTCACATTGCCGGACTCCACGGCACGCCGAATGTCCATCATCTCACAATCCTCCCGTGTCTCTTAGCCACGCGGCGATAACTCGCGCGTCGGCTCTGCATCTTGCGCTCGATGCGCTCCTGTACGTGCTCTGCACCATACTCGATCAGGAGCTGTGCAAATCCCAGCGCGCACAGAAACAAGACAAACACCAGGATCAATCGTCCCATCTGTAAGTACATTTCTGCCATGATCTCAAATCCTCCATTCTTTTTTTGTGCCGCGAGGATTCGCGGCGTACTCACGCAACTCGGATACCTTATATCCACCTGCGTATTTAGTGATCTTTCCCTCGCGCGTCAGCTTGCTGATTTGTGAGGGACTGCATCCCAGCAGCACCGCAGCCTTGCTGTTTGACACATACTCGGTTGTGATCTCGGTGTTGCGAATGTACTCCGCCCGACACGCCCGAGCGGCCTGTGCGGCCTGATCCAACGCTGCAATCAGCGCATCGTACGGACTTGGGGCGGCCTTAGTTTTCGACATGCGGATCCTCCTCACTTACCTGCGCCGGCGGGGTGCTGCTGGTCGAGATACTCCATCGCCATCAGCGCGCCCTCCATGCGCTCCAGCATTTTGTCCTGCAGCGGAGCAGGGAGCTTTGCCATTTTTTCAATCATTTTGAGATCGATCATCTGAGTCTCCTTTTTGGTCATCCTTATCACCTCCCGGCTATATCTAACTTGTGAGTATATCTTAACACCCTAGTTAGTATAAGTCAATACCTTTTCTAAATTTTTGCAAGAAAAATATTGACTGTGTTAGTATGCAATGGTATAATATAAGATGTAAGGAGGTGATAAAATGGGTGATCGCATTAAGGCTCTACGACAGGCCCTCGGCCTGTCGCAAACCGAATTTGGCACTCGCATCGGCGTCACGCAAAACTACATCTGGATGATCGAGTCTGAGAAGCGTATTCCAAGCGACAGGACGATTGCAGATATATGTAGGGTCTTCGGTGTCTCCGAGTCCTGGCTCCGTGACGGTGTCGGGGAGATGATCCCTAACAAGACCCGTGAGGAGGAGCTAGGCCAGCTGGTGCGACGGCTGCTGGATCGTCCGGACAGCTTTTGCACGCGCTTGGTGTCAGTGCTGGCGAGGTTTGACCCGGACGACCCGCGCTGGTCGCTGCTGGAGGAGATCGTCGATCAGGTCGCCGCAGAGCAAAAAAAAGAAGCCGATCCGTGATGGATCAGCTTCTTCCGGCTCTGCCGGCCGCGTCAGCGGCCGAGTACGCCTAAGATGAAATAAAGTATTTTGTCATCAGCGCGCTTAATCGCCGCTATTATCCGCTCGATCAACTCCTGTCTTGTCATATCGTCGTACCTCCATCGCTTTTTGCCCCATGATAGCATGGCAAAAAGCGCACAAAATCCACATCTTATGCTCACTCTAAGTCGGTCTGCCGCGCGAGCTCTCGCTCCGCAAAGGCCAGTACTCGACTAATTGCTCCGGGTGTGAGTTGTGCAAGGATGTCGTTCAGCCGGGCAAGCATCGCTCGGCGACTATATTTGGGCATAGTGTCCTCCTCTTGTCGATGGAAGGCGCGCGCTTATGTTGTATGTGACGTCTACGATTTAATGGTATGCTCATCGGATCCCAAAAGCAAGCCTAATCGCATAAAGACCGTATAAATTTTACTGATAGGAGTGAGTTTTTTCGCGTGAAACAACCAAAATTCGCATTTTCGTCGTTTACAATTATCTCATTTGTCATAAGTATTGCTGCGTTTGTAATAACACTTGTGCTTTACAAGGCGCGGCAGTCTAATGCGGCAAATATTGCATTGGCCGTGTGGGCAATTGCGCTGCTTGCCTCTTTTGCCGGAGTCGTTGCCGATTATCTGTCGCTCCAGTCTCGGCAAAAAAAATACCAGCAAAAGCTGGTAAATGAATGGCATAAAAATCATGAGCAGATCGTATTTGACGTCGTCGGCACCGCGTTTTTTAACCCCGACGGATCGTCACGACAGCAATACCTCAAGTCTGCATACAATTCGGTGCGGCTCAACCAAACCCCAAGCACCGACATTAGGTCTAATCCGGACGGCACGCTGGCCGTCATCGTGCAGGGATATCGTGTTGGAGACGTGCCGGCCAACCTGACAGCGCAGGTCAAGGACATGATCCCGCGCCTCGAGGAGGTCGAGCCGTACATAACCACAAAGCAATCATACGATGCCGGCAGCCTGATCTATGGCATGCGGATTACCCTTACTGCGCATCGCTGATCAAAAAAAATGCCCCATCCGCGCAGCAACACGGACGGGGCGTGCAGAAAACCACCGATCAAGACGGTTTCGCTATACCATTATAGCACACACCGTCAATAATCGCAAATAACGGAGGTGCTATATCATGGCGCAAAAAAAGAAGAAGTCAGAAAAAGTCGACAAGCGCTACAAGGCCAAAGTACGCGTCGGGATCGCCGCAGACGGCTCGCCGGTATACAAGTGGGCGGTTGGCAAGACCAAGGCAGAGATGGAGGCGGCAAAGCAGGACCTTACCGCGCGTTATTCCAACGGCGCCGGCGTTGATGCCGGGGCTATCGTATTTGGGGATTATGCTATGCGCTGGTATCGGATCCATTTTGAGGAGGTCCGGCCATCATCATCACGCAATTACCGCGACATGCTCAATAATCACATCCTGCCCAAGCTCGGCAGCCGGTATATCCGTACGATTATCAAGTCAGAGCTGGACGAGATCATCGGCACACTCAACAGCGCGTCCAACAAGGCCATTTGCAAGTCAGTCCTCAACATGATATTTGAGATGGCGGACAATGACGGACTGCTTGCACGCAACCCCGCCGCCGCAATCAAGCCGCCCAAAGGTGCCGGCAAACCAGAGACCCCACGGCGCGCGCTCACAAACAACGAGACACAATGCGTCCTCCAGCTTATCCACACCTCACCGTATGGTCTGGCCTATGCAATCTATTACTATCTTGGCCTGCGCAACGCTGAGGGGGTCGCACTCGATTGGGGCGACGTGGATTGGAAGACAGGCATGATCTGTATCAGACGCGCCGTTACGTCTGGGCGAGATTTTAGACCGACCATCGAGGAGCACGGCAAATCCGATGCCGCAATCCGTCACATCCCAATTGCGCCGCCACTAATGGAGATGCTGCGCGCCAACCGGGGGATCGGACGCATCCTTCCGCTCAAAAATCCGTGGGCTGTGCAAAAAATGTGGATTGCATTTAGGCGCGACGTAGCCGATTGTGCCAGGGAGCGCGGCCTTGATATCGAGCTGCGCGAGGACGGCACATCAGTCTTGACTGCACATTATCTGCGTCACAATTTTGCATCGATGCTCTATTACGCAGGTGTTGATTTGCTACGCGCCAAGGAGTGGATGGGGCACGCCGACATCCAGACCATGCTCCGCATTTACACGCATCTGCAAGCGCTGGGAGAGCAGCCGTATGATCGGTCATTCGATTTTTTCAAAAAGTTGACATATGGTTGACAGATTGTTGATTCAGACCATCAAAAAACACCTGTTTTTAGGTGTTTTTTGCGTATATCCATAGCCAAATCCCATTTGGCTTAATTACGATTATAGTAAACAAAAACGCCGAAATCAAGACGTTTTTTGTTTACATCACGCCACTGATTGCATTCGCAAGTTGACATATGGTTGACAGACAATGATGGAGGACGCTGCGCAGCATCCTCCACCATTATTATTTGAGCCTCCAAAGCTCCCGCATCAGACGATCGTATTCGCGCGGACAAACCTCCTGCAATATGTCCATGTGCTCTGCAAGGATCTGCACCGCCCTGTCAAATGGGACCTGTGACATGACAGCCACAAACTCCGATTCCCATACCGACGGTGCCGATACTGGCGCCGTCGGCTGAACATCCTGCTGCGGACGAGCATCTGGCTCTGTCAGATGGTCATGTACCACCTTGAGTGCGGCCAACCGCATCACCGTCTCGTAAGACGTCTCCCCGCAGGAGAGCCGATGCATCTCCCGCTCGATTTCGCGCACATCCATACCGGATCACCTCCGGTCACAATTTGCGCGCCATCTCAAGCAGCCGCTCGATGGTCTGACGATCCGTGCCCTGCACCCCGTCCATCATGCTCTCCAGGATATCCATGACGCGCTGTTTGCCGTCCGTCCGGGAGTAGCCGTCATCACGCGGATAGCGGTCAGTCCGCCAGCCTCCGTCATAACGATCCGTCATGCCGGAGTATCTGCCCATTGAGTCGCGTCTGCGACGAGCATGACTGTATTCACTACCGTCATCCTCAAGCAGATCAATTTTGTCGACATTTTTGATCGTGTCAGTGATCATGTGCACGGCCTCCAGATCTCCGCCGGACAGAGATCCGCGCTTGATGTATCCGTCAAGCACCTCGCACAGCATATCCTTAAGCTTGTACAAGTCCCTCATGTTGTCTGCACCTCCTTGTTCAAGCGATCCGCTCGACGATCATGTTAGCATTTGCGACATTGATCGCCTGCGTGCTAGTATTTTCCGCTGCCATCGTCAGGCAGCAGCCTCGCGGGACCTCAACAAATGCCGCCACATAGACATTGCCGGCATTGCCGACCGCCGCAGGGACAAATATTGCCGTCGCGCTATTGAGCGGCTCTCCGTTGATCGCCAGCGCAATCGAGATTGCTTCCACAGTGCCGCCGGTCGGCACGGAGATGTTTGCACCAAAGGACGCCTTAAACAGCGCCCGGCACTGCTGCGTCAATCCGCGCAGCGTGACAACGCCCGCACCCTCTCGGTGCACGATGCAAGGCTTGTTATTAGTGACGGCAGTCTCCGTCAAGGGAACGTTTTGACCAGCTGCGACGGTTACAGTCGTCGCATTGGTATACTCTGCCATTTTAATCCTCCTTCACAATTTGGCGGCGGGGACTCCCGCCGCCCGAAGTCACGCGGTTAAGCGCAAGTGCCGCAGGTGCCATATGCCGCCTGAGTCGCCCACGGATTGCAGGTGATGTAGGCCGGAGTCGGGCACGGACGCAGCGTCTGCACAAGGTACTGACTCTGCGTCGCCTGGGACGCGGCCAGCTGCGCCGCAAAGAGCTGCTGATTCTGTTCAGCGATTTTTGCATCCTTCGCTTCGATCCGCTGGGCAGTGAGCGCGTCGAGGATTGCACGCGCATTCTGATTCTGGTTGTCGATCAGATCACGGGTGCTGTTCTGTACGACGTTTCGGGTTTCGCAACCCTGCTGTGCCATGTCATAGCGCACCTGGGCAATCGCCGCACGATTCTCGCAGCAGCATTCCTGGCTCTGCATCTGCATGGCGTTGAGCTGCTGCATCAGCGCCGCCTGCTGATTGGCGCGAGAGAGCTCAGCCGACATAAATCCGTTGCTCACAGTCTGGTTTACGCCCGCAAAGCCCTGAAGCATGGTCGTGTTCTGTGCATAAAAACCGTTACACAGGCCGTTGTTTACGTTGTCCAGCTTGCGTTCGACACTAGCAAAATCGGAGGTGAGCACATAGCCGTCCACAACCCCAGCACCGCTGCCGTTGCCAGCAAAGCCGCCTCCAAAGCCGTTATTGCCCCAGCCCAAAAAGGCAAACAGGAAAAGGATGATCAAAAACCACGCGCCGTTGCCGTCGCCAAACAGGCCGTTGCCACGGTTGCCGTTGCCAGTTACCGCCGCGATATCGGCAGGGGTCATCTCCGAGGTAGTCAAAGACATAATTTTTCTCCTCTCGTTTTTAATTATTCACAAATGCGGCCGCATTTTGTGTTTATGATGGTTTTTTACAACAAGGATTGAAACATTTGCGCAGCTTGCTGCAATTGGTTAAGCTGTTGCTGCGACATTTTGCCTGATTGCAGCAACTTTTCGACCTCTTTTTGTGGATCACCCTGAAAATTTTGCCGAAATTGGTTAAATTGCTGCACCATTTGCTGGAACTGTCCAAGCCTGCCGGGCATCTGGCCGCCGGCAAGCGCTTGATAAAGCGGATTAGGCATCAGCACTGACCTCCTTTGCAGGTTTGGACACAGACTTAGACGCGGGCTTAGCCGCCAAGGCGTCAACACGAGCGGACAGCGCGTCCAACTCTGCACGGGTTACATACTGTTCAGCAGGCGCCGCCGGGGCTGCTTGTCTCGGCGCGGTTGTGCGCTCGGTATAATCCAGCACGCGCATGGACGGCATGCCAGACGCATCGACGGATTTGATATAGATCGTCTGGCTCTCACTGTCCCACAAGGGGAGCGTGTTGCCCGGTGCCATCAGGTAACTTTTGGCTCCGGTCTCGCCTTGCACCCAGATCATGCCGGTCTGGGGAGGCTGCTGCACCGGCTGCATTGCCGCCTGACGGAGCTGTGCAAGCTGATCCGGCATCGGCTGCGGCTGGTAGTAACTGCCCGGCTGATAATAGTTCGGCGTGCCAGGATATCCAAATGCCATAAATTACCCCTCCTTATGCCAGTAGTAGATCGGCACTTCCGCGCCGCTGTCCCAACTGTCGTAATAATTGCCATCCTGCACTGCAACGACGTGGTCGGACAGTGCAAGCACATATGTGCCTTGCGGATGTTCTTCGCAAAAATCCGCGACGGTGTAACATGTATCGCAATCGTCGCGGACAAAGTCGCGCTGGTATCCGTGCTTTTTAAGGTAGCGCCCCCAGACATGGTTGGCGTTTGGGAGATCGCAGCGGGCAAAGCCCTCCACGGTCAGTGCCAGATACACCTGATCCCAGCTATCCCCGGTGGCAATGGTGCAGGCACGGACAGCGCAATCCCCTACCGACTTGCCCTGCGGGTTGGGGTTATACGGCATCCATCTTCCCATTTTTTCCACCTCCATCTGGTTTAATTGTAAAAAAAAAGCGCCCCCTGCACGATGTCATGCAGGGGACACTTCGGTGCCAAAATGGGGACATTTTAGGGACAAAAAAGCCGCCCCACATGGGGCGGCTTTTTACTAATCTGTTTTTTGTGGCTCTTCTTCCGGCGTTGCTTCTTTTTTTTGTGCTTCGCGGGCGCGCTTATTTTGATATGCATTGGCTGCGTACTCTCTATACGCAATCTTGGCACACTTACGACAATACTGTTGACTAGGAGTCTCTAGCACATAATCATTGCCGCAGCGCTTGCACGGATAGACCTCGCCAATATGGCGGCTGGCCTTCGGGCGCATGCGTCTTGAGTATTCCAACGTCTGCTGGCGCTGGACCGCTATCTTGCATGCGGGGCAGTATTTTGCAATGCGATCTCCCATAAATTCGATACCGCACTTTTGACAAGTTTTTTTTACATCTCGGCGCGCGTGCTTCGGTAATTTTTCAGCCGCGGCCGCCAACGCCGCTATGTCTTTGTTTGCCATGTAGTCGCGGACCAGCTGCTGCAAGAGTTGTGATGCGGACATCCCATTAACAAGAGCCGCATTCGCAAACGACCTAGCCTCATCTACGGGCAATTTGCAACAGACTGCTTTGTGGGGTTGCACTAACTGATCGGTCGCTCCTGACGTCGAGAGCTCAGTCATCTGGCGTCTGGATTTTTGCGGATGCCCGGCGCCCTTTGTCGGGTGATAGTCCGGATCAGGATTACCCATTGACGCGTCGTATTGTTGCAACGCTCTTTTTTCCGCACATTCCGGGCTGCATGTAATCTCGCGCGTCCCCGGCTCGAGTATCTTACCGCAGATCACACATACTCTCATACGCGGGTATTTGGGATACTTGCCTTTATTGGCACGCATGTAGTCATTCACTTTTTCACGGGTATCTTTTTTGCGTTGCTCCTCCATGCAGTCCGGGCAATATTTTTGCATCCCACTGTTGAGGACGTAAGGTTTTCCGCACGCCTCACAGATATACGTCCTTCCAAGCTCCCGCGCGTGCCCCGCAGCCTTGGCTTGCTGGTGCAGCCGCGCTCTCTCTAGGTCGCGCTCACGCTTGCAGTCCGAGCATCTCTTGGCACTGGGACCGCCGATAAATTTCCGACCGCACTCGGTACAAATGCGTTCAACTTTTTTATCCTTGTGGATTGCTTTTTGCTGGCACTCGTCGCAAAGTTTTTGATACCGCGTAGGGTGCGGGATTGGTGTCCCGCACTCTCGGCAAATAACGTTGGATCTGATCTCAGGCATTGGACGACCTCCATCAACACTATCACAAGCTACATGGTTGTCTACTCCTCGTCACAAGCCAGATTGTACTCTCTCCACGCCAGCGGATCGTCCGACCCCATGTCCCAATTGCCATCCTCGTCCGCGTCAAGCTCGATCTCATCCAGATCATATTCAGGCTCGCCGGTCTTGACGTTAAATTTTTGGATGTAGATCCAGGGGATGGGCTGGCCAGCAGAAAACGCTTTGTCAGCTGCCGCAAGAGCATCCTTGAGCGTATCATACCACTCCGGCTCGCCCTCGTCGCGCTCCCAGTGATGATCCGCCCACCACTCAAGCTGTTCATCATCATCCAACTCATCAGGGATGTTATACATACTCGGGATGCACACCCCGTATGTATACTCGCAGCACGGCTCCTCGTCTATGTTCGTCCATCCCTCGGAGCCGTCATCCAGCTCAGCGCAATCAACAGGATATTTTTCGGCAACCGCCGCCTTGATGGCCTCGACGTCCGGCACGACATACGCATCATGTGCAATGTCGTACGGGAGGGCATCGACGTCGATCACCTTGCCGATGATCTCATCGGTGTTGTAGCACGGGCGACTTTCGTCGGGGGCGCGGCGCATGGTGTTGATTATGAGGACGGTCTTTCCGTCCATAAATCTCATCTCGTCACGATTAAATACATACAGTCCACGATCGTATACGTACATCTCAATTATCCTCCTCGTTGTTCTTGGGGATTTCCATCTCCCCTTGACACTTATTATTATATACGATTAATCGTATATTGTCAACACCTTTTTGAAGATTTTCAAAAAAAAGAAGAGAGCCCCTTGCGGGACTCCCTCTGCGTCGGATGCTGAGATGCGCTCTGCATACCACGAGCATCGCATCGCCCCGCAAGAGCAAGGTTGGAAAAAGCATCGTCTGCATTGCTATTCGCATTTCAATCCACAGGCGCGCGAGGAGGCGTGCCTGACACGGTATGCAACTATAAGATAGCACAGCCACTCACGTTTTGCAAGACTCATTTTTGTCAGCCCTGCACGCCATATAGTCACGGATCCATCGTTTGAGCACATCGTTGACGCTTGTGCCGTCCTCTTTTACTGCGGCGTAAAACGCTTCTGCCTCCTCTCGAGGGAGCGTGCAGGCTACGGCCTTGCGGTTCTTTTTTTCCCAACGCGCGGACGCTGCTCTCTGGGCGTCTGATACCGCCATATTATTCCTCCTTTTTCGCCGACTTCGGGGTACGCGGGACCCCGCGTGCTTTTGTCGGGGTGTAATCCTGTGAGCCGTGTCCGACTCCGCGCCGAGCATCCGCAGCGCGCTGCCGCTGCCGCCTCCTCTCCAATGCGCACTCCGGGCTGCACGTGATGGTGCTGGTGTTCGCAGAGATCTCTCTCCCGCAGACCACGCAATATCTGACGGCGTGTTTAGATCGCTTCTGCTCGCCCCGGTGCGCCCGCATATACTCGCGGGACGCAGCGCGATTGGCCTCCAGCGCTGCCTCGTCCTTACACTCCGGGCAGTATCGCTGCAATCCGCCGGTCAGCGTATACGGCTTGCCGCATCTCTCACACAGATACGTCTCGCCAATCTTGCGCTGCTTGCCCGCCTTTTCCGCTGCCCGATACCCTGCCCGCAGCCGCAGCACGCGCTCATGCCGGCAAGCCGGACAGCGCTTAGATTTGGGATAACCGTCAAATGTAATCCCGCAATCGACGCATACACGCGGCCGGAGCGCCATTGCGCTTTTCAGACGCTTTGCGCACTCGTCGCAGAGCGTCTGATATTTGCCGGGGTGCGGGATATCAACCCCGCACTCTCGGCACTTGACGTTGGATTTAACTGTCGGGATCCTGGGCATTATGTGTGATGGCCTCCTCGATTTGTTGGTGGTGTGTGTTATTCTTCGGCGCGCGCCGCGTCGCTCTCCTTGAGCATCTGCGGCAACACCGCCTCTGCGTAAGCGCACGCTGCCATATACTGTGTCTCATAGATCGTGCCGCCATGCACGTCCTTGACGCGTGCCTTAAAGTCATTCATCCCGCCAAACCAGCACCCAGCGCGGACAAACATTGCTCCATCCTTATCGATGTAAAAGTAGGCCGTCCTATGCTCACTGCCGATATTGCCGATCTGCACATACAGACCGTCCAGCACTCGCCCGCCCTCGAATGTTGCTCGCACGTCAATGTACTCACCCAGTGTGCAGCACTTGCCCAGCTTGCACTGGTTTCCCAGCTCGCAACACTTGCCCAGCTCGCACTCGTTGCCCAGCTCGCACCTGTTGCCCAGCTTGCACCTGTTGCCCAGCTTGCACCTGTTGCCCAACTCGCACTGGTCGCCCAGCTCGCAATCGTTG
>ERZ1034952.1219-NODE-1219-length-21508-cov-9.699949_pt1 | contig 21508 bp, 27 predicted proteins | sample MGYA00520625_ERZ1034952 | MGnify/ENA primary metagenome ERZ1034952 (study PRJEB33766, sample SAMN09781773) | gut metagenome | biome: gut microbiome | host: Homo sapiens | place: Madagascar | study: EMG produced TPA metagenomics assembly of the PRJNA485056 data... | reverse complement strand
CATGGTCAGATCGTCGGCGTTATAGAACGGCACTTTTGCCGCATAGCCGTTCAACTCCCATGTCCAGCCTGCAAACTGCGGCATTTGTCTGTCTCGATTATCCTTCATATCTGCCCCCTTCCACCGTGGATTTTGATTACTGCTTCCTATTCGCTTTCGCTTCTGCCAGCAAAGCCGCCTGCTCCATTTCGGCGGCATAGCTGCCCTGCGCATAGTTATTGTCTTGCAGCGCCTTTTCCAGTTTGCTTTTTGCCAGTGCTTTCATCACAGCGGCGGTCTGCTCGTCCAGTGTGCCGCGCCCAAGATATTGTGTGATCGTATTGAACCGCTTTGTGTAGATTTTTCGGATGGGATGGTCGGCGGCAAGCTCACGCTGCTCTCGGCCACGAAGATTCCCAACCTGACGGCAAGTGCGCCCGCGTTTGTCTCCGGGAGCCAGACCGTCACAGTACTTGGCATATCTTGCGTCAGTGGTCAGGAACCATTTTCCGCAGACGGCGCATGAGCTGCGGCGCGTCTTGAGCGGAGCGGACGGAAGATACATATTGAATTGTTGTGTTGGAAAATGCCTGCCATGGCTACGTCTGCTCCAAATATAAGAGTGGGCGTGGCGATTGCTCGGCGCATTATATCCGCGAGGATGTGCTGCGGGAACTGGTACTGGAACGGATTCAGGCGGTCAACGAGTACATTCGCGGTGATGTGGAGGGCTTTCAGGAGGAATGGCTACACTACCGCCGCGCCGATCAGGAACGGGACATCCGGGAAGATCAGAAGCGCATGGAGCAGGCAAAAAAGCGCCTTGCCACCCTCGATGTGGTCATGTCCCGGCTCTATGAGGACTACGCCCTCGGTGAGATCAGCAAGGAAAAGTACAAGAAGATGACTTCTGATTATGAAGCGGAGCAGGAACGGTTAAAGCTCGAAATTGAAACAACGGAAGAATGGGTTGAACAGCGGCAGGCGATGGGCGACGATCTGGACGCTTTCATTGCGCTGACGAAAAAGTATGTGGATGTCACGGAGCTGACGCAGACGATTGTCAACGAGTATATCAAGAAGATCATCATCCAAGCACCGGATAAGTCTGGCGGCAAGCGCAGACAGAAGGTGGAGATCATCTTTAATTTTGTTGACGAGGTGGAGATCCCCGTGCTGGCAGAACCCATGATCGCAGAATCTACCCTTGGACGCAAAAAAACGGCGTGACCTTCACGGTCACACCGTTCTCTGCCCCAACCGCAAGACTTATAGTTCCTTACGACTGTTAAGCCTTGATTTTACTGGTCTTTTTTATCCAAGCTCTTCATAGTCGGGACTCGAACGTATATTCTATCCTTTGAAGTCCATTGGACTCCTCTCAACATTCTGAAAATTCATAGGTGAATTCTTTTTAAATCCACCGAAATCCATTGAAACTAATGAATATGTAGTCATCCATGTGGCTCCATATGGATTTTATAGGTCTCAATATCGTGTTGTCCTTTTTCGTTCATATGCGTCTAATCGAATCCAATCAACTCATTAGACACATCGTACACTAAAAATACATCTCGATATTTGATGTTGTATCATAAAAGTTGACAGCCTATAACTGCCTAATAATATCACTTTAAACATGTCAAACAATTTCTTTCTTATAGCAGTCCTTTGTGCAGTATGAGGTATAACTATACCAACTCCCTCTTCAAAAAACTTTCTAAAATCATTTCCAAATCTCCTTATACCACAATTCCAAACTTCCAAAACCATTTCCGTCACTTTATCAATCTCAAAATTGTTTTTCTGACTGGATAGACCATCATCATACTCTAATAAGGCAATTCCCACATCTGGATTCAAAACCGACTCAATATAACTTTCATATCTTCATCAATAGCCCTATTGTTGATTAACCTTTCATAAATCGCACTTTCTTCACCTGAAAGGTTTGCAAATCTGCGTTCACCAATTTCTGAAACATATTTATCTTCAAGCGGAGCACAACCTACTAAAATTACATTTTCAACTAATTCCGGATATTTTTCTGCGAAAAGAGCCACTAACCACGCTCCCCACGAATGACCTACAAGCGTTACCATTTCACTGCAATTATCCTTAATTTGCTCATACAGTTCTTCTATTAATTCTGCTATCCTTTGCTTGTAAAACCATAAAAATAAGGTCATCTCTGTATTTTTCTTCATAAGGTTTGATTATCACTGTCTACCACCTCGATAAATTCAATTTATATTAGTTAGGGAAACTTCTAAAATAGATTATATTTCTATCAGGATCATAAAAGCTCATATTAACAGCTCCCCAAGGACGCTTCGTAGGTTTTTCAATAATTTCTACTCCCATTTCAAGCAACTTTTGATATTCAGCATCTATATCCTCTACTGTAAATGCTAAACTAATATTCTGATTATCGTTGCCCTTATGTGAACCGTCATTATATATCGTAAATTGTGTTTCTTCACTTATTAGTGTTTGATGTATTTCATCATTACTACCATTATCTATTTCAAATAATTGTTTATAAAAATTTGCAAGTTTAATCACATTGTTTGTGTTTAGACACACTTCACCAATTCTCATAAATACACCTACCATTTCGATTAATATTATACTAGTACGAATTAACACTCATTATTGTGACAAATTATACCACATCCGACAGCAATAATCATCCACATTTTACGCACCAAAAGAGGCATATCACCTAAGTGATACACCCCGTTCAATGTCGTCGTTTATTAAATTGAAACGTTCCTGCCAACACATTGCATTATTTCCAACACTATTAATGAGAAAGATATGTGTCATATTGAACCTTTCTTCATCTACTGTATTATCTAAATCTTTACTACTTCCTAATTATTCAAATAGCATTTTATCAAAATTATGCAACATCCACTCGGTCATTCTCTTGTTCGTTTCGTAAATCTCACTATACTTCTCTTCTCCTGAAAACCAAGCTGTTGATATAAGCTGATTTGTAATAACGACATACGGAATTGCTTTCCTCTCGTTATCTGAAAGGTTTACAACTTCATCGTATCCGTGCAATATATTTTTATATATCATAATCCATTGATTCAACTTATCTGTGTTATCAGCCTCAAAGCTTTCAGATAATATTGCTGTAGCTGCATAGCATGGGTCAAAAATTCTAATATTTCTTTCACTGAGGTCAAAATCAAGAATCCCCCAATTATTAGCACTTAGTATAATATTTCCCGGATTGGGATCCCGGTGAATAATCTGTTGTGGCAATGATTCATATATTGCGCCAAATACCTTTACATACCTTTCAATGAATTCCTTTGATAAATTTATCTTGTCTACCAAAATAGGAATCGCCCATTCTTTTGCACTTTTAAATATATCGGCTTGATTTGTAACAACATCCACTTTAGTGAGGGCTATGCTTAACTGACCAATGATCTCTCCTATAAATCGAGCCTTTGGCATATAATCCTCAAGATACATCGTACTTGCTTTCAATTGTTCTCCTACCAAACGCTTAGTAACATAGAAATACAGCTCTTCACTTGCAACCACATACTTACCATCAGCTGTTTTTATAGGTGTAGCAGTTAATAATCCTACACTTTCAATTGCTTGTGATAATGAAATATGTTTCTCTACACTGCCCAAATTAGGCGAGAATTTGATAATATAATTGTCTCCCACATAACATGCTGATTCGCTTACATTACCAGTTTCAGCATACACAACATCAACCAGCTTTTCATTCTCTAATCCCCAATTCTGTAAAACTTCTTTTATTTTTTTATGTGATACCATTATGTGTTCCTCCTTGAATAGATTAATTCTGTATGGTTTCTTTTTTTTGCTTATATTGAGAAATTCTGTCGGCGTATATCCAAATTCACGAACAAAAGCCTTATAAAATCCTGCTTGTGTTCCAAACCCATAATCCAATGCCACTGTTATCATTTTTTCTCCACAATGTACATCGTACAACGCATTAAGCAGTCTTCTCCTTGTTATATATTGCATAACCGGCATACCAACCGCACTTTGAAACAACCTATAATAATGAAATATTGAAAATCCTGCCATTTCACTTAATTCTTTGGCTGTAATATCGGTTTTAAGATTATCCTCAATATAATCAATGGATTTTTGAATAATCGTCAGATACATCCAAACACCTTCTTTCATCTTTTTGTAGCTACACATATAAGATATCACATGAATTTTACTAAATCTTTTCCTGCCTTGCTATAATCACACAAAAAGGACAGCACATTTTGCCATCCTTTCTTTAATACTAACAGTATGTAAACTTCAAAGCTTCACGCGCTTTCAGACTCACCAGAAGCCTGAAAGTTTGCTCACATCAACAGTTTGTCTAGTTCGCAAAGAAGCTTACTTTTCATTTCTTCAAGTTCTTCATTGCTCGGTCTGTTATCATCAGCGTACATCTTATCCCTCGGGTACCACCAAACAGGTCCCCTGCCGTTATTTCCATAGTTCTCTATATCGCCGGCTCTTCTTGGAAATAAATGCCAGTGAATATGTGCTCCGCCATCCCCGTTTCCCAAACATTCATAATTCATTTTTTGTGCTCCGAAAGCTTTTTTTACAGCTTCAGAAACAAGTGTCATTTCATATAAATGCTTTGCTCTTACTTCTGCATCAAGATCAAATAATTCAACAACATGGGACCTATACAGAAACAAAGTATACCCTTTAAAATGCTGATAATCCCCAATCACCACATATCCAGTTTCAAGTTCTTTTACAAGAAATGGGTTGTTGCCAACTTTGGTTTCTTTAATCCTGTCACATACAAAACACATAAATATTCTCTCCTCCAAATTCAAGTTTTTCTAACCGTTTCACAAATTGGAATTATTTCAAACCACACGTCTCATACAATTCCTCAATACACGGAGATTTGTATTCGATATATTTATCGATATTATCTGGATATAACTGTGCCGCCCTTTCTTTCGTTGAACCATACTTTTTTACTGCTTCAGGGTTGCTTCTGAGAAAATCTCTAAATGTAATATGACGATATAATTCTTTGGACTGTTGTGGGCACACATACAAATGATGCTTCTCTCTGTAATCATATGCCTGCTTGATAATCTTTGAAAGTTCTTTATCAAAAACCCCTTCTTTTACATAGCTCTGGTTGAAAAAAGCAATTACTCCGCTATGTTTGCTACTATCAAATCCCTTTAATGTATTTACAGATCTGATTGCATGAAAGATAGAATAATACGCTCTGTTCAAAGCATTCTTATATCTTCCATTCTCAAACATAAGTTTTGCATCTTCCAAATTTTCAAGACTGGTTTCAAAGCGATATTTGAAAGTTCTTTTACTCGTTCTTCCACAATACAATTCCCTCCTTCGCAAGATTTTTATAAAAGGGAAGCGTATTTTTCCACTCTTTGAATTCATTCTTTTCTATCGAGATAATGGAAAGAGTAATTCCAATATCCAGCTCATAATCTACAACCACATCTGTCAGTTGATCATATTGCTCATCAGTCTGGTTTGCCTTAAGCACAATTGCCATATCAATATCAGACTCATCTGTTTCCTGGCCTCTTGCATAGGAACCATACATTACTACTTCTTCAATATCATTAGCATAGATTTTACCAATTGCCTCACACATTTCACAAAGCTTTTTATGCAACTCCGAATGCTTACTATTGAACTTTACTCTTTGTCTCCAGTTTCGATATTCCCCACTCTTTACTCTTCGGTCTTCAGGATAAACTGTATTCTTGGGAATCAGCCATTGATTACCAATTTTTTCTCCTTGAAGAATACCTTTGATTAACATTCGTCTTATGTTTCCAGGGTCTTTTCCGGAGGCTTCAGCATATTGAGAGACTGTTAAATATTCACTCATGTTGTCACTCTCCTTTCAAAAATAACATTAACACGAAATCGTGTAATTGTCAAGAAACGCATTTTACAAAACAATCTTACCTTCAAGATTTGTCATCACTTCTTTTTTCTTATCTTCAGTTGCATCTGCATAAATGTCCATCGTAGTAGAAATATCTGCATGACCCATGATGGATTCTCTAAAAATTGGCAAAATAATAGCAGTGAAAACTTTTCCCCACTGCTATGTATATTTTCTCTATTCTGTTTTCTCCTAATGAACCTCTCAGATCCTAAAAACAACCTAATATTAGGAGTTGCTACTCAGAATCACTTCTCACGTAGAACGTAGCCCTTCCTGACCCTTTCTTTAGCAATACTCCTTCATCAACCAGTTGCTTTAGTGCCAGTTCCACAGATTTTACGCCTATAGAAGGACATAACTCCACTATATCACTCTTGCTCCACCAATGCTTTTCTCCGTATATTTATACAAATCTCGATGAAGCTGCAAAATATAGTTTGATCTAATTGGAATATACTCATAGCTTTCGTGAATTGTATTTAACACATCCCTATATCCAAGGATTTCCTCCTCATCACGGTTCTTAGGAGTTGTCTTCTCCTCACACAACTGCTTTAATCTAGTTGAAGTTGTACGTATTCCTTCTATAGCATTTGATGCCTCTGTACTCTGCCTTTTAGCTATTTCTACAAGCTTCTCCAACTCTTCTGGCTTCTGCCTAAGATATACTTCCTGCCTACCTTTATATTCATGAATCTGCGCAACAAGTGAAATAATCTCACTATCCCATGTTTTATTTTTTAAAGATGAATAATCAAAATCTCTCATAATGCATCTCCTAATTGTTCGTTTTTCTCCTAAATTATATCTCGTATTAGGAGATATAATTTAGGAGATAAAATACTTTGTTAGTATTTTCATTTATAGGGATCTTATACTTCTCCAGGACTCTACTTTTCTATGTAGAACTTCTCAAAAGAGAAGTCCATCCTTACTTGGCTTTTTTACCACCTTTTTGAATTCCATCCATTGTAGTAGATACAATCCCAAGCCTCTTTGCCAATGCAATATCATTTTTTACATTCTCATTCACCTTGGTACTGCAGGCTACGACCACTCTTGATCTTCTAAGAAGTTCCTCTGCCATATCAAGGCGATCCTTCCATCACCATTTCCCATGATATATCTGAGGCATAGGAAAACTTCTTCTGGTAGGATTTCCAAAGCTTCTGCATATTAGAATCATTCTGTATTTCATCGAATATTTCCTGTGCATCATTTAGATGATATTCAGTTTCTCTTTTCTTGGCAGTTGCAAGTAATGCCTCACCTAATACTTTTCCATTCAGCGTATTTCCATAGAGTTTGATCAGAATATGAATATCATAATAATCTCTCATACGAGTATTGGTAATACCCCTCGAAATCACCGTTTCTAACTTCTCCGCCAGAACTGTTTCCAAATTATATGCCCATACATTTATAGACCGTTCCTCCAGCATCAATTTAAAACTGTACTGTATTTCTTTTGGAGTAATAACATCTCCGGTAGAAATATCAACCTTTAATGGTGTTCTTACACCATCAAACTCTGTTTCCATGCTGACTCTTACCCCTGGATATTCTGCTTCATCCATAATCTCTGTAATCTGCTTAATTCGGAATGTCACCCCATCCTCCATTGGGAAAGAAATAATATCCATAATAATACTTTCTACTGCTTCCACATTTACATCCGCTCCCTTGATTGTTGCATCAATATCCATAGTAGCGCGAGCATCCAATCCAACCATCGCTGCCACCAGCATACCACCCTTCAAGATAAATTTATCCTGATATTGTGAAAGGGAAATCCGCTCCAGAAAACGTTCCATCATATAATTTCTCATCAAAATCTGTGCATCTGCGGATTTCTTTTTTGACAGGTTTCGAATTAAGTCTTTTAACTGTTTAGCCGTTTTTATCATAACAGTACCTCAAAGTATTGCCTCAAGATTTTATCTACATGGAATTCTGCCGCATACTGCATAAGCAATCGCAGATTTTTGTCTTTTCGCTTTGCATACTGCTTCAATGCAGTTTGGAATGTCTGTATCTCCGTATTATTCCGATTTCTGATGATATCACAGATAGTTCTCTCCATATTATAGACAGGTACCAAATGTCCAAAAGATGTCTGCATTGTAGTAATCCCTTCTCCATGCAGTTCCTTTTTAATTGTATATACCTTAATACCATCGTCTTTTAGCTTTGACGGATTGTATCCGGTCTTTACGGTAATCTCATACTCCAGTGGTTCTCTATCTGTCAAATCATGTAAAAAGAGTGCTGTTTCATGAGAAAATACTGCCTGCTTGCATCGAAGATGCACCAAATACATCACATCCGTCCATGTGTTCTTTGTGGCATAAACGCCATGTGAAATTTGCTCCATATCATTTGCTTTTACATATTGGTAAAGTGCCGTTTTTGAAATCCCCACATCTGTAATCTGTGATGTCTGAATCATTCCACCATTAGCTGTAATCAGTTTTTCAATTTGTTCACTCTGTTTCATGCCATTATTTCCTTTCGTACTAATATTGTATTACATATTAGCACGAAAGGAAATACGTCCTAAATTATTTTCTTTAACGAAAAAGAGAAACCTTTGCATCAAAGATTTCTCCATAATGTCCGAAAACTGGTTTCGTTATGGTGCTTTTCCACCCAATCACAGGCCTCTCACCTGCTCGGCTTTATTATCCTCTATGCTAAAGAGTAATTGCAAAGTTTTAACGTTGCCAGTACAACGGAAGCAAACACCTTATGCTTCGTGTCCTGTTGTCAGGAAGAGTTTTCTCTCTTGGTATTTATATTATGATCACGATTTCAGAAAATATCATCCCTTTCATCTGGTTCCAGACAGTAATTGTCAATTACCATGTCTTTTTTGTGATCCATTAACAAATAGTGTCTGTCTGATGCTAGGAAAAGATATTCTGCGTGCCATATGTAATGATATCTTTCTTGATTCCACCCCTAAGAATGGGGCATTTCTGCGACAATTTTCCGGATACATTTTAAGATTTCTGCACCCGGCTCCCCATAAGGCAGATATTCCGTATAAGGCTGAAAAGCATTATCTTTGATCGAAACTCCGGCAATTGCTGCCGCCCACATGCATCCAAGGGCATATCTCCCATAAAGATAATGCATATGGAAACCGTCACGACAGATCGAACGGTCTCCTTCTTCCTGAAAATAAGGTGTTTTGCGAAGCTTCTGAATCATTTCTCCGCAGGGGATCAGCTGCAACTGATATTTTCCGGCCATAGCAGTATAGGCACTTTGCAGCCTGTCAAACATTTCCTGTTGATCCCTGTTATATCTGGCAAAGCTTTCATGGTCACTGGACTTCTCATACGCCCAGGTTTCATGGAGAAATAACCTGGCCTCAGGTGCATTTTCCCGAAAATAAGCCACTATTTTCCCAAGAAAAGGTTCATAGGTATCCAGCCAGCCGCTGTCATGGCTTGCCTGCTGCGTAACGATGACATCCCATTTTGCCTCTTTCAGCACTTCCTTTACGGTTACTCGCCTGTCGGTTTTGGTTCCGTTAAACTGGAACTGATACTCTCTTGCGTTTTTCTCTATATTGCGCCAGTGCTTCTCCAAAGAGCAGCCGCCGATATACAGATTAACCACCTGGTTCTCAACACCTGCTATCTCCAAAATCTGATGCAGATAATAAGTCGCATCCTCTGAAAAGCTGTTCCCCACTGCCAGTATTCTTAGCATGATCTTCCCTCCGTAAAAAATTATAGATACTCAAATATTCCTTGTATTGCATCTGCAATATTCATCTTATCTTCCAGCCTGATTCTATTTATCTTTTTGTAACCTCGCACGGACAAATCGAGCAAAGCAAGCTTCTCACACTGTACATAACCTTCCACTTCCGTTGTTGAAATTAAAATATGCAACGGTTCCTTCACAGAATCGCTCAATATAGGGCAAGCAATTATTTCACCGGAAGTATTAAACAATCTTTGCTCACTATCAGCACCGGATACATCACACTGACCGCAGCCGGCAGACAACGTGCAGAAGATGTATTAGAACGGCATACGCTGCTATTTCCATTCCACCTCTATACTGTGGAGCATAGTCGTGTTCTGCCAGCCGCCCGTTCCCGGCGTTCCCGTATGCCAGACTAAAATTCCACCCTCCTGATTTCCCGATACTTCCGTCTCCAACCGCAATTCATGTGCATAACCTTTTTCCATCTGGCAAACTGGCTGAGGCGTATCACATTCAGCCGTAGCAGTCAGTGTTGTTCCTTCCAATCTGACCGTTACACAAAAACCGGTGAGATAACAGGAAACCATCTGTAATGCCGTCAGATATCTGCTCTTTCCGTCTCTGTATTCCACCAGTGCCATTGCCACTGCATCGGAAGCTTCCTTTACGCGGATTACACGCAAAGCATATCCTGTCAGCTTTTCTGTATGAAACTTGATTCCAAAATCCATGTACTGTCCTGTACTGCCAAACCCCTGGCCCGCCGTCTTTGCCGGGTCAGCCTTTACCTTAAGGCTCATATCACCATACGGTTTTAGGACAGGCGTAAACCGAAGTCTGGCGCCCTGGGTATTCTGATAGAATCCCACACCCTTACTTCCATTGCCTGTCTCCCCATATTGCCAGGCAGGAATACTGTTATTCATCTCCCAACTTCCAAAGGTTGACGAGTTAATCTCTATGTCGATTGGTCTTGCACAATCCAGAGTCCAGCTTCCGCTCCTTAATTCCGGCTGATTTTCATCCGGTAATTCAGAAAAATCTGTAAATAAATACTTCTCATCCACTTCGCCCTCCGTCACAGGAAACGATATCATAACCTCTTTGGCAGTTCCCGCCAAACCTCCAGAAAGCCTAGGAATGATGACTGCCTTGATATATTTTCCGATATCAGCCGCTGTGAAACGATAGCTTCGAAGCGGAATACCCCTTTTTGTCACAGCGCAGAGTACAGCCCCCGTTCCCGTTTCAGTATCACATCGATACCAGGAAATTTCCGACGCATCAGTGCGCTCTTTGGAAGACAATTCATAGGAAAGCGTCACACATCCTATTTCTCTTTCCTTTTTCATTACAGGTTCTCCCGACAGTTCCGGTGCAGGCAAGCGGAAGGGTTCCACAGAAATTGCAACCGAAGCCTCCAGACCGCTCTCCGTACACCCATGAACCACAATTTGCTTCACCTGTTCGCTGCGATTGCAGTCTGCAATCCGGCAAGAGCGCTCCGATTCCGGAATCAGTTCTGCATAAACCATATCGCTTTTCTCCAGGAAAAAGTCAACCCGCTCTTGGCATTCCTCTCCCGAAAAGAGGTATACATTTGCGGTCACATGAATCGTTTCTTCTCCAAAGGCAATTTTTTCCCTGTCTGTATGCAACTGCATAAAAGTCGGAATTCGCAGTTTCCCGGCTTTTTTCGAAATGCTCGGTTCTCCCGGAGGATTCCATCCCTTACTGCCGCCCAACAGATTTTCAATATTGATATATCTCTTTTCCTCATATTCGAAAACATATGCTTCCAGCGCTTTCTTACCCTGAAGCTGTACTGTTTCTTCGCTGTCGTCACCTCCAAGAGTGACCGGCTTTCCGTTTTGAACAACTCCGTACTGATAACATTTTAGTGAGGGCAACGGATACTTGGTCCAGCCAACTCTCACAGGTACGTTTCCCTCTGTTTCATAGCGACAATCAATCAAAGCGACCTGTCCGTCCTCCTTGGTAAGATACTGTTCTGCCTCTGTTCCCATGGTCTTAATTTTGCTTCGGAAAATACAGTCAATAAACACAGCTCCCGTTCCTGTTGCCTGATAAATTGGGCGATTACCATAAAAATCAAAATCGCATCCCACATACACTGCATTTCCGTTTAAAGCATCATCTGTGCTCTCAAAATGACACTTCCGGTACAATGCGCGTTTTGCCCCACAAACGGGCACCAGATTTAACCGACTCACAAAACGGCAATTGTCGGCACAGAGTTTTTCTCCTTTCTGAAAAGCAAGCTGCGCCTGGGTGACAGTCTCCGTTCTCTTTTTCTGATTCAATGCCGGATTCGCTGGATAGACTAAATCTACACTACAATAGTTTCCAAGCGTCACATTGGCAAGGTACAATTCCTCTACCCGAAAACAAAACAGGGTATAATTTCCGTTACAGGCATGGGACTGCCCTCGGTTGCCTGCAATCACTATGTTTTCCGGATTTTCAGATAATCCTACTATTTTTAAAGCTCTGCTGTCTACATGCATACCGAAGGGAGCCCAATCCCCTTCTTTTTTCTGCATGGTATCTGTTGCCAGCGGGTCATCAATCCAATAGACATTGGGAGCAATATACATGACAGTAGGATTTTTCGGACTCCCTTCCGAAAGTTCACGACCGGCAAAGGCCTCCCGGATATCACAGTAGGCATGCGGATGCCAAGCTGCCTCTTCCCGGGAAAGACTGCCATCCAGCAAAAGCGTGTGTTCATTCAGTTCCCTGTATTCTCCCTTATATATAAAACCCTGTTCCTTCCAAATGATGTCCAACTTTAGTTCCTCCCGGTCATAGTATCTTCCTGTTTACTATCAACAATTCCGTTTTGGCACAACCGTGTCACATATATTACATAGATAACACATAGCATCACTGCTGCCCCACACCATGCTGAGACTTCTGCAATGGCCACTCCCTGAAATCCCATCCGGGGTACCAAAAGGAACCCAGTAACCACACGCATTACAACCTCAAGTACTCCCGAAAGCATTGGTACAAATGTTTTACCCAATCCCTGACATGCATTTCTGGTGACAAAAAGCCATCCTAAAGGGAAAATAGCAATCCCTGTAATGAAAAGGAATTCCCTGGTATAAGATATGACAATCGGATCATTTAACATAAGTCTTGTCAACGTCTCCGGAATAATCAGCTGAACCAGACAAATAGGAATATTGATTAACGTAGACAGTAAGATGCCATCCCATACTCCTCTTCTGATTCTATTTATCTTATTTGCGCCGTAATTCTGACCTGTGAAAGTGAGTACGGCAAGCCCTACTGCTCCTCCCGCCTGTTCAAAAAGGCTGCATAATTTCATACAGGCTGCATATGCCGCAACATAAAGAGTTCCCATGGCATTCACGAAATATTGCAGGATCATTCCTCCAAATGCCGTGACAGAATTCATGACTGCTACCGGCATACCCTTAAGCATGAGATACTTTACAATATTTGTTCTGATTTTCCAGTCTGATGCCGTGAACTGCAGTTCTTTTATTCTGCGTATATAAAGATAACAGTACAGCAAAGAAAACACCTGTGCCAAAACAGTTGCAAGAGCAGCACCTGATACTCCCATTTCCCCCGGAAATACAAACAAAACATCCAATATGACATTGATAATGGAAGATAAAATCATCGCAATGAGCGGGACTCTGCTATTTCCCACACAGCGCAACAAAGTCATGGCAAAATTATTACATACTGTTACTGTGCTGCCAATCAGAATGATTCTGAAATAACTAATTGTATCCTGCATCATATCCTGAGGCGTATTCAGAAAAGTAAATAAAGGTCTCATTGTTAACAGACTAAGGATTGTAACAAGAACACCGATTCCAAGACAAATCAGCACTGACATAGCTGTTTCCTGTCTCATTTTTCCATAATCCTGTGCGCCAAAGGATTGTGAAATATAAATTCCAAGCCCACCTGTCAGCCCAATCATAAATCCAAGGATAAAGAAATGCACGGAGCCGGTATTCCCCACAGCCGCCAATGCTGCATCTCCTATACCTTTTCCAACAATAACCGAATCTACAAAATTATAAAATTGCTGAAAAAAATTTCCTGCCAGAATCGGAAGAAAAAACTGAACAAGCAGTTTCATGCAATTTCCTTCCGTCATTCCTTTTGTTGCTGTCTTTATGTCAATCACGTTCCTTCCTTTTCCTGTCTATTTTCCGCTTCATTGGTATATTATCACGCTCTTTTCTAAGTTGCAATCCATTCGGTCCCTCCATTCCAAACATTTTTCTCGGCTATGGACTTATTTGTATTTCTATGGATTTTTCAGTTTTGGCACTCACAGAAATTTTCCAGATATTCGTCCACTTTTTCCGTGTTTACCAACACACAGCGCTTCACTTTGTATACCGCATTCGCTTCCTTTGCGATCTCCTGAAACGTATGTAATCCTAATGAGTAGAGCGATGCTCCCTCTGCATATCTGACAAATTTCTTTTTTCCTGCTCCTACCATATTCTCTAACTGTGGTACTTCAATTCTTGCTCTCGACATCTCTATTTCCTCCTACGCTATTCCTTCCAAAAATCCAACCATCTGTAGCTTAATCTTAACTTTTGCGCGTCTTACCCTCTGTGCCGCGGATTCATACTGAATTCCTTCCTCTTCTGCGATCTCTCCGATATCCTTCTCCCCAGAAAGATACCCTCTGAATATTCTTAAGTATCATTCATGACTGTTGCAGTAGCTTCATATGCAAGATATGCTGCCTGCGATACCTCATGCCCGCCTTCCACCTGCTCTGTTACTGCCCTTTATCCTCGCTCCTTTCGGTTCATGAGAATGAATCTTGGCTTTCTCCTTTGTGTGAATAACCATAGGCTTATCATCCACCTTTTTTATCTTCAATGTTCTCACCTCCTTGTAGACATAAAAATAGCCATTACGGAAATTCCCATTCCCATAATGGCTATCATAATTATTATATTTAGTTTTCTGCTTCTTCTGTTTCAATTTCTAAACGCTGAAGTATATCTGATACAATTCCAATATCTTCTATTCTTGTTATTCCAAAACACTTTTTTCCTGCATCTTTCAGAGATGCACCAATGTGATATGCTGTTATCTCGTCAACTAGCAAAAATCTGTCATGAAAGACTCCAGTATACTTTACGGTCAAAGTTGGATACTGACTTTTAAAATTAGCAATGTCTTGACCTGCCAGACGAGTTCGACGAACTGTATAAATTGTTACATCAACACCATCTTTCTTTTTTGCAAGAATATTCAAAGTTCCCACATCAACATAATTATCAATTAATATGATGTTGTATCATAAAAGTTGACAGCCTATATAGCAAAAGTAAAACCATCCGGTAAAAAGGCTGGTGGACAGAACGGACATCAGGGGACACATTTAGCGGTAATAACAGCTCCGGATAAAATAGTCAAACATATGCCTTCCGCATGTGAAGGATGCCCACATTATCAGATATGCAAGGGCACTGCATTCTTTTATGTTTTCAGTAAACCAAGATTGAGAACTACAAGTAACAACAATTTCTTCATTACCCAATTTTGTATTATTAGATATTTCTGATAAGCTATCTAAAAACATTTTTTCTAATTGTTCTAAACTTATCACATTAGCAGGTAAAAAAGAAAAAATATCTAATACTTTATATTTACCCATGTAAGCCACCTATCCCTCAGCTCCGCAAGCATTATTTAATGCTACAGTTTTTAAATACTGACATCTATTGATTTCTTCACAAAACCGCTTCCGCTATTTGCAAGTGTACTTTCAACAGACTCTCTTGTAATGCCATCCAATACCCCAAACGAAACTGGCTTTCCAATCTCCCACTTTGGATCAGCTTTTCTTGCGGCATCCAAGAACGCCTGCCGATATGCACGCTCATACTGCTGCATAGTATATCCTGCCGCCAATCGGTCATTTTTCTGTACCTTGTGATACATATTCGTATACACGTCTGAGCGTTTTGTCGTGTCTCCATTCAGTACGCCGTTTTCACGCAGAAATTCTTTCTTTGTTTGTTCAAACATCTCATCCTTGCTACTCTCAGGAATGGTAATGATACGTTTCCGGCTACCTTCATTTTCTTCTGTCACCAGAAGTCCCGCCAGTCCTGTCGTCGGGTCAATATAATCTCCGTCCTTGTCGTAACTTTTCATCAGATTTTTAATACCTTGAATGTTTCCATACATTGCCCCATTTGCATTTGACATCATCTGTTTTATTGCCGCCTTATATTGCTTGCTGTTCGTATCAATGCCCGCCGCCCTTAACTGTGCCTGTACAGAACTGCTGTTTAACTGCGACAACTGAAAGCTACCTATAGCACTTGCACCTTTTGTGCTTTTTGTTCCAAACATACTGTGAAATAAAAAACTGTAATCTGTTATTTTCGACATAACCTCATCCTCCTTGAAAAATTTAATATGAAATCCGTTTCACTCTGTTTCTCCTATATCTTATTTCTTCCATAAGTTTCAGGTTAACATCCACAACATTTACTTTACCGTCATTGTTTGCGTTAAATCTATGCCCACACCAATCTTATTTCAATATACCAACTATATATGTCCTTCCCGCCTTGATGAGATTTTCGGCAAACCGCTCTGGTACTTTCTCTGGCTCATACACTTTACCATCACCAATACCTAAACGTTGTTTCGTTTTTTAAATATCGTTTATCGCATTGATTTGCTTGATGTTCCATTCTTGATATTTTTTTCCAAATCTACTTTCAACAAACTCATCAAATTCTTCTTGCAGAATAGCTAACTGACTATAAAATTACCACTACCCTAAACTCTTTCTCATCACAGTCAAATGCAATTCTGCCATCGTATTTTTCTAACACCGCTTCCGCATTCTTCAAACCAATGCCATGTTACATCAGCACATCCGGCAGACAGCTCTATTTCATTGTTGCAGGAACTGCCCTGCCCGTCCTCTGTGGCTTATTAGGGATAATTTTCTGCTATGCCTTGGCATCAAAGCTACTCTGCATATTATCCACATTTACCGTCTCTTCACTTGCCAGCGGAATCCCTCTCTTTGCATTCCCCCATGCTTCATTGTAGATCATGCACATTTCCGTCTGTCTGGCGGCCTCTGCATTGGTGGTATACATCGTCCACCCATTATTGGAATAAGTCGCGACCATCTCCCCATTCTTATCGTAAAACTCTATGTAATCGCTGTTGCCTGACGGCAATTTCTGATATTTCACTTTTCCTTCAAGCAGCGTTGCCACAAAATCTATCGGCTTTAGCACATTCTGTCTGTTTCTTGAAACAGCTTTTAGCCCGGAAGTGATGATTCCTTTTCTGTCTGGGGATACTTCTGATGTGTAGCTTTTCATCAAACTGTTAAATCCTTCGGATTTGTTTTGAAACTGCCCTTTTGAAAAATCCTCATAAGCCTGTTCCCTGATCTGCTTCCGATATTCTTCATCACTGATGCCGCTTTTCTTTTTGGAGAAAACATATTTGTCATTGAAGTCCGGCAGATGGATACCACCTATACTTCCTGTTCCTGAAAAATATCTGTTCTGCAATGAACTGTTGGATAAATTAACCCGCATTATTCCACCCTCTCCTGTAAATTACCTAATCTGTTCAGCACTTCATACATCCGGCCATTGCCAAATATATAATTTTGCAAAACAAGCGGCTTCCCCACCTGCCTGCTTTCCCGGTACAGCTTCATATAAGCATCCTTCGCTTGATAAAAGCTGTCTTCCAATTCTTCCATCTCTTTTGTTGGCATTTCAAAAATTTTCCCCTGAATGACCTGCCCCTGGGCTGCTATTCTTGCACAGGATTTCTGCCATGCCGCTTCCTGCTCAAATTGTATATCCAGCCACTCTATCTCATCTTCTTTTGTCAGCGGCGTCCCATCTACCTTATAATACTGTTCATTTTCATAGCGCTGTTCAATTTCAGAATACAGCCTTGCATAACTCAGCCCACAAGCATTCACAACATCCGAATAGCCATACTGCCCTTTTTCTTCCCTGATTTCCTTTAATATTCCGGCTCTCATATCGCTGAACGATGTAACCGAATGCACAACTGTATGCTTAATTTTATCCATTAAATTTTCCCTGTTTTTCGATAATTGAGAAACCTCTAAAGTATCCTTATGAAACACTTTCTGGTATTCACTTTGACTTCCCTGAGATTTCAAACATTCTCTATTAGGTTTAAAGCCATCCTGCAAATGTACAGGATAATTGGAAATACTAATTGACATACATTTTTCTCCTCGTATGATTGACCATTTACTAATCCTGCCATTTTAGACAGTCCACTGCAAAGTTGTTTTTATGTAACTGCCTGCTCGAGCAGGTAAGCGTACCGCCCCTTGCCAGGGTAAACTTCTTTTCAGCAAGATTGCTGTTTCTCCCCTCCGTTGCTCCCCTGCAGATATCCGTCCGGCTTGTTGATAAGCGAAGTCAGGTCAATCGTCCTCCCAAAGCAGTCCACGCCTTCAGCTTTATTACTCTTTCAGTAATAATTATTGAAAACTTTTTCATTTTCCTTGATAACTTTATTGAAATTCTGCTTCACGGCAAATTTCTTCGGATTCCAATGGATTACTTGGTTTGATAATGATACACCATTCATTACACTATACCTCACTGCCTGTCGCGGTTTCCGTCATAACATTTGCGTCATAAGCATTGGAAGCCATCGCCATCTGCCTCTTACTGCTCCATGCCTTTGTCAGCCTGCTCCTCTCCAATTCCTGCTTTGCAATCTTTTCTTCCAACGCCTCCTGCTGAAATTCCTTCATCTGCGCCCGCTTTTCCAAATATTCTTCCAGCAGTTCCTTCTGCCTTGCCTTTTTCTGCCGTCCGGCATCAGTTCCCTTTGCGGAGGAACTCCCGGAATAACCGTCATTCTCCTTCATGCCCTGCGTATAGCCGTAACATTTCTCATATGTGTCATCTATATGCATATATGATATTTGTGGAATATAGTTTCCAAAATTAACTGCCTTATTCTTCGCTAAAGCGTCTAATATTTTCTTCTCATATTCCGGATCAGTCTGCATTCTTTTATAAGCGGCATCCGTAATATCTATAATATCATTTCTATTCCGCTGCGATGGATGTGTATATAATGAATTCATCTTTTCATTAAAATACTCCTTGTATTCCTCCAATGTCATATCTTCCGAGGAAACCTGACTTTTGTCTGTGACCTTTTCCGCAAATCCCGCTTGTTTTTCCTCCTTCCTCAAACCCATGTAACTCTTTGCTGTTTCATAATAACTGCCATAAACTGAACCTACATCCATTACTACATTCTCCTTCCTTTTTCATATTTTTTTATTTTATTTCCTTCTGCTGCAGCATTACTGTGACTTTAAACACATCGTTTTTTATTTTGATATCCATATCTCCAAGATAATGGTCTGCCACATTCTTTACATTTTTTAACCCTATTCCATGCTCCATCAAAATATCCGGCAGATCGCTCTGTTTCGTTGTCATCGGGACGATACCTCCATCTTCCCATATCACTTTCCCATCAAAGCTGTTTTCCACTTCAATCAGTAGGAAATGATTCTTTTTCTTTAAAGTCAGATTGATATATCGCTGTTCCTGCTCCAGTTTCTCGCAGGCTTCTATGGCATTGTCTAAAAGGTTATTCAGAATAATACCTATATCAAATGCAGAAATTGTGTCTGTGTCCCCCAAGTTAAATTTTACTTGAAACGAAATACCTGCATTTTCCGCTTTCTGGTATTTATCATTGATAATCACATCTGTGACCGCATTTCCTGTATTGAATTTATAGTCCATAGTCTGTATGGTTTCATCCAGTTTTTCGATATAATTCTCTACTTCATCATATTTCTCACTTGCCACCAGCCCTTTTATATTCGTCATATGGTTTTTCATCTCATGCCTTACTCTGCGAATGCTCCCGTAGAAGTTCTCTGCTTCTTCCAGTCTCTGCTTCATGGCTTTGACCTGTTGTTCTTCCACAAAATGTTTCTGCCGTTCTTTTTGAAGCTTCCTGTAGTTCTGGTAGATGTATATTGCCGAAATTTCCCCCACATAGATAAGAACCGCAATTATCGGTAATTTCCACAACATTTCCTGCTTGTCATCATACAACAGAAAAACTCCACCCTCGATTTGCACTACGGAAAGGTCTACGCTTATTCCTACAATCATACTCCCTACAATATTCAGTACTGAAAGGAATATCGTTTCCTGCCATCTCAGCATAAACGGTTTCTTTACGATTTTTATCACGACACCTGTCATAATCAGTAATACCAACGTGTACGATAAAAGCAGGATGCCCATACCTATCGTCATACCCAGATAAACCCGAAATATATATTCCTCACTCAGAACATCCAACCCTCTAAATATGCTCTCCACTGTACATTGATAAATACTGTCTGCAATCAAATAACTTAACGCATGAAAATTGTAAAACAGCAGCAGTATGAATACCGCCTTTTCCAAATGTTTTTGGTATTTGCAAAAACAATATCCCAACACAATGACAGCGGACATTGTATATCGTATTACCCCCGGCTTTTCCAGCCATAGCCCCATGCAGATATTCATCACTGCCAATATTCCTGCAACAATCCATATCCCTTTCTCCCACCGAAAAAATACATTCCACAATACCAGAAAAAGAACGATTTGCAGAATAATAGGATAGATTTCAAAAAGCTTGCGAATGATTTCATATGTAACCTGACTCAATTATCTTTCCTCCAAAATGTATTCCAAATAACGCTTTACAAAGTCCTGATATTTATACTTGGATATCAGCAGACTGTCCCCGTTTCTCATTTTCACCTCTGTCCGGTCATATCGTTCCACATATTTTATGTTAACCAGATACCCTTTGTGTATACGGAAAAAATCCGGCTTAAGCTCGCTTTCCAGTGAGCTGATCTTGTCATAATATTCAATTTTTTCATGCCGCAAATACAAGGTCACTTTTCGATTACTGCTTTCAATATAGTAAATATCATCTGCTGAAACACTTCTTGTTCTATTTCCATTCCGAACTAATACTTCTTTTGGTTTTTCCTTTTTCTTTGCCATCAAATATTGATACTCCCGTATGGTCTGTGCAAAAACCTGCTCAAAATTGCTTTCCTGAATCGGTTTTACAATATACTGAAAAGCATTAACAGAAAAAGCCTCCTGCATATATTCCGGATATCCCGTTACAAATATCAGAAGCGGCAGGCTTCCCCACACTGCTTCTTTCTTGCTTTCCACCTGGCTCCTGAGCTGCTTTGCCACAGTCATTCCATCCTCATCTCCCATAGAGATATCCAGAAAAAGTATGTCTATTTCTTCTGCATTTGTCTCATCCTGAAACTCCAATAATTCCTTGCCCGATGAAAACTCTGTTATCTTACAAAAAGTTTCCTGCTTCTGTATCAGCTTGCGTATGTAAATGCGTATATTTTCCTCATCATCGCAAATTGCTATGTTCAACTGTTCCACCTCATTTTCATGGCTCATTATCAAATATGGATAACATCATCTATTGTTCATTTATATTATCGGCAGATTTCTTTCTTTAAATTCGGAAATGTTGTGACTGGACTTCTGAATGTTGCGACTGGACTCTAATCTTCCCGACAATTATCATCTGAATTGATTTTCTCCATCCGTAACCTTGCCTGTTCCCTTTGTTCGTCACTTAACCTTCTCGGCTTACGATAACCACATAACAGGAAAAAGCAGATAGATTGCTACCTGCTCTTTCCATAAACCTTTATAAACTTGCTTCCTGACTCTTGGT
>ERZ1034952.1218-NODE-1218-length-21519-cov-7.201966_pt1 | contig 21519 bp, 18 predicted proteins | sample MGYA00520625_ERZ1034952 | MGnify/ENA primary metagenome ERZ1034952 (study PRJEB33766, sample SAMN09781773) | gut metagenome | biome: gut microbiome | host: Homo sapiens | place: Madagascar | study: EMG produced TPA metagenomics assembly of the PRJNA485056 data... | reverse complement strand
GCAGGTATCACAAGCAGAGCTGCGAGAAGAATTGCGAGGAATTTCTTCATGGGTGGTTTTCTCCTTTTCGTATAATTTGGGTTACTACCCGTATATTACTATATTTTATATAGAATGTCAAGCGAAAACGTTGAATATTTGCAATATTGCTTCTCAGCCGTCTTCTCCGCGCAGGAGCACCGAAAATGCGCACTTTTCCTCCGAAAGCAGCCGGTTTTCCTCCCCGGTAACGGGATCGTACATGGAGGAATAGCAGAATATGCAAAAGCCCTTTGCGATGCTGCGCGAGCGTATGGAGGCGATCTCCCGTGCGAGAACGTCCTTGTTGTCGCACCATTCGTATTTGCCGGAGATGCCGGCAAATTCGTCCGCCTTGCCCTCGCTCCCGAGCGCCGCCTTTGCTGCCGAAAGCCCGATATACAGTTTCACATCCGTGCTTGTAACGGCGCTTTCCCAATCGTCGAGTATTTTTTCGAACGGGCAATATGCGTTTTTGAAGCCGAAATAGAGCTGCGGCATGATATAATCCACATAACCGCTCTGCGAGCACCATTTGCGCACATCCGCATACCAGCCGTCGGCAAGCGAATACAGGTTCCCCGCGGGTGCCGCACCGAATATAACGCCTTCGTCGTGCGCAACATCGTATAATGCCTTTACGGTTCGGTCGATGTTCGCACGGCGGAAATCGGCAAGCGTTTCAAACCCGCTTTTTGCGTATCCGATACTGTCGTCGAGCTCGAATTCGGTTGGGTAGAAGTAATCGTCGATATGCAGTCCGTCGAACGGGTATTTTTGCAGCGCTTCTTTTGCGCCGCTTGCTATAAGCTCCGTCGCCTCCGGGTAACACGGGTCGAGATAAAGCAGCCCGTCGCCGCCTTCCTTGATCCTGTCCGTTCCGAGCCATTGCAAAAGCTGCCCTGCACCGCCGGCTTCCAGCTCCTCCCGCGTGCAGAGCCGGAAGGGGTTTATCCAGGCATGGATGCGCATTCCGTATTCGTGCGCAAGGGTGACGAATATCCCGACAGGGTCGCATTCCGTTTTCCCGCCGTATACCCCCGCGACATATTTGGAGCAGGGGTAGATATCGCTTTCGTACATACTGTCGCCGTTCGGGCGGATCTGCAGGAGTATCGTGTTGAAGCCGTCGCGCGCAAGATTATCAAGCACGGTTCTTATCATGGAGCGGATATCCTCCTCGCTGCGCATACGCCCGCCGGAACGGTATATCGGGTGCTGGTCGAACTGCGATACCCACACCGCACGCATTTCACCGGCGTCGGTGTGTACGGAGGGCTGTTCGCCCCTTGCGGCGGACACCCTCGCAACAGAGATTATCTTTGCCGCGGAGGGGACGCTTTCCCCGCGCGGGCGGGCTTGTACCGCGAAAAGGCACATCAGCACGGAGAGGATTATACAGACGGCGGTTCCTTTCATTTTCATCACCGTTACAAGTCTATTATCCCGCGCGGCGGAATATGAAGGCTTGAAATGCGGCGGGCGATATGTTAAAATACAGCCGTAGCAGATAAAAGGAGGCGGTAGTACGGATTTTTTACGGGATGAAAAAGCCTGCCGCATAATCGAAGCGCTCGAAAGCTGTGGCGAAAGCGCTTATGCCGTCGGCGGCTGCGTGCGCGACCGACTGCTCGGCCGTGCATCGAACGATATCGACATAGCGACAAGCGCAAAACCGGAAAGAGTCCTGAGCATATTCGCCGGGTGCGCAGTCGCCGGGGCGGGGTTGAAGCACGGTACGGTCACCGTTGTCACGGGCGGTGTTCCGTATGAGGTAACGACCTTCCGCACGGACGGAGAATATTCCGATCTGCGTCACCCGCAAAGCGTTTGCTTCGTGGAGGATATCAAAGCCGATCTTGCACGGCGGGATTTTACAGTAAATGCCATCGCCTATTCGCCAACGCGCGGAATGATCGACCCGTTTTCCGGCGCGGAGGACATAAAAAACGGTATAATACGCGCTGTCGGGAACGCGCACAAACGGTTTTCGGAGGATGCGCTCCGCATACTCCGCGCGCTGAGGTTTGCCTCGGTGCTCGGGTTTGAAATCGAGCCGGAAACCGCCCGTGCCGCATTTGAGCTGCGGGAAGAATTGACGGCGGTTTCGGCGGAGCGGGTGTTTTCGGAGCTGAAAAAGCTGCTTTGCGGCGCGGCGGCGTATGATGTAATATGTCGATACCGCGAAATAATCGCCGTTCGCTGCCCTCTTGCGGCGGATATCCCGGATATCTGCAGGCTCCCGCCCGACCCCGCCATGCGCTTTGCCGCCGTGTGCGGTGCGGAAGCCGAAAGCGCGCTTTTTGCTCTTAAAGCCGATAAGGCGACCCGCACGCGCGCCGCGCTTTTTGCCGGATGCCGCCCGTTCCCCGCGGGCGAGCGCGAATTCCGGATCGCGGCGGCACGGCTCGGCAGGGAAGCGGCGGAGAGCATAGCCGTCTACCGCGATGCTCTTTACCCCGAATGCTCCGCGGAGAGGATAAATACGCTTGTCAAAAACGGAGTATGCCTTTCTTTGGATACACTTGCGGTGAACGGCAAGGATATCCGCGCGCTCGGTGTGCGCGGTGCGGATATCGGGGCGGTGCTGAACGGGCTGCTTTTTGCCGCTGCCGCGGGCGATATCGAAAACAAAAGGGAAGATTTGCTTCGCTGTGCAAAAGTAATGGTTGACAAGCGAAAAAAATAATGCTATAATGTGTCCCGCGCCGATAATTCGGCTGCGGAATGCTGGTGTGGCTCAGTGGTAGAGCAGTTGATTCGTAATCAACAGGTCGTGAGTTCAATCCTCACCACCAGCTCCAGAAAAGCCCCCGTTCGTTCGAGAGGGGGCTTTTCCGTTGTATTTTCGCAGATAAAAAAGACTGCCTTTTTGCGGGCAGTCTTTCTTTGTTGTTTGCTTATTTCACAAGCGCGTTGTTGAGCCGGATGAATTCCTTTGCTTCCTCCGCCGTGAGCGTGCGCGAAAGCAAAAGCGCGGAAAGGTATATGTGCTTTGCGATATCGAGCGCGTGCGCATCGCTTTCATCGAGCGTTGCAAGCTGCTTTATCACAGGGTTTGCCGTATTGATATCCAGCCGCTCGTGCGCCGGCATTTTGAAGGAATCGTTCCCGGAGGATATGCTGTACATCCGCATCATATCCGCCATTCTGCGGCTTTCCTCCGGCAAAGCGATAAGCGCGGCGGCGCCGTTTTCATCGCCGGCGGAAAATGCGGTTTCGAGGTCCTCCTTGCCGGAAGCCCTGCGGAACAGTGCGGTGAGCTTTTCGTCGGCATCGCCGGAGGCTTCTTCGCCGCTGTCCACACGGCGGAATTTCAGCTTGCCGTTTTCGCTTTCCAGATACTGCGCATAGCTGTTGTCGATAAGATTATCGAATATGAGCACATCCGTGCCCTTTGCCCTGAACAGATCGAGATAGTAGCTCTGCGATTGAGGATCGGTGGTGTAATATACCGTGCCTTCGTCCTTGCCGCCGAGATATTCCGAAACGGTGCAGAAGCCCCCGCCCGCCTTTTCGATAAGAATGCAGGGGTTGACACGTTCCGCAAACTTTTTGTCGCGCATGCAGGCATATTCGAAATAGGGCTTCATGTCACGCCAGCTCTTTTCGAGCGTTTCGCGTTCGTTATTGAAGAGGTAGTTGATCCTGTCCGCGACCTTTTTCGCGATATGCGAGGCGACCTTGCGTACATAAGCATCGTTTTGCAGGTAGGACCGCGAAACGTTCAGCGGCAGCTCCGGACAATCGAGCACGCCGTGCAGGTTCACAAGGTAATCGGGGCAGGCTTCCTTTATATTATCCGCAACGAATACCGAATTATAGAACAGCTTTATGACGCTTTCCGTCGATTCATAGCCGCTTTTGCGCTTCGGAATAAAGAAGACACCCTTGAAGTTCAGCGGATAGTCGGCGACAATGTGGACATGGAACAGAGGATCCTCGTAATCGCCGAAGACCTTTTTGTAAAACTCGTTATACTGCTCGTCCGTTATATCCGCGGGGCTGCGCTGCCAAAGCGGTTCGGTATCATTGAGCACCTCTTCCTTGCCGCCTTCGGATACAAGCACGATATCGTAAGGCATAAAGGCGCAGTAGCGTGTGATAATGCCCCTGAGCTTTTCGGTATCGAGATAGGATACCTCATCCTCGGCGATATGCATGATTATTTCGGTGCCGCGTTCGGTGCGCTCGCATTCCTCGCTTTCGAAATTGCCATCGCTGTCGCACTTCCAGTGGACAGCCTTGCCGCCGCGGTAGGAACGGGTGTACATTTCGACCTCGTCCGCGACAATGAACATGGAATAGAAGCCCAGCCCGAAATGCCCGATTATCCCGTTGCCGCCGTTGCTTTCGTATTTCGAAATAAACTCGACAGCACCGGAAAGAGCGATATTGTTTATATAACGCTCCACCTCGCCGGCATCCATGCCGATGCCGTTATCCGTCACTGTTACGGTGCGTTCGTCCTTGTCGGCACGGACGGTTATGCGGTATTTTTCCGCGCTTTCCTCTGCTTCGCCGAGCGAAACGAGGTGCCTGTGCTTGGTTATCGCGTCGGTCGCATTGGATATGACCTCGCGGATGAAGATATCCTTTTCGGAATAGAGCCATTTTTTGATAATGGGAAACAGATGCTCGGTATCGACCGAGAGAGCACCTTTAGACATAGTAACACGTCCTTTCGGTTTGATTGTCTTTGAATATCAAAATATCGGGGTGCGGTGTCGCACCCCGATCGGTTTCATGGCGGATTTTAAGCGTTTTCGGTGTTTTCCTCTGCCTTTTCGGCGTTTTCGTCCTCGAAGGAGCAAAGGATATCGTCCTCGCAGACATCAAGATCGTCAAGATCGTCGAATTCGTCGAAATCGTCGCAGGCGCCGTCTTCGCAGCAGCACTTGCGGGATTTCAGCTCTGTCGCAAGGAGATACGCGCCCGCGACGCCGCCTACAACGCCGATAGCGGCAAATGCCTTGGCAAGATTCTTTTTCTTTTCGATATTGAGAAGCGAAAGAACAAAGAAGGTAAGCGACTGCACAAGCAGCGATACCGCCAGGATGGGTTTGAGTTTTTTCATGGTGTAATACCTCCGTTTGAATGTTATTTGCAGTTGAGTTTAAGATATTCGTTTATGAATTCATCAAGGTCGCCGTCCATCACGGCCTGTATGTTGCCGGTTTCGCAGCCGGTGCGGTTATCCTTGACAAGCGTGTAGGGCATAAAAACATAGGAACGTATCTGGCTGCCCCATTTGATGTTCATCTTTGTGCCGGTTATATCCTCGATCTTTTCGAGATGCTCGCGTTCCTTAATTTCGAGCAGTTTGCTTTTGAGCATTCGCATTGCCGTTTCGCGGTTCTGCACCTGGCTGCGTTCTGTCTGGCAGCCGACAACTATGCCGGTGGGGATGTGTGTGATGCGTATCGCGGAATCGGTCTTGTTTATGTGCTGGCCGCCGGCGCCGCTTGCACGGTGAGCGTCGATCTTAAGGTCGGCATCGTTGATTTCGATCGTCATTTCGTCGTTGAATTCGGGGAGCACCTCCACGGAGGCAAACGACGTGTGCCTGCGCCCGCTCGCATCAAAAGGCGAAACGCGCACAAGACGGTGAACGCCGGATTCGCTTTTGAGGTGGCCGTAAGCGTTTTCGCCCTCCACAAGGAAGGAAACGCTCTTTATCCCGGCTTCGTCGCCGTCCAGATAATCGAGCACCTTGAATTTGTAATCGTGCTTTTCGGCATAGTGCTGATACATTCTGAACAGCATCTGCGCCCAATCCTGCGCTTCCGTTCCGCCCGCGCCGGGGTGGATGGAGACGATGGCGTTGCTGCCGTCGTATTCGCCGGAAAGGAGTATTTCTATCTTTTGCTTTTCGTATTCGGTCCGAACGGCATTAAGATCGCCCAGGACTTCGTCCACAAGGCTTTCGTCGTCCTCCTCGATGGCGATATCTATAAGCGTTTCGATATCGTCAAAGCTCTTTTTCAGCGCGATGTAATGCTCGAGCGTGCTTTTTTTGTGCTTTAACTGTTTCAGGACACTCTGCGATTCGGCGGGCTTGTCCCAGAATCCCGGTTCCATTGTTTTGGTTTCGAGTTCTTCGACTTCCTTCCCGAGCGTTTCGACACCTATGGATTCGCCGAGATCCTTTATGCCTTCGCGCAGGTCGCCGAGCGATTGGCGGGCGTTTTCAAGCTGTAGTATCAATGTATTTTCCCCTTATATTTCACTGCATTGTCAGTATATACTATTTTTGCATTTTTGTCAAGGGTATATACCTTTTCCCACCGTAAAGCAGGATATACCGCGCACCTTAGAAAATCCTTAAAAAAAGAAAAACTCCCCGCAAAAAAACGGAAGAGAGTTTTTCGGCGACACGTTCCTGTAAGCCGAGTTCTGTCATGAACGATCATCTATCTTGGATCTGCGTCGCCGCAGACCTCCATGCCACCTCCATGGGGGCTGCCGAGCAAGCATATGCCCCCGCCGCGGTGTTGCTCCGGATAGGGTTTACATGGCCGTGCCGTCTCCGGCACGCCGGTGAGCTCTTACCTCGCCTTTCCATCCTTACCCGGCAAAAAATGCCGGGCGGTTTATTTCTGTTGCACTGGCCCTGAAGTCGCCTTCGGCAGATGTTATCTGTTATCCTGCTCTGTGGGGCTCGGACTTTCCTCACGGCGCGGGCTTTCGCCATGGCGCCGCGCGATCGCTCGGAACGGTCGCAGGTGATTATATCACGCCTTTTTTATTTTGTCAAATACTTGATTTTCGCACCTTCGTATTATACAATGTAGAGCAGTGCATAAAATGCACCGAAAGGAAGGTGGTATACTTGCTTTTGAAATATACTTCGCGATACCGCGGAAGGCGGGTCGGCTTTGTCGGCATGGGCGTGAGCAATCTGCCCGTTGTGGAGCTTTTTGCAAGCGCCGGCGCGGAATGCATCGTACGCGATAAAAAGGATCTTTCGTCCGCGCCGTTTTATAATACCCTGTCGGAAAAGGGCGTTCGCTTTATCTGCGGGGAACGTTATCTGGACGATATCACGGAAGAGCTGCTGTTTCTTTCCCCCGCCGTGCGCCCCGATATTCCCGGGATAGCCTCTGCCGCCGCAAACGGCACGCTTGTTACGAGCGAAATGGAGGAATTTTTCCGGCTCTGCCCCTGCAAAATATACGCCGTCACGGGGAGCGACGGCAAAACCACAACCACCACGCTTATTTCGCTGCTTCTGCGCGCCGCGGGCAAAAGGGTGTTTCTCGGCGGCAATATAGGCACGAACCTTTTTGCCGAGCTGGATAACATTTCGCCGAATGATTGCGCCGTTGTCGAGCTTTCGAGCTTCCAGCTTATGAAGCTGGACAAAAGCCCGGATGTCGCCGTTATCACCAATATCGCGCCGAACCACTTGGACTGGCATCGCGACATGGAAGAATATGTCGATTCAAAAAAGAATATTTTCCGGTTTCAGAAGCCGGACGGGCTGCTTGTGCTGAACGGTGACGACAAATACTGCCGTACCTTCGCATCGGAATCAAAATGCGAAACGCGTTTTGTTTCCGGCGCCGGGGAAGCGGATGTTTATTTCGACGAAAAGGGCATTTACCGTTCCGGCCGGCTTATCCTTCCGGACAGCGATATACGCATTGTCGGTCGGCACAACCGCTATAATTACTGCGAAGCCTTTGCCGCCACGGAGGACACCGTTTCGGAGGAGGCGCTTTGCCGTGTCGCAGGGGGATTCGGCGGCGTGGAGCACAGGATCGAATTTGTCCGCGAGCTCGACGGCGTGAAGTATTACAATTCATCCATAGATTCCAGCCCCTCGCGCACCCGCGCCTGCCTGGAAAGCTTTCCGGGGAGAAATGTTATCGCGATATCCGGCGGGTATGATAAGCATATCCCCTATGAACCGCTCGGCGAGCTGTTCACCCGCAAGGTGAAATTCGCCGTGCTCTGCGGCGCGACGGCGGGCAAGATCTCCGCGGCGCTCGATAATGCCGGGTTTAAGGATTACACGGTTGCGGATGATTTCCGCACGGCGGTGCTTTCCGCGCGCGAGCACGCTGCCCCGGGCGACAATGTCGTGCTCACCCCCGCTTCGGCAAGCTTTGATATGTTCAAAAATTTCGCCGAGCGCGGAAATGTCTTCAAAAGTATCGTAAATCAACTCTGAAAACGGAGGATATTATATGGAAAAGCTTTATTCGCTTGTCGAAAGGCTCACGGCTTACCCCGGGGTTTCGGGCTTCGAGTCGACCGCCTTCGACGGAATAACAAAGGAGCTTTCGGAAACCGGGCTGTTCGATGAGATCGGCAGAACGGAAGTCGGAAGCGTATACGGAATAATGCGCTGCGGCAGGGAAAACGCTCCGCTTCTGCTTTGCGATGCGCACATGGATACCGTCGGCTTTGTGGTGACGGAGATCTGCGACGGCGGCTTTCTGAAAGTCGCGCCGGTGGGCGGTATTGCCGCAAAGATACTTTTTGCTTCCGAGGTGAATATCTACGGCAAAAAGCTTATACGCGGGGTTTTCGGCTCCAAACCGCCGCATTTGCAGGAACCGGGCGAAAGCGAAAAAAAGGCGGAGGTCACCGATCTCTGCATAGATACCGGGCTTGATAAGGATACTCTTTCGGAGCTTGTCCGTGTCGGCACACCCTGCGGGTTTCCGGTAAAGCTTCACCGCCTGCTGGGCGAAAAGCTTGTCGGCGCTTCGTTTGACGACCGGCTCTGCGGCGCCGCGATACTGCGCGGCCTTATGATGCTTGATAAGGCTGCTTTGAACTGCGATATCGCATTTCAGTTCAGCGGCGGCGAGGAAACCGGCTACAAGGGCGCGATGACAACGGCGCACAGGCTCGACCCGGACATGGCGATAGTCATGGACGTTACTCACGCATATGTTCCGGATGCGCCCGAATGGCGCAGGGGTGTCGTTGCGGGCGGCGGCTGCGATATATGCTTCTCTCCGCAGACAAACCGCGCCTTTACCGAACGTGCGCTCCGGCTTGCGCAGGAAAACGGGATACCGTACCAGCTTTCCGCCGCGCCCGGCCGCACGGGGACAAACTCCAATGCGGTTCAGACGACCCGCGCCGGGATACCCACGCTGCTCGTTTCGGTTCCGCTGAAAAATATGCATACGATGAGCGAGATCGTCGATATGCGTGATGCCTATGCCGCGGCAAGGCTTGTTGCCGCCGTTGCGGGCGATATCCGCGGGAGGTGAATGCAATGAAACAGCTTCTTGAAAAATACTGCAATATACTCGGCCCTTCCGGCATGGAGGATGCCGTGCGCGAGGCGATAATCTGCGATATCGCTTCCTCCGGTGCGGAATATAAGATCAGCCCCTGCGGTAATCTTTCGGTTTTCAAAAAGGGCAGAAAGCGCAGAAATAACAAGGTCGTTTTCGCCGCGCATATGGATGAAGTCGGGTTCATGGTCAGATATATCGACGATGACGGCTACATATATTTCGATGCGGTCGGCGGCGTGGACAGGCGCGTGGTCAGCGGCAGGCGCGTTGTATTCTGCGGAAGCGGGGTATACGGCATAGTTGCCTTCAAGGCGATCCATATGCAGACGCCGGACGAACGCGGCAAATGCGAACCGCTGGATAAAATGCGCATAGATATCGGCGCATCCGACCGCGCGGAGGCGGAAAAATATGTCCGCGTGGGCGATTGCTGCACCTTCGAACCGAACTTTTCGGATTTCGGCGAAGGGCTTGTTTGCTCCAAGGCGCTGGACGATCGGTTCGGCTGTGCGGCGCTTGTCGGAATGATAAACAGCGAGCTCGAATACGATACCTATTTCCACTTCAACACCTGCGAGGAGATCGGCTGCGACGGCGCAAAGGAGTCGGCGTTCGACCTTCGCCCGGATATCTGCATCATACTCGAAGCGACGACCGCCGGTGATATAGCCGGTGTGCCGAAGAACAAATGCGCGTGCAGCGTCGGCGGCGGCGCCGTCATTTCGCTCATGGACCGCAGCACGATATACGACCGCGCTCTTATCGCGGAATGCGTTTCGGCGGCGGACGAGAGGGGCATAAAGTGGCAGTATAAAAATGTCGTTGCCGGCGGTAACGAGGCGGGCGCCTACCAGCGCGCCGCAAGCGGGGCAAAGGTGCTTGCGCTCAGCGCCCCCGCAAGGTACATCCATTCCGCTTCCGATGTTCTCGGGCTGGACGATATATATGCCGTGCGCGATCTTGCGGCGGCGATAAACGAAAGGAGTCTTGACAATGTTTGATCTGATGAGAAAATATCTTTCCGCCTTTTCGGTTTCCGGCAGGGAATCCGAGCTGCGCGATATCATAATGAAGGACCTTGCCCCCTATGCGGACGATATGACCGTGGATGCCATGGGCAACCTGATCGTTTTCAAAAAGGGTGCCGACAGCAGCAAAAAGCTCATGACCGCATCGCATATGGATGAGATCGGCTTCATGGTAGTGGCGATCGAGGATAACGGTATGCTCCGCGTTGCACCGGTGGGCGGCATAAATCCGCTTGCTTCCTGCTACCACACCGTGCGTTTTGCAAGCGGTGTCAATGGCGTTCTTGTGATCGAGGACGGAACCAAGCTCGCCGATGTCACCAACGGCAGGCTCTTTGTCGATATCGGCGCTTCGAGCGCGGCAAAGGCAAAAAGGCGTGTTTCCGTGGGCGATCTCTGCGCCGTCGCACCGCTTGTGCGCAAGCTCGGCGGTTCTCGCATTGCCGCAAAGGCGCACGACGACCGTGTCTGCTGCGCGATAAACGCATACGCCGCCATGCACTGCGGAAAGCCCAAGTATGACACCTATTTTGTATTTACAGTGCAGGAGGAGGTCGGCTGCCGCGGTGCGAAGCCGAGCTCGTTTGCAGTCATGCCGGATTACTCGATCGCGCTTGATGTCACCCCCGCGCCCGCGGTGGGCAATCCGAACCACCTTACCGTCACGCTCGGCGGCGGTGCGGCGATAAAGATAAAGGACAGCTCCGTCATATGCAGCAGCGCCGTTGTCGATCGGCTCACCGAGCTTGCAAAGGAAAACGATATCCCTTATCAGTACGAAGTTCTGCTTGCCGGCGGAACGGATACCTCGCAAATGCAGATAGCCGGAGCGGGCAGTGCGGTGTGCTGCATTTCGCTTCCCACGCGCTACGTGCATACCCCGGTCGAAACCGTCGATGCCGGCGATATGAAGGCGTGCGCCGACCTTCTGACCGCGTTTATAAAGCAGGGGATGTAATTATATGTTCAGCCCCGAAATAATGAAGCTTGCTGCGGAATGCGAAGCGCGCCTTGCGCCGATGTTCCGCGCCGTGGATGAAACCGCATTTTATAATACCGGAAAGGTGCTTGACGTATTCCGCGAGCACCGCCTTTCCGAACGCCACTTCAATCCGAGCTGCGGTTACGGCTATAACGACGACGGCCGCGACCTTTGCGACACGCTTTATGCTGCCGCCTTTGGGTGCGAGGCGGGCTTTGCCCGCGCCCAGCTCATTTCCGGAACGCACGCGCTCGCCGTTGCTCTGTACGGCGTGCTCCGCCCGGGCGATACGCTTTTTTCCGTCACCGGCAAGCCGTATGATACGCTCGATTCGGTCATCGGCTTTTCCGGCGAAAGCGTCGGGGACGGCTCGCTTGCCGACCTCGGCGTGAAGTACCGCGATATTCCGCTGTGCGGCGGCAAAACGCTGGATCTTTCCGCGGCGGAAAGGGTGCTTTCGGAGGATAAAAGCATAAAAGCCGTTTTTGTTCAGCGCTCCAAGGGCTATGGGGACAGACGCACGCTCACCGTTGCGGAAATAGACGAGCTTGCCGCGCTCGTGCACCGTTTTGCGGGCGTGTATCTTATCGTGGATAACTGCTACGGCGAATTTACCGAACGCACCGAGCCGAAGGGCGATCTGCTTTGCGGCTCCATGATCAAAAACGCCGGCGGCGGCATTGCTGAAACCGGCGGATATATCGTCGGCACAAAGCGCGCGGTGGAGCTTGCCTCCTATCGTCTTACCGTTCCGGGCATAGGTCTGGAGGCGGGTGCCTCCATGGGCGCGACAAAGCCGATGATCAAAGGGCTTTTCTTCGCACCGCATACCACCGCCCAGGCGATAAAGACAATGCTTTTCGCCTCCGCCGTGCTTTCGGCAAGCGGCTTTGAGTGCGAACCCTCGTGGGATACCCACCGCAGCGATATAATCCAGACGGTCAGGCTGCATAATGCGGAAAATATGCTCCGCTTCTGCCGCGGTATCCAGAAGGGCTCGCCGGTGGACAGCTTTGTCGTTCCGGAGGGCTGGGAAATGCCCGGGTATTCGGATGCCGTCGTTATGGCTGCGGGCGCCTTCACACAGGGCAGCTCGATCGAGCTTTCGGCGGACGGCCCCCTGCGCGAGCCGTATATAGTTTACCTCCAGGGCGGGCTCACCTACGAAAGCGGCAAGATAGGCATTCTCACCGCACTTTCCGAAATGCTTGAAAATAAGTAAATATATACAAAAAGAGGCACCTCGTGTGTCTCTTTTTCGCAGGATTTTTGTGCATTAGTGCTGAAAAACATCCCTCCGATTGACAAATCCGCCCAAAAATGTTAATATAAAGCATAAATGATTCGCCGAATCATGTTTAGTCACGGAGGAAAATAACAATGGCAACAAAAAGATCTTTCAAAATCGTTTCCCTGGCGTTGTGTTTTACGGCGTTGTTAACATTGCTTGCTTCCTGCAGCGGCGGTGAAGAAAGCGGCGGCGAAGAAAGCTCTGCGGTTTCTTCTGCACAGGAAGTATCAAATGTATCGGAAGAGATCACCGAGGTGTTCAGATTTACCGATCCGTTTTACGGAACTCCGTATGAATTTTGCGAATTTATTGATTCTGCCGGAGGAACGGAAAGAAAACCGGGGATAACATGGGACAAATACTTCGAAAACTTTGCTTTTCTCACTTTTATCGAAAACGAGAGTGAAATACCCATTATAAAGGATTTCTTTAAGAAGTACGAGGAGAAATACGGATCCGAGTACAAAAAAATGAAAGTAAAGACCCCCGACGATCGTATATATTTATGTGAGGTGGACGGCATACGGTACAGACTTCCGCTTTCCTTATACACAACGGGTGCCGAGCGTATATCCTTTGTAAAGCTGCCGAAAAACTCCCGAAATTGCGATCTGTTCACCGTTGTGAACGGGTATCTGGATGATCTGTACAGAGGTTATGAACCGACATGGGCATACAGACACACAAACGAAAAATACGGCGAGGTAATTGCGGCGACACTTGGCGAAGGTTATATATTCGGCAGGAATGTCGGAAACGTATTCTTTCGATACGGGGATTACCTTGTCGAGATATACGGCGCTTCGAAGGCAGACGGGAAGTGGGATCTTGATTTCCTGAACGATTTCGATATCGAAATGTACAAGCTGAACAAGCCGGAGTAAACGCGCTTGCGGGCATGAAAAACGGCACCCTGCGAGGTGACTTCATAAGGAAAAAGGCAGCGTAGAATTTGCGCTGCCTTCTTTTTGTACTATCCGAAAAACGATCCGTAAAGGATTTCGGCAACAAAATTCTATGCCCGCCGTACCCTTTGGAAAAAAGTGATGTTCCGGGCTTTGCCCGGAGTGATGTTTTCCATTCGGAAAGTGATATGAAAGCCCGACGGCTTTCGTGATATTATATTCGCCGCCTTAACTGCCGCAGGCAATATCACTATGCGAAGCATAATATCACTGCCCGAAGGACAATAGACTTAGCCGCCCGGCGAATATAACTGAGGCGCACTTCCTTTCGGAGTGCGCCTCGAGGGGTGCCGTTTTATTGCGCTTATTCGGTTTTCGGCGGAAAGAGCAGGCAGCCGGACTGCCGCCAAAACTCTATTTTTTCGTGCAGGTACTGCTCGCTCACGCCGAATTTGGCGGCAAGGCAGGGAATGCACATGAATTCCGTAAGCCCGCGGTTGATAAGCTTTTTGGAAGCGCCGATATCATCCGCGCGGAGCGTGCGCCCGCAAAGGGTGCAGTTATTTTGCATTTACGACCTTGCAGCGGTAAAGCCTGCAGCCGTGTGCGGGTATGGCGGAGGGGCGGAAGGTCTGGTCGAAGGTGCCGACGTTTTCGCCTGTCCAAACATCGGTGAATTCGAGCGCGCGCCCGGTCGTGCGGTTGATGCCGACTGCATCAAGGCAGATCCAGGGGTAGGTCTCGCTGTCGAGCATATTGAAGAAGCCGATGGCGATATCGCCGCCGTCCAGGAATTTTGCCCACATCTGAACGCCGTCGTGATCCCAATACTTGCCGCAAAGGAACGGCTGACGGCAGGCGGGATCCTGATTTATGCGGATAACTTCCTTGTTGAGAAGGATTTCTTTGGTTTCGTTGCTCATTTCGCGGACATTGCAGCCGATCATGAGCGGGGAATTGAGCATTGCCCAAAGCGAGAAGTGGGTCCTGTATTCCTCATCCGAGCAGCCGCCCAGGGCGACATTTCCGTTGCCGTGCATACCGACAACGAGCATATCCATATCGTTGAAGCAGCCCTGGCCGTTGTACGGCTGATATTCCAGCTGCTTTGTCGCCAGCTCGCGGATGGATTCCCAGTTGTCATGTATATCGCCGGTGGAGCGCCAGAGGTGCGCGCCGGTTTCCTTTATCCATTTTGCGGTATCGTCTCTGCCCCAGCTGCAGGCGGAAAAGCAGATATCCCTGCCGCAGTTTGCCAGCGCAAGCCCCATTCTCTTGTAGAGAAGGTGGCCCTCCTGGTTGATCGGCTTGAAGCAGTAATCGTATTTAAGATAATCCACGCCCCATTCGGCAAAGGTCTGCGCATCGATAAATTCGTATTCGAAAGATCCGGGATAATCGGCGCAGGTGCGTGTGCCGCTGCAGGAATACATACCGAATTTAAGCCCCTTGGAGTGAACGTAATCGGCAAGCGCCTTCATGCCGCTCGGGAACTTTTCGGGATCGGCGACCATTCTGCCGTTTTCGCCGCGCTGACGGAGTGCCCAGCAGTCGTCGATGACAAGGTAATTGTAGCCCGCTTCCAAAAGCCCGTTTTCGACCATTGCATCGGCGGTTTCGCGGATAAGCTGTTCGTTGATGTTGGGGCCGTAGGTGTTCCAGGAATTCCACCCCATCGGCGGTGTGCGAAGTATCATATGAAAATTCTCCTTTTGGATTTGTAAGCACATGATAACATAAACAAGCACGTCTTGCAAGCCCGATTTTCGGTAAAAATACATGAATTACTGTTGCAAAAGCATTTTGTGTGCGATATAATAAACAAAAAAGCACACGCTTTTGCACCGAAAGGACAGCCGCGAATGAAAAAACATATCCTGCCGCTCCTTATGCTGATATTGCTTGCGTTTTCCGCCGCGGGCTGCAGCAGCGGGGCGGATGAAGGCTCCGCGTCCGAAAGCCGTGCGGCATCGGCTGAATACGCCACGCGCACCGCGCGTTTTTATGCCCTTGCAAACGGCGGCAGCTTCTGGTACGAGGCAAACCGCACCGACAACGGCACCGAATATGTCTTTACACAGGCGGCAAGGGAAGAAATCGTCACCACCGTCGAAAAGCACAGGGACGGCAAGGACGATATTTATATGATCTTCGACGGCAGCCGTGTGGATTATCTCGAACCTTCGCTCGGGGTTTACGATACGACGATCACGCGGCGCGGGCAGGGCTTTCTGTTCTCCGGCGATCCGCACTCCTTCGAATCCCCGATATCCGCCGGCGAAGCGGCGCTTTACGGCAGGGAATACTACTGCGAAGCCTTTATTACCTCCGGTGAAAACGGCGAAAGCGGTGTGGACAAGTATTATTTCGACGGCGAACGCCTTGCCGCCGTTTCGGTTTCGGGAAGAACGGTGATGTTCATCCGCGATTATTCCGCGGATATTCCGGGGGAAATATACCTTTCCGTCCCGGAGGGCTACAAGAAACGCAATTTCAATATAGATATAGATTACGATACATCCGTGGACACAAGCGGATGGTGGGGTGACTGAACATGAAAAAACTTTTTTGCACGCTTATTGGCCTGTCGCTGCTGGTGTCGCTTGCCGCCTGCGGCGGCGAAAAGGCGGACGAAAGCTCCGCCCCCGCTGCGGAAAGCTCCGATCCGGTTGCGGAAAGCTCCGCGCCCGGCGGGGAGGAATCCTCCGAACCGGAGGTATCGACCCCGTGGGAGGATATCGCTCCCGCGGAAAGCTTCACGCTCGACCGTTCGGTTTATAAAACCGGCGAGATCAAGGGCGCACCGGAGGAGGTGACATCCTACCCCGGGATTTTCGAGCTGCGCCGTGAAGGGCTTTACAAATATTCCTGCGAGACCGATGGCGGAACGATGGAAATTACCTTCGCGCAGACGGCGTGGGGGACATGGAACCTCGGCGCGTGGCGGCTTGTCGGCGAGGAGGGTACAACGGTGTTCGTCGCCGGCTCGACCGACCTCGAATATGTATACCGCGCGGCGAAAAAGCCCGGCGATTGGGTCTGGTCGGGCGGAAACCACGGCAACGAAAAGCTTATCGACCTTACGTTTTACGACGGGGCAACGGGCAAAAAGCTTGATGTCGAAGCCGGCTCGGTATCCGCAGATTCCTTTACCGTAGTGGAGCGGACAAAGCTGCACTGGGGTGACGAAAACGACAGCTACTGCAACGTCACGCGTATTTACACCTTCTGCGGACCGCAGGTAAGGCTGAATGTCGATTACGATTACACGCAGGATTGCTGCTTTTACCTTTCCTACACCGGAATGTTCCCGGTGGACAAGCGGTACGGGCTCTGGTGCGATATGTACGATGCACAGGGCAGCAAGCTTGCGACGATCGAGACGGAAAAGGTCGGCAAGGCGGATTATTCCGGCAATGTGCACAGCGGCAACGCAGCGGTACGCGCCGTTATTTACGGTTACGAGCAGACCGATTACAGCTTCGATATCCGCGTGACGACGTTCGCCGATTCGGTAAACGATCTGAACAACGATTACAAGACCTCCTTCTGGGATATGAACCAGACCCAGAACAAGCTGTATTTTTCCAAGTATTTTCTGGACAAGCCGACAAACGTTTCCGCCGGAACTCAGCTGCATACCGAATGCATATGGCTGTTTTGCGCGGGCAAATAAAACAAAAAGGGGAAATCCGAAATGAAGCGAATTTTATCGTTGCTGCTTACCGTCATGATGCTCTTTACCGGGCTGTGCGTGTTCGGCGAAGCAAAGACAGTTAAGGTAAAGGCGTATGAAAGCGTCTCCACCGGTGCGGATTGCGAAATATCCGATACTTATTACACCGCCGGAACGCAGGGCTTCTGCGATGTCAGCGGCAAAGAACCCACGGACGGTGTTCTCGGCGGAAGCCCGGGCGGAAGCCCGTATGGAACAGAATGGATCTGCTTCCACTCCTCCAAAGCGCAAAAGCACTGGATCAATATCGACCTCGGCGTTGTCAAATCGGGGCTGAAGGCGTGCGATCTCGACCTTCGTTATGACGGTGAAGGCGTAGTTTTCCCGAAGAAGGTCGAATATTTCATTTCCGAAAACGGCAAGGATTTCACCTCTCTCGGCACCGGGACCGTTGCCGAAAAGGAAAACGGCAATTACAATGCACTTTGGGTATCGGATAAAGAATTCTCCGGCAGATACTTCCGCGTGGAAATAACCTCCGGCGGCCCGCTTTGCCTTGTAAGCGAATTCATGGTATGCAGGGAAGTCGAGAAGGATGTGGACATTCCGGAGGAGGATACCTCCATCCGCTTTGTCGGCACCGCGCCGTTCAGGCGAACGGACGACGGGCTCATTCTCGGCGTTCGCCGCGCGCTCACGGCAGAAGCGTTCGGCCGTTATCTGCCCGAAGGCTACGGCGGCGAGTATAAAATACTCACCCCTGCGGGCAAGGAACGTACAAGCGGCTATGTTTCCACCGGCGATATACTCACAAGGACAGTCCGCGGGACGGAGACCGACCGTGTCACGCTTATCGTCACCGGCGATGTCAATTCCGACGGTCTTGTGAATTCCTCGGATTACCTGCTTATCAAACGGCATTATCTTTCCACCTATACACTCAAAGGAAACGCGCTGATCGCCGCAACGGCTTCGAACGGAAAAACGGTCACCGCAATCGATTATATGTATGTAAAAAGAACCGCGCTCGACACCTACGATATTTCAACGATCTACGTTCCCGCAGATCCCGTGTATGATACGGATATGACCTTCAAGAAGGAAAGCGATTCGCTTTTCCGTATGACAACGACATATAAGGGTAAAAAGGTCGACCTGACCTTCGACCGCAAGACCCCGCTCACCACCGGCTCCACAGACCCGAAAAACACCTGGAACATGTGGAATATCGGCACCTTCACCTATGACGGAGTTTACATTGCCGGCGGCGGGACCGATTGGGAATACGTCTTTATGGCGGCGGGCAGCAACGGCGGCACGACGGTATGGTCGGGCGGAAACCACGGCTGCGAAACGCATCTCAGCCTTGCCGTGTATGATAAGGAGGGCAATCTCCACGATATGAAGGTCGGCGACAGCTTTACCTCCAAGGCAATAAAGATCGTGGAAAAATCCCGCCTGCATCTCGGCAACGAGGATAATTATTATTGCGAAGTCACCCGCACATATCACCTCGCGGGAAACAGGATCTCGCTCGATACCGATTTCCATTATGTAAAGGATGTCTGGATGACCCGCGCCTACACCTGTATGTTCCCGATATACAAGCCGCACGGGCTCAATCACACCTTCTATAATGTCGACGGCAGCGAAAAATCCGGCACCACCGTGCCGACCTCCGATTGGCTCTCCAAATACAAGACCGAATTCACCGGCGCGAACATCGGCGGCAACAAGGCGCTCAAGGTCGGCTTCCGCAGCGAACAGTACAGCAACTGGGTGTTCGACGTGGAGGTAAAGACACCCTACGATTCGGTGAACAACTTCGTAGATAACGCCCAGGCGACAATGCTTTGGGATATGTGCTCCTGGCAGGATAAGCTTTACTTCAACAAGTTTACCCAGGGCAAATACAATAAGGTTTCCGCCGGACATAACGACGGCACCCGTTCCGAATGGACATTCCGCGTGGAATAAGCTCCAGACAAAAGAATACGGCAGAGGTTTTGAAGCCTCTGCCGTTTTTTGTAATGCTTATGCGATTCAGTCCTTCAAAACACCGTCGTAAACGACGTGAGAGGGACCCTTCATGATAATGTGCCCGTTCGATTCTTCCTCGCGGACAAACAGATCGCCGCCGATCTGCGTTACTGTAACGCTTGTGTCGACAAGCCCGTTCCGCCGTGCTACGCAAAAGGCGGTGCAGCAGCCCGTGCCGCAGCCGATGGTTTCGCCCGTGCCGCGTTCCCATTCGCGTATCGCGATATGCGTGCGCGAAATGACCTTTGCAAAGGTCACGTTTGTGCGCTTCGGGAATATATCGAGCTTGTTTTCGATCGCCCTGCCGTACTTTTCGACATCAAATTCCGCAAGCGGGCATTCGATAAACGCGACCGTGTGCGGGTTTCCCCACGAAAGGCTCGAAAGTATGAATTCGCGGTCGATGATGTGTACCCGTTCGCCGAAGAATTCCGGGCCCCGGGTATTTGCCGGTATTTCGGCGGCGGTGTATATCGGCAGCCCGATATCCGCCTCGATATTAACGGCTTTGCCGTTTTCGATATCGAGCGAAAGCGTTTTTGTGCCGCCGAGCGTTTCGATGGTTATTTCGGTCTTGCTCGTCAGCCCGTAATCGAAAACATATTTGGCTACACTGCGTATCGCATTGCCGCACATTTCGGCTTCCGTGCCGTCCGGATCGAATATACGCATACGGAAATCGGCCTTTTCGGAAGGGCAGATCAAAACCATTCCGTCAGCCCCGACACCGAACCTGCGCTTTGATACCCTCACGGCAAGCGCGTTCGGGTCCGCAATGCTTTGCTTAATGGCGTTTATATAGACATAATCGTTGCCGTATGCCTGCATTTTGGTGAATTCGATGCTCATTTCAGTGCCTGCGCAAGATCGTTGATAATATCGTTTACGTTTTCGATCCCGACAGAGATACGTATAAAGCGTTCGTTTATCCCGAGCGCCTCGCGCTGCTCCTTCGGGATGGATTCGTGCGTTTGTGTCATCGGGTAGGTGACAAGCGTTTCGGTGCCGCCCAGGCTTTCGGCAAACAGTATCATCTTTACGTTCGAAAGCAGGCGCTGTGCGGTTTTCTCGCTGTCCAGCTCAAAGGAAATCATGCCGCCGAAACCGGTTGTCTGCTTTTTTGTCACGGCGTAATCCTTGTGATCCTCGAAGCCGACATAGTATACCTTCTTCACCCGCGGATGCTCGCGCAGCCAGTGGGCGACCCTGTATGCGTTTTCGCAGTGGCGGTCCATACGCAGCGGAAGCGTTTTCAGCCCGCGTATCAGCAGCCAGGAATCCAGCGGTGCAAGCCCGTTCCCGTGGGATTTCATCTGTTCGCGGAAGAAATCGGCGTGTTCCTGAGTTTTCACGACGACAATGCCGGATATCGTGTCGTTATGCCCGCCTATGTATTTTGTGGCGGAATGAACGACAATATCCGCACCCAGCTCGAGCGGGCGCTGGAGATAGGGCGTGAGGAAGGTGTTGTCGACGACAAGCGTGATCCCGCGTTCGTGCGCGATATCCGCAACTGCGCGTATGTCGGTGACCTTCATCATGGGGTTTGTCGGCGTTTCGATGAATATCATCTTTGTTTCGGGGCGCAAAGCGGCAAGAAGGTTCGCCGTGTCGCTCATATCGGCATAAGTGAAATCCGCGCCGAACTTTTTGAAGATGGTTTCGCATATGCGGAAGGTGCCGCCGTAGATATCATCCGAAAGAATGACATGATCGCCCTTTTCGAGCATGGAAAACAGGCACATATTAGCCGCCTGCCCGCTGGAAAAGGCAAAGCCCTCCAGCCCGCCCTCGAGTATCGCCATGGTGCGTTCCAGCTCCTGGCGAGTCGGGTTCTGAAGCCGCGAATAATTGTATCCGGTGGATATTCCGAAATCTCTGTGGCGGAATGTCGCCGTTTGGAAAATAGGGAAGCTGACGGCGCCCGTCATCGGATCGACACCCAGCGCTCCGTGCACCGCGCGCGATTCGAAGGCGAGATCGTCCTTCCTGCTGAAATCGTCATAATAGCATTCGTTTTTCATGTGATACTTCTAATGCTCCGATCTTGTTTATTGTTGGCGCGGGGCAAACAGTTCCCCGCACGAATCGATGTTTTCTTTACGGTATCAGTATATCACATTCGGCTGCCCGTGTCAATGAAGCATTCGCTACTCCGCCGCCGCTGCAGGGGAAATACACATTTTTTGATTTTGGGTATTGACACGGGGCCCGCGTTATGGTATAATCCGCTTTGCTGCCATGCGGCGGCACAATACGGAGGTTTAGCTCAGCTGGGAGAGCATCTGCCTTACAAGCAGAGGGTCACAGGTTCGA
>ERZ1034952.1217-NODE-1217-length-21531-cov-7.218709_pt1 | contig 21531 bp, 18 predicted proteins | sample MGYA00520625_ERZ1034952 | MGnify/ENA primary metagenome ERZ1034952 (study PRJEB33766, sample SAMN09781773) | gut metagenome | biome: gut microbiome | host: Homo sapiens | place: Madagascar | study: EMG produced TPA metagenomics assembly of the PRJNA485056 data... | reverse complement strand
AGCAAGCACCCGGTTAAACGTACCCGCCCCCTGTAGGGGTCGACATACTCGTCGACCCCTACAGGGGGCACTTTGTGCTGCGGGCGGATGCTATCCGCCCCGATGGAGCCGGACTTTATTTCTCCGCAAACGGTACGCCGTTACCGGCGCAATAGGCTGCTGCTTCGGAACCCTTCGCCGCCGTCACGGTCAGCTTCGGGCACATACCGAACACCTCATCGCCAAAGCGGTTCACCGCTGCCGGGATGGTGATGGTTTCCAAAATGGCACAGCGGTAAAAAGCGTACCGGTCAATCCGGCTCAGGCTTTCCGGCAGCGTCACCGCTTGCAGCATTTCGCAGTCGTAAAAGGCATAGGGCGCAATCTGGGTGATGCCCTCCTGAATTTCCACCCGCTCCAGCCGGATGCAGGCATCAAATGCCCGCGCCGGAATGATTCCGATGGCGCTGGGCACCGTTACCTCCCGCAAGGCAAGGCAGCCCTGAAATGCCCCTTCTCCCAGGGTGACCAGGCTTTTGGGGAAGGTGAGTGTCTCCATGGCCTGGCAGCAGTTGAAGGCAAAGGCACCAATTTCCGTTACGCTGCCCGGAATTTCCACGGTTTTCAGGTTGATGCAGCCCCAGAAGGTATTTTCCTTGATAACGGTCAGCCCTTCGGGCAGCGTGACCTCCTCGATGGCTTCGTTGCGGTAAAACGCATTTTTTGCAATTTCCACATTGGCGGGGATGGTCAGGGTGAACAAATCCTTGCAGTAGGCAAAGGCAAATTCACCGATTTCCCGGATGTCCCCCGGAATTTCATAGGCTGGTTCGCTGCCCACGCAGGGGAAGGAGAGCAGCTTTCCGGTGCTCCGTTCAATCAGAACGTCCCCTCGCAGCTCTAAGGCAGGATGGCTGGCGGAGAGGGACAATGTCACCGGTGACCCGGCAAAGGGATTGCGGCCCAGGTGGGTGACGGAGTCGGGGAGATTGACCTCCTCCAGCTTGCTGCACCGCTGGAAGGCATGATCGCCGATGTCGGTTAGCCCTGCCGGAAGGGTGACGGATTGCAGGCTGAGACACCGCTGGAAAGCGCACTGGCCGATTTTCTGCACCCCGGCGGGCAGCACCACCTGTATCGCGTCACTGCGGCTGAAAGCGTAGTCTCCGATTTCCAGCGTTCCGGCGGGCAGGGTCAGCTGCCCGTCTGCTTCCCCGCCGTCCTGATAGCAGATGAGCCGCTGGGTATTTTTATCCAGCAGGTACGCCCCCTCCTGGATGAAGGCAGTGTTCTCCGGGGCAAGCCGAAGCTGTGTGGTGGTTCCCAGGAAAGGGTTGCAGCCCATGGAGGTGACGCTGGCGGGGATAAGCAGGGTTTCCAGGTCGGTGCAGTCCTCAAAGGCAAAGTCGCCGATATGGGTGATGCCCTCCGGCAAGGTTACATCCGTCAGGTAGTAGCACTGGGAAAAGGCTTTGTCCCCGATGGCGGTGACGGGAATGCCATCCAGCGTCTCCGGCACGGTCAGGCTGCCCACCGTTTCCGGTTGGTCACAGCGGACGATTTCTGCCGTTCCGTCTTCCCGCAGGGCATATACCCATGGATCACTGTAGAAAAACGCCTGTGCCTTGCCGCATTCCGTGCATACCCGGCCTGTGCCCGGATTGCCGAAAATATAACGCAGGCCATCGGAAAACAGGGGGAGATTGTCCGTGTCCGCCTGAACCCAGGTGTGTCCCTGGATGCCGTTTTCCGATTCCGGGCAGGAGCGTTGGGCGTCGGCGTGGCTGCCAAAGCAGACCAGCGCCAGCATAAGAGCGGCGAATTTTGCAGTTTTCATAAAATCATCCTCTTGTTTTTGTAGGGAATGTCAAAATTTTCTTCACGCCCGCAATGTTGGATTCCGATAGCACTTCGTTGAATGGGAAACGCTGCAAGTTACCGCCTCTTGGCTTCCCCCGGGGGGAAGCTGGATTTTTGTCAATCGGCTCTTCGGAACCGATTGACAAAAAGACTGATGAGGGGTGACGCAGGTTCGATATGGGAACAGGTACGTTGAATAATGACAGCTGCCCCACTCGGATTGTAGGGGCGGATAGTATCCGCCCGCTCGCGAAGCGCATCGGTACAGGCTGGTTGAATGGAATTTGTTCCGGGCTTTACCATCCATCGGGGAAATCTGATGGTTTTGGCGGTCGCCGCCCCTTCATCAGTCAATATTGTCGGTTCCGAAGAGCCGCCAATATTGCCAGCTTCCCCCCGGGGGAAGCCAAGGGGTGCTAACCAGTCACGTTTACCATTCATCCAACTACTAGCGAAAATCCGGGGTTACGGGCGGATGATATCCGCCCCTACAGGGTGTGGGGAAGCTTTCGGTTTCCGCCATGTACCATACCGGGTGTATGCGTTACTCGAAAAGCGTCAGCTTTTCCAATGCCTGCCGCAGCTTTTCAACATCGATGCCGGAATAGTTCACCACCAGCTGGTGCAAATCCCCGGGGGGATTGTCATGGTAGAAGCTGCTCAGCGCCTGCACCCGGATGCCCCGGCTGCGAAGCCACGCCGTCAGCTGCCCATCCGTCCACTGGGTATCCACATGAACCAGAAAATGCAGTCCCGCATCCTGCTCCAATATGGTCAGCTTCGCTGCCACCGGGCAGCCGTTCAGCGCCTCAATCACCTGGTTGCGGTGCTTCTGATAAAAGCGGCGCATCCGGTTGATGTGCTTTTCAAAATAGCCATCGCTCAAAAACCGCGCCAGGGTATACTGCTCAAAGCTGGGCACGGTGCAGCTGTAAAAGCCCAGCTCCCGGCGGAATTTTTCCATCAATGCCGGGGGCAGCACCATGTAGCTGATGCGGATGGAAGGTGCCAGACTTTTGGAAAAGGAATTGATGTAGATGACCCGCTCCGGGCTCATGCTCTGCATGGCGGGCAGGGGGTGACTGGCAAAGCGGAACTCCGAGTCGTAGTCGTCCTCAATGATCCAGTTACCGCTGCTGGCCCAGTTCAGCAGCGCCTGACGGCGGCTGAGAGGCGTGACCAGCCCGGTGGGGAAATGGTGGGAGGGCGAAATGTGCAGCACCTGTGCATCCATCAGCGCCTGGGGCATGACCCCCTCCGCGTCCATGGGGGCGCTGATGCACCGAACGCCCCCCGCCCCGTAGACCCGGCGGATTTTTTCGTAGCCCGGCTCCTCAACGGCAAATATTTTGTCTCTGCCCAGCAGCTGAATCAATAGGTTATACAAAAAGTCCGTGCCCGCTCCCACCAGGATGTTCTCCGGGTCGATTTCCATCCCCCGAAAGGCGGCAAGGTGGGCGGCGATGGCCTGACGCAGCTCCAAAATCCCCTGGTTGGGCAGGGGCAGCAGCAGCTGCCGCCCATAGTCCAGAATCACTTCCCGCTGAAGCTTGCTCCACACGGTAAAGGGGAAATGCCCGGTGCCGTTGGCGGTGAGATCCAGTATGGGTGCTTCCTCCGGCGCGGCTTTGGGGGGCACCGGTGGAGGTGCGGGGGGCAGCTGCTCCACTTTTTCCACAAAAAAGCCCACCTTCTCCCGGGAGCGAATGTAGCCCTCGGAAAGAAGCTGGGCGTAGGCAGTTTCCACCGTGATTTTCCCAACCTCCAGATGCTGGGAAAGCGCCCGCTTGGAGGGCAGCTTCTCACCGGGTTGCAGCTTGCCGGTGAGAATATCCTGCCGGATGCAGCGATACAGCGCTTCATACAGGGGCACACCCGGCCCCTTTTTCAGCTCATAGGTCAGCATGGTCTTCCACCGCTGCCTTGAATAGCTGATTGGCACGGTCGGTTTTTCCGGCCAGGAACAGCGCCCCAAACAGGGTTTCCAGCCCGGTGGCCTTGGCGTATTCCGCCGGGGTTGCCCCTTTGGGCACGGCATGGACATGGGCGTTCTTGCCCCGGCGATAATAGCCCAGCTCCCCTTCCGTCAGCAGCGGGAGAATTTTATCCATGTACGCCGCCTGGGCGGGGGCTTTCACCATGGCGATGGTGTCGTGGTGGAGCTGCCCAACGGTTTTGCCGCCGTGGACGCACAGATAGCTGCGGCACAGCAGCTCCCACACGCCGTCACCGATGTGGGCAAGCCCCAGATTGGAGATGGCATCAATCTGCTGCTTGGGCAGCGTTATTTCAAAATAGTTTTCCATCGTGTTCCTCCCCGTTTGATGAGAAGCTGGGCGCAGAAGCCGGTGAACAGGCCGGTGAAAATGCTGATAATCACCAGCACCGGCAGATAAATCAGCAGCCCCGGCGTGCGGGTGATGGCAATGGCGGCAATCATCTGCCCCACGGAATGGGCGATTGCCCCCAGGCAGCCCGCTGCCCAGATTTGATTTTCTTTCAGGATCTTCCGCAGACCCATGGTGACCAGAATGGAAAGGAAACCACCGGCGGCAGAATAGAGAATGGTGCTGAAATTCCCGGCAAACACCGCTCCCAGGAAAATGCGGCAGGCCAGCACAGCCACGCCGTCCCAGGGACCCAGGGTGAAGACGGTGAATACCGTGACGATATTGGACAGTCCCAGCTTTACGCCGGGGATGGGGATCACGGCGGGAATCTGGGCTTCAATCATAAAAATGGTCAATGCAATGGCTGTCAGCAGCCCCAGCAGGGCAATTCGTTTCGTTTTCACGCTTCTCCCCCTGCAATCAGCGCCAGAAATTCATCTTCGGAAATGATTTTCGTCCCGAACTTGGCGGCCTTTTGATTTTTGCTGCTGCCGGAATCCTTGTCGTTGGTGATGAGGTAGTCCGTCTTGGCACTGACACCGGAAACCACCTTGCCGCCGTTCTTTTCGATGTCCGCCACCAGGGCATCCCGGTTGGGATAGTGCAGGAGCTTGCCGGTGATGCAGAAAGCCTTGCCCTCCAGGCCGCCCGCTGCCCGGGGCTGCTCCGGGGCAATGTTCAGCACATCCAGCAGGGGGCGGATGCGGGCTTCGTTGTCAGCAACATACTGGTTGATGGCGCTGCTCATCACGTCGCCAAAGCCGTCCAGCACCGACCAGTCGTAATTGTCTTTCGCCAGTTCCAGGAACCGTTCCAGGGGATTGCCCTCTCCGGCGCACTGGGCAGCCAGAATTTTGGCGTTGTTTTTGCCGATGGTGGGAATGCCGATGGCGGTGAGCACATTGCTCATGCGGCAATTCCGGCTGGCATCAATGGCGGAAAGCAGATTGTCCACGCTGTCCTGCCCCAGCCGCTCCATTTCCATCAGCTCCTCCCGGTGGGCATCCAGATGGTAGAGGTCTGCAAAATCCCGGACAAAGCCCCGGTCAATCAGCAGCTTCAGCCGCTCCTGGGACAGCCCCAGAATGTTCATGGCATCCCGGCTGACGAAATAGGTAATCTGATCCAGCCGAATGGCAGGACAGTGGGGATTGACGCAGTAGAGCATTTCCCGCCCGTTGTCATTGCGCAGTTCCAGCGGGGTTCCGCAGCTGCCGCAGACGGTGGGGAACACATAGCTGGCGGAACGGGTGAGGTTGTCGGTGACCATGGGGATAATCTGGTTGGCCTTGATGACGGTGATGGTGTCTCCCAGCCCCAGTTCCAGCTCTTTGATGATGCTGACGTTATTCAGGGAGGCACGGGAGACGGTGGTGCCGTCAATTTCCACCGGGTCAAAAATCGCCACCGGGTTCACCTGTCCGGTGCGGTTGGTGCTCCATTCAATGTCCCGCAGCACCGTCTCGTTCCGATCCTGGTAAAATTTGAAGGCCAGGGAGTGCTTGGGATGATGCCCGGTGCTGCCCAGGCTCAGGCCGTAGGCCACATCGTTGAAGGAACCCACCAGACCGTCAATGGGGAAGCCTTTGGCGGCGCAATCCTGTTGCAGCGCTTCCATTTCCGTTTCCAGGGCATCCCGGCGGCTGGCTTCGTCTGGATAGCAATTATCCAGATAGACATGGGGCACCACCTCAAAGCCCAGCTTTTCCAGCAGGGCAAAGGCAGCAGAATAGGTCTTGGTATCGTCCAGGGGGCTCCCCGCTTCATCGGAGGCGGCATAGAGCTTCCAGGCGATAAACTTCACCCCCCGCTGGGCGGAAACCCGGCTGTCCAGCTGGCGTACCGTGCCGCTGACCAGGTTGCGGGGGTTTTTGTATTCCGTCTGCTCCTGCTGGTTGATGCGGCGGAAGGTGGGATAGTCAATGATGCACTCGCCGTCCACAATCAGCTCCCCCTGGAAGGGAATCTTCTGGGGCAGATTGCAGAAGGTGCGGGCGGTGTGGGTGATGTCCTCGCCCACTTCGCCGTTGCCCCGGCTCTCAGCGCTGCGAAGCAACCCGTCCCGATAGACCACGGAGGCGGTCAGGCCGTCCATTTTTGCCATGAGGTTCATGGGCTTTCCCTCAAAATAGTCGCAGAACTCCTGGAGATTGGTGGTTTTTCCCAGGGAAAGCAGGGGATGGTTGTGGGCAACCTTTTGCAGCTTGCTCACCGCTTCGTAGCCCACGGTGGCGGTGGGGGAATTGGGATAGACGATGCCGGTTTGCTGCTCCAGCGCTGCCAGCTGGTCAAAGAGGGCATCGTACTCCTTGTCGGAGACAAGGCTTTCGTTTTTGTTATAATAAGCGTCCCGGTAGGCGTTCAGCCGGTCTACCAAAAGCTTCATCTTGTCCATTTGGATTCCTCCTGGTATAGAAAAATCGGCAATCTCTCACGAAATTGCCGATTACTTGCATGGAGCAGGATACGGGAATCGAACCCGCCTCTGTGGCTTGGGAAGCGACCATTCTACCAATGAACTAATCCTGCATCATCGATTGGCTCTATTATAGCAGAGAAGAATGTAAAATTCAACTGTTTTTTGCCGCCGTTATAAAAATTTAATAAAGTGCGCTTGCGTAACAGAGTGGTTGGCTGAGTGGAATGTCCCGGCGCGAAGCGCCCGCGGCGCCCCTGAAAGGGTGTTGCAGAGCGCAGCGAATCTTTCAAAATTATGATTGCCGGGGGCAATCATACCACTGTTAAAAGCTGTCAGCCCGAACGGGCTGACTGAGGGGTTTTCTTGCTCAGTTTACAGACAAACCCCTCCGCCTCACGTTCGTTCGGCACCTCCCCTTACCAGGGGAGGCATGGGCGCTCCGCGCCGGGTGTACCATTCAAACGGGTGCATCGCCCTCATGGATGAACATGGGCGTAAACAGCGGCTTTTCAAAAATCTGGACAAACCGGGGGCATTTCACCAGGAAAGCATAGTAGACATTGTATCCGCAGCCCAGCATGGTTTCGGCATTGCCCATGCCCTTGGCGAGAATGACATCCGCCTCATCCAGCGCCTGCTTGGCTTCCGGGCTGAGCAGCTCAATCTGGGTGCCGGCAACCCGGTTGCCGTTGTCAATCACCGGGAAGGGGAGTCCCACGGCGGCAGCATCCTCTCGAGTGGCATCGTTCTGGGTCACGAAACCCCGGACACAGAAGGTGATTTCCAGATTGGGATAGGCTTGCCGGATGGTTTCGGCAAACACCCGGTCAAAGCCAATCTCACCGGCGTTGTCCGTCAGGTACAATAGCTTCTTTCCCTTTGCCAGATCCGAAACAAAGCGGTCGAAAACCGGCCCGGCCACGTCGATATTCTTCGCACCGTCCAGCATTTCATCCAGCTTTTCATAGCTCACATTGCCTTGCAGGGCAGAAAAGTCCAGATAGTTTCCTAAAATGGCGTATTGCAAACCGGCCAGAACGGGATTTTCCCCGCCGTCCACCCGCCGCCGGATGTCGTCCATCCGTTCCAGCACAAACCGGTTGGAATCCAATTTTTCCTGGCGGAAGCGGTCAATTTCCAGCCCATACATCTCGTGGAGCAGGTCGGCAACCTTCGGGCCAAACCAGGGGGAGGGAACATCGGCGGGAGCATCGATGTACATCTGCATGATTTTTTTCAAAAAGGCGGTGGTTTTCGCCTCGTCCCCCAGGGGGCGCACCAGGTCGGCATTGCGTTGCAGACAGCACTGAATGCAGTAGGAATCCACAGGAAGGCTCATAGCTTGTGTTCCTCCTCTAATTGAATCAGGTCAGTGGGACATTGAATTTTCAGGGCGTAGTCCTCGGGGGTGCCGAAGCCGTAGGCCGCCCAGATAAAGGGAACCTGGGCTTCCACCGTGGCCTCATAGTCCCCCTGGGTGTCACCGATGTAGGCGCAGGAGGTGATGCCGTACCGCTCCATCAGGGTGCGGATGGTTTTTCCTTTGGAGGTGCCGGTGTCCCCGAAGCACAGATGCCCCCCAATCCACTGCCCAAGTCCCAGCTTTTGGATGCACAAATCCGGATAGCCCTGCTGGCTGTTGCTGACGATGAACAGCCGATGGGTTTTGGAGAGTGTGCAGAGGGTTTCCGCAATGCCCGCATAGCCGATGCGGCATTCGTTTTCTTCCAGGTAGCGGTTTTCCCGCGCCATGCAGCGCTCCATCAGGGGATAGCGCACCTGGGGCGGCATATCCGGGAAAAGCGCATCGGCAATGGCGGACATGACCTTGCCGAACAGGGGGCGCAGCCGGGCGGCATCTACGCAGTAGCGTTCCAGTCCTTCGTCCCGCAATTGCAGGTTATACCCCTCGGCCACCAGGGCACGGGAATCCCACAGGGTGCCGTCAATATCAAAAATCAGACTTTCAAATTTCATCGTGTCCCTCGTCTAAGTAGTGGCGGATGTGGCCGGTAATCATGGTCAGTGCCACCAGATTCTTGCCGCCCTCGGGAACGACCAGGTCGGCGTATCGCTTGCTTGGCTCCACATAGCGCTCGTGCATGGGCTTGACGGTGGCCTGGTACTGCTCCAGGACGCTTTCCAGCGAGCGCCCCCGCTTGTTCACGTCCCGCTTGATGCGGCGGCACAGGCGGATGTCGGCATCGGTATCCACAAAGATTTTAATATCCATGAGGTTGCGCAGATCCTCGTTTTCAAAAATCAGGATGCCTTCCACAATAATAACCTTCTTGGGCACCAGGCGGATGGTTTCGCCGGAGCGGTTGTGAACGGTGAAGTCGTACACCGGGCATTCAATGGCCTGCCCATGGCGCAGCTGATCCAGGTGGTAAACCATGAGGCTGGTATCAAAGGCGGCAGGTTCGTCATAATTGAGCTTGCAGCGCTCCTCAAAGGGCATTTCGTCATGGCGCTTGTAATAGTTGTCGTGGCTGAGTACCGTTACCTCCGCCCCAAATTCGCCAATCAGGTTTTTCATCAGGGTTGTCTTGCCGCTGGCAGTACCGCCGGCAATGCCAATCACCAAAACGTCATTTTCCATTTCTGCTCCTCCTCAATCCGTCAGTCCCAGCATCCGCCGGGAGCGCGTTAAAATTTCCTCTGTGCCAAGGCTGTTTTCCACAATGACCTCGCCGGTTCCGTGTTCCAGCAGGTTGGCTTTTTCCAGGCGGTGCAATGTTTCCCGCGCCGTTCCGTCGCCGCCGTCCAGCACTGCCACCTTCGGCCCCAGCATTCGTTCCATGGCATGAGAGGCAAAGGGAAAATGAGTGCAGCCCAGCACCAGGGCGTTTATTCTGCCCATGTAGGGATCCAGCAGCTGGTGGAGCGTCTGCTCCATGATGGGGGTGTCCACCAGTCCCTCTTCAATCAGGGGAACCAGCTGGGGAGCGGGGATTTTATAGACCTGACAGGCAGAGGCACAGCGCTGGAGCAGCCGGTTGAATTTTTCTTCCCGCAGGGTGACGGGGGTTGCCATTACGCCAATGCTTCCGCCAGGGCAGCGGTCCGCTGCCAGCTTCAGCGCCGGCTCCACCCCCACCACAATCAAGTTGGGGTATGCTGCCCGCAGGGGGATAATGGCGGCAGCGGTGGCGGTGTTGCAGGCCACCACCAGTGCCTTGAGACCATAGGACATCAGGTGGGCGGCGGCATTTATGGTCAGCGCCTCCACCTCTGCGTGACTGCGGGTGCCGTAGGGCGCGTGGGCGGAATCGCCGTAGTAGACAAACCGCTCGCCGGGCATCCGGCGGCGCAGATGACGCAGCACGCTCAGGCCGCCCAGGCCGGAGTCCAGCACCGCAATGTAATCCTGTTTGGTGTTCATAAGTTTTTACCTCTTTTTAATGCCGCAACGGGGCCTGTACCGATACGGTAGTGCCCTAACCCGCCCGGTGATGACACAGGGCATAAACCGTGGGGTTTTACGGGCACGCTTGATTGAATGACAAAATGCCCTGTAGGGGCGGCTATTAGCCGCCCGTAACCTTGAAGTTTCGATAGTACCCGGTTGAATGGCACACGTCACTGTAGGGGTCGACTAGTAGTCGACCCGGCACAGAGCACTCCGAAGGGGGTGCTTTGTGCCACGGGCGGATGCTATCCGCCCCTACGGTTCGAGAGGGAAAACTGGTTCCATTCATTGGACAGCTCAGTTACAGAGGCGGGCGGGTCGACTACTAGTCGACCCCTACAGGGCGTTCCTTTATTCATACATTCTATCAGATTACCGCCCGGTTTTCAACAAAAAAAGCTGCCCCTGCGGTGTCCGCAGGGGCAGGTGGGGTTATTCCACTTCTTCGCCGTTTACAATGGCAGCCATGATTTGCTTGTTTTTCTCAAAATCAATCTTCAGCACGCCGCCCGGGCCATCGGGCAGATCCACCATCTCACCCCAGTAGGTTCCCTCAGCGGGGCACTGGTGGGAGGTCAGCTTCAGGCCAACCAGATAGGGGGTCAACTCGGTGATGTAGGTTCTCATGTCATCGGTGCTGATGTTGGTGATGATTTCGCCCAGCACCACGTCAATCAGCTTGTTCAGCTCCAGGGGGCTCATTTTAGCGGCCTTATCAATTATCTGGGTCAGAACCTTCTGCTGACGGACGACCCGGTTCATGTCACTGTCGGAATTGTTGACGTGACGCTCCCGGGCGTATTCCAGCGCCATGTCGCCGTTGAGGGTATTGACACCCTCCACCAGCTCATCGATGTACTTGTCCATCTTGTTCCACTCGTAGTGCTCGTTAAACATGTCGCGGTACTCGCACATCTTGGTGTATTCGTCGCCCTGCAGGTCAATGTCCACGCCGCCCATGGCATCCACAATGGTCTTGAAGGTGTCGAAGCTGATTTCTACGTTGCCATCCACGTTGACACCGTAGTTGTTGGCAATGGTCAGGTTCAGCATTTCCATAGCACCGGCATCGCCCCGCCAGGCATAGCCCAGGGCATAAGCAGTGTTGATGCGGTTCTTGCCGCAGGTGTGACCGGCATAGTCAGCCAGCTTTACATAGCTGTCCCGCAGGAAGGAGGTCATGGACAGCGTGTGGGTTTCTTTGTTCAGGGTCAACAGCATGATGCCATCGGCCAGCTTGCTTTCTTCGCCTGCACGGGAATCCTGACCAACCACCAAAATGTTTACAATCTTGCCGGTTTTGCCATAGTCAGGCTCGGTTGCAGCCTCTGTAGGTGCTTCGGTAGGAGCTTCGGTAACGGCTTCCGGCGTGGTTTCCTCCGGCCACTGGGAAACGGTGGGGGTTGGCTCTGTTTCATCCAGGTTGCCGATGAGGGCGGACAAGTCCATATCGGAGGTATCTTTTTCTTCAAACTTCGCCTGGGTAAATTTCCCCAGCTTGGAGTTCAGGAACAGCCACGCGCCGCCAACCTCCAATAGAAGGGTTGCAATTATGGTGATTACCACCGTCAGCACCACAATCTTCCAGGTGCCGCTGCCGCGTCCGCGCTTGGGAGTCTGGGAGCCGGAATTATATCTTCCTTGATATGACATTTCGTTTTCTCCTTTGGGTCTGTTGTAAAATCAAAAAACGGCTATCGGTCATCATTATACACCATATTCAGAAAAAGACAATGCTTTTTTTAAAAAATTGTGTGGAAATTCCCCGCTTCTGCCCCGGTTAAATCAGAATGCCGTTGCAGTGGTCAATTTCATGCTGGATAATCTGCGCTGTCCAGCCGGTAAAGGTTTTTGCTCTGGTTTGGAATTTTTCGTTCTGCCACTGTACCTTGATGGACTGGTAGCGCTCCGTCCTTCGGCTTCCGGAAAGGGACAGGCAGCCCTCCTCAGTCTGATACGCCCCCTCTTTTTTGAGAATCACGGGGTTGAACATCACCATGTAGGTGCCTTCGCAGTCGAAGGCAATGATGCGCTTGCTCACCCCAATCATGTTGGCTGCCATGCCCACGCAGCCGTCGCTGTGAGCTTCCAGCGTGTCCAGCAGATTCCGGGCAATGTCCATGTCCTCTGCCGTGGCCTCCCGGGAGGGCAGCCGGAGGAAAAATTCATCTTTGCAAATTTCACATATCATCTTATATTCTCCTATTCAGCGTGGCATACCGCTTTCCTTCCGAAGGGACGGTAAAATGGCGTGACCGAAATCGTCACGCCATTATGATGTTCAGAGGGAAACGCACGTTTTATTCACGGAAACGAAATCCCTCTGTCAGCCAGTGGAAAGAGGGACACTGTCTACATAGCAGCTATCCGGGCACAAATCCACTTTGTTGTTCCACACCCTGCTGCTGTCCACATTGGGGTCAATATCCCAGGCAACACAATGATTCTCATCTAAATACACCCGGCGGAAATGATTCCACTCCCGGAACGGCGCAAACACTGTTCCGGGTTGGAGATAGGGACGGACATCCAGCCTCCGCAGTTCTCCGTTGTCAAACCGCAGCACCAGGGTAAAATCATCCCGAGGCGTTACCTGGACAATTTGCTTGCGTCCGGCAGCAAAATACGCTGCCATTTTTTCATCCATTCCCCGGAACATGGATATTGTCGGCATAAAACCCCCTCCTTTTCCTATAGTATAGCAAGGATTCCGCATCAAATCAATAAAATAGTGTAAACAATTATTCCCACACAAAAGCGCTGCTCAGCCAAACGCCGAGCAGCGCTTTTTAGATTATCTGATGGTTGCTTCCCCGGCGATTAGTACTGGGTGGGCTTGACGTGCCAGATTTCCGCGGCGTACTGTGCGATGGTACGGTCGGAGGAGAACTTGGCACCGCTGGCAATGTTCAGCAGGCACTTGCGGCCAAAGTTCAGCCGGTCTGCATAATCGGCATTGGCTTTCAGCTTGGTGTCGATATAGGATGCGTAGTCCAGCAGGACGAAGTAGTGGTCGGCCTTGTGCCAGGCAGCGCCGTCCAGCAGGGAGTGATACAGCTCACGCTGGTCGTCATCGGTGGGAACGGTGCCGTCCACCAGGGTGTCAATGGCGCGGTGCAGGTAGGGATTGGTGTCGTAGATGCCCCGGGCATAGTAGCTGTCCTTGGCCTGGTTGAGCTGCTCCACGGTATGACCGAAGATATACTCGTTTTCCATGCCGGCCTCCTGGGCAATCTCCACGTTGGCACCGTCCAGAGTACCCAGGGTCACGGCGCCGTTGAGCATCAGCTTCATGTTGCCGGTGCCGGAAGCCTCGGTGCCCGCAGGAGAAATCTGCTCGGAAATGTCGGCAGCGGGGATGATGTGCTCGGCATAGGATACGTTGTAGTTCTGGACAAAGACCACCTTCAGCTTGTCTGCCACGGCGGGGTCGTTGTTAATCATCCGTGCAACGCGGTTGATATAGCGGATGATGGCCTTGGCGCGGACGTAGCCGGGGGCTGCCTTTGCGCCGAAGATATACACGGTGGGCTGGAAGTTGGGCAGCTCGCCGTTTTTCAGCCGGAAGTAGATATCCACGATGGACAGGGCATTCATCAGCTGACGCTTATACTCGTGCAGGCGCTTGACCTGGACATCAAAGATGAAGTCGGGATTGAGCTGCACGCCCTCTTTTTCTGCAATAACCTTGCACAGCTGCTCCTTCTTGGCGCGCTTGATGGCATTGAACTGGGCTACCATGTCATCGTCAATCATGGGCTTGAGCTTTGCCAGCTTGTCCATGTCCTTCAGGAAGTCGCCGCCCACGCGATACTTAATCAGCTGGGTCAGCTCGGGGTTGCACAGACCCATCCACCGGCGGGGGGTGACACCGTTGGTCTTGTTCTGGAAGCGCTGGGGGAACACCTGATACCAATCCTTGAAGCAGTCATTCTTCAGAATCTCGGTGTGAATGGCGGCCACGCCGTTGACATAGGAGCCAACATAGATGGAGAGGTTTGCCATATGGGCGGTGTTATCCTTGACGATGAACAGCTGGGGAGCCTCCTGCTTCAGGCGCTCATCAATGCGCAGGATGATATCCACAATCTCAGGCACCACGGAGCGCAGCAAATCCAGAGGCCACTTTTCCAGCGCCTCACCCATGACGGTGTGGTTGGTGTAGGAGAAGGTATGCTGGGCAATGTTGAAGCTCTGCTCGAAGTCCATGCCTTCCTTCATCAGCAGACGAATCAGCTCGGGGATGGACATGGCGGGGTGGGTGTCGTTGAGCTGCACGGCGTAGAAGTCCGCAAAGTGGGACAGGTCATTGCCATGCGCCACCTTGAAGGTACGCATCATATCCTGCAAGGAAGCGGAGGACAGCACATACTGCTGCTTGATGCGCAGGCGCTTGCCCTCCCAGGTGGAGTCGTTGGGATACAGCACACGGGTGATGTCCTCGGCCTTGTTCTTCTCCTCCAAAGCCCGCAGGTAGTCCTGGTTGTTGAAGGCATTGAAATCCAGCGGGGTCTCCGGCTCGCACTGCCACAGGCGCAGGGTGTTGATGTTGTCGGTGCCGTAGCCGATCACGGGCACATCATAGGGGACGGCCAGCACGGTCTGGTCAGGGAACTCTACCCGGACGGTGTGGTTGTAGCGGCGGTAGGACCAGGGATCACCAAACTTGGACCAGTCATCAGCGCTTTCCTTCTGGCTGCCGTTGGCATCAAAGCTCTGCTTGAACAGGCCGTACTTATACCGCAGGCCATAGCCGGACAGGGGAATGTCGGTGGAAGCGGCGGAGTCCAGGAAGCAGGCAGCCAGACGGCCCAAGCCGCCGTTGCCCAGTGCATCGTCTTCGATTTCTTCCAGAACAGCCAGATCCACGCCGTGGGCGGCAAACAGCTGCTTCATTTCGTCCAGAATGCCCAGGTTATACAGGTTGGAGTAAACCAGACGACCCACCAGGTACTCGGCGGAAATGTAGTAAGCTTTCCGCTGGTGCATCCGGGTGCGCTTGCTGTTGCTCCAGTTGTCGGCAATGGACATCATCACAGCCTGACCCAAGGCCTCGTGCAGCTCCTGGGGGGTAGCCTCCTGGAGAGACACGTCGTAGGTGTACTTCAGCTGAGATTCAGTCCATTTCAGGATGTTCATGCAGTTGTAGTTCATTTTTCTACTCCATTCTTAAAAATAGCGATAAACGCCGGAATTTCATGATGCTCCCCGGCGGGGGAGGCAGGCAGTCACCAGAGTCCGGGCACATTACGCCTTCTTCGGCTCTGCTTTTTCCGCCTGGGTGCCCAGTCTGGCATACAGGGTGGTAAGATGGTGAATTTTTTCTGCCAGTGCATCTGTTATCATACCATCTTTTGCTCTCCATGTCCAGTTAGAATTTGTGGTTCCGGGGAAATTCATTCTGGCTTCGCCGCCCAGATTCAAATAATCCTGCACGGGGATGATGCAGGTATCGGAAACGCTGGCCATGGCAGTGCGGATAACGCCCCAAACCAGACCCTCCTGCTCATCCAGGTGCATATATTCCGTGGCGTACTTCTGCATCTCGGGGGTGCCGGTTTCCAGCCACTGGCGGGTGGTCATGTTGTCGTGTGTGCCGGTGTAGCACACGGAATTGGCAGTGTAGGTGTGAGGCAGGTAGTCGGAAGGCTCCCGGGAGTCAAAGGCGAATTGCAGCACCTTCATGCCGGGGTAGCCGGACTCGTCCCGCAAATCCAGCACATCCTGGGTCAGATACCCCAAATCCTCGGCAATGAGCTTGAGTTCCGGCAGACCCTTCTTCACGGCGTTGATAAAGTCAATGCCGGGGCCGGTAATCCACTTGCCGCCCCGGGCGGTGGGGTCGCCGAAGGGCACGGACCAGTAGCCCGCGAAGGCGCGGAAGTGATCCATCCGCACGACGTCATACAGCTTTCCGGCAGCGCCCAGGCGGCGCAGCCACCAGCTGTAGCCGTCCTCTGCCAGCACATCCCAGCGGTACAAGGGGTTACCCCACAGCTGACCGTCCGCCGCAAAGGCATCGGGGGGACATCCGGCCACAGCCTTGGGATCCAGCTTCTCATCCATCTGGAACAGCTCCGGGCTGCTCCATGCTTCCACGCTGTCCCGGGGCACATAGATGGGCACGTCACCGATAATGGCAATGTTGTTCTTCTTTGCGTAGGCGTGCAGGGCGTTCCACTGCTGGAAGAACAGATACTGGACAAAGCTGAAGAAGCTGATTTCCTCTTTCAGTTCGTTTCTGGCATTCCAGATGGCATCGGGATTTCGGAATTTCAGGTCATGCTCCCACTCGTACCAGGGCTTGCCGCCGAATTTGTCTTTCAGCGCCATGAACAGGGTGAAGTCGGGCAGCCAGTTGCTGTTCTCCTCCACAAAGCAGGCGTAGTCCTTGCCCGGGGTGAAGCGGGCGTAGGCCTTGCGCAGCACGTTCAGGCGGTTGCGGTACAGCAGGCCGAAGTCAGCCTTGTCGTCGGTCACGTTCCACTGGATGCCAGCCAGGTCGGCCTGGGTGAGCAGACCATCCTCCACCAGACGGTCGAGGTCAATCAGATAGTGGTTCCCGGCGAAGGTGGAGCAGGACTGATAGGGGGAGTCGCCGTAGCCGGTGGGAGTCAGGGGCAGAATCTGCCAATAGCTCTGGCCGGCCTTTTTCAGAAAGTCAACAAATTTGTATGCTTCGCTGCCCATGGTGCCCACGCCGTAAGGACTGGGCAAACTGGTGATGTGCATCAAAATGCCGCTGGTTCTCATATCATTATACCTCACTTTTAAAATAATACCCCGTCACAGGGCAAAAATGGCAATGCTTGAATCCCTGCCTTGGCAGGTGGTTGTTTCAGAAAGTTTCGTATTGTTTCGCTATTACAAGTAAAAGATTATATCATTTTTGCCATTTTGTCAAGATAAATCCTGCGAAGAAGAAAGTTTTTTGTCAAAAAAGCACCTTGAACAGAGAATACGGTATCAACAAAGCCCCGGAATCCAAACACCGCCCGATGGAATGCGTCCGCCCCTCCAGGGCATATGCGCACACCCGGCTGAATGTTCAGCCGGGTGTGCAGCGGGTATCTTATTTTTCTTCCGTCAAAAGCCGCAGCTGGGCGGCCACCTGGCACTCCGGCTCATAGATGCAGGAGACATAGCAGCAGTCGCATTCTGTCAGACGGTTGTCCTCTAAAACGGCGCAGACCATACGGCTCTGGTCAATCTGGCGGCAATAGCCGGTGACGAATGCTTCCTGTTCCATCGGTTATGCCTCCATGACGCAGAAGCCGCGGGGCCCCAGGGTCAGCCGGTCAGGGGAAATGGTGTCGATGTTCTTGCCGAAGGTAACCCGACCGGTGGGAATGTCCCAGGCATCGCCGCTGCGGTTGACATAAATGCTGAGGGTTTGCCCTTGGGCACTGCGGGTATAGGCCAGATGCCGGTCAGAGGCAACGGTAAACCGGATGTCTCCCAGCCGCAGGGCAATATTCCGGGTGCGGAGCTTGCCCAGGCAGCGGAAGTGCCCCAGAATCTCGGTGTCCTCCCGTCCCCAGGGATAGGTGCGGCGGTTAAAGGGATCCTTGTAGCCTTCCATGCAGGTCTCATCGGCATAGTATAGGCTGGGGCAGCCGGGCAGGGTGTATTGCAGGAAAGAGGCCATCATCAGCCGGTCGCGTGCCACCTCCAGCTGATTGCGGCTGAGGCGGCGGCGTGCCTTTTCCTCCCGGCTTCCATCGAAGTCGTCCACCAGGGCGGTGAGAATCCGGGGGGTGTCGTGGGTGCCCAGCAGATTCATGTTGCAGGCAACCACCTGGCTGGGGTAGTTCTCCACAATGGACATGACGGTTTCCTTGAAGCCGCGGCCATCGTCCCGCCCCCGCATGAAGTTCAGAATGGCGGTGCGGAAGGGGTAGTTCATGACGCTGTCCAGCTCCGCATTGGTGAAGTACCGGCGGCGGTGGTTGTAGGCGGTTTTGTTGGAGGCATCCTCCCACACCTCGCCCATGAGCAGTGCCTCCGGGTTGATTTCCCGAATCCGGTCGTGAATCATGCGGATAAATTCGTCGGGCAGCTCGTCGGCTACGTCCAGCCGGAAGCCGTCCGCGCCCAGCTTCATCCAGTGAGCCACCACGCTGTCCTCGTCGGTGATGACGTAGCGGATGAAGTCGGGGTGCATCTTGTTGACGGTGGGAAGGGTGTCAAAATTCCACCAGGAATGGTAATTATTCGGCCACTGATAAAAGGTATACCAGTGATAGAAGGGGGAATCCTGGCGGCAGTAAGCGCCGTTGCCGCCGAAGGTACGCTCGCGGTCGAAATAGAGGCTGTTGGAGCCGGTATGGGAATACACGCCGTCCAGGATGACCTTCATGCCCCGGGCGTGGGCGGCATCGCACATATCCCTGAAGTCCGCCTCTGTGCCCAGCATGGGGTCGGGAATTTTATAGTCACCGGTGTCATAGCGGTGGTTGGAGAAGGCCTTACCGATGGGGTTGAGGTAGATGATGCCCGTGCCCAGGCTGGCGATATAGTCCATTTTCTCCGTGATGCCCCGGAAATTGCCGCCGAAGAAATCGTTGTTATGAACAATGCCGTTTTCATCCGGTGCCCAGTCCACGTCTTCATCCCAATGCCGGTGGACGGTGTAGGGGCGGAGCTTGCCGGCGAGATTGCATTTTCCGCTGCGGTGGAAACGGTCGGGGAAAATCTGGTAGATGATGGCACCCTTTGCCCAGTCCGGGGTGGTGAAGTCGGGGCTGATGCAGCTGATTTGCCACAGGCCGCCCTCCTCCATATTGGTGTCGTCCCCCTGTTTGAACAGGCGGAACATACCGTGAGGGGCGTGAATCTGGAAATAATAGAAGTGCAGTCCGGGGGCGAACAGGGAAAAATCTCCCTCGTAAATGTCGTAAGCGCCCCGCTGCTCGATTCGGTACATTTCGTGATACCGGGCGGGGCTGCCGTCCTCGTAGCACAACACAATTTCCACCTTCCAGGCGGAGACCGCCGTGGGGATGTGCAGGTGCAGCGTGACGGTCTGCCCGGGGGCAACGCACCCAAAGGGGGTCTTAAATTCCGCTTTTTTGCTGTCAAACAGTATTCTCATTTTCTATCCTCTTTTTAATGACGCTACGGGGTTTATGCCAATACGTTGGTGCCCTGACCCGCCCGGTGACGTGCCGCTCACAAACCGGTTTTCATGGCGCAAAGCGCCCTTGGCTCCACCTCTGGGGGAGCTGCTGAGCGAATGCGAAGCTGAGGGGGTGTAGTACATTGAATGGTATTCGCCAAAATTTTCTGAGTTCCTGGCTTTTTAATCATAATTTTGAAAGATTCGCTGCGTTCTGCAACACCCCGGTGGGAAGCCAAGGCGGCTTCGCCGCTCGGGTCGCCAAATTGGCGACCCCTACAAGGGCGAGTGCGTTTATCTGGGTGCTTCCTAAAATCCGGGGGTGCGGGCGGCTATGAGCCGCCCCTACCGGTGCGGTGAAAACCATAAGCCTACAGCAACCAACGCAGTACACCCCCTCAGTCAGCCCGTTCAGGCTGCCAGCTCCCTCAAGAGAGCCAAGGGCACTTCGTGCCGCAGATGGGGACACATACTTTACGATAGAATAATAAAAACAATTCCAATCAGAGCAATGATTTCCAGAATCACCGTATCCTGAAGCGCCTGGGCGCTTAATTTTCCCTTTTTATAAAATCCAAAAAGGAGCACAATGGTAAAAACGAAAATCAGTGCAGCAATGATAGCCGTGATAACTGGAATATATTCCATCGCTTTCTGCGCTCCTCAAAATTATGTGTCGCTCTGCCCCGTCAGTGTTGGCAAGGTAAGAGTGAAAAGTGAATAGCGAACAAGCGGAACGCCCACCGAAGTGCGCATAAACACTATTATCCATTACTTATTCACTCTTATCTGAGCCAACGTCAGTGGGCGTTTCCGGTTTGGTGTGCAATATACCGGGCGGGTTAGGGTAGTACCGTATTGGTACAAGCCCGGTGCGAAATTGTCCGGCGGCACTGCCGCCTTAGCCCTTGCCGCTGGTTCTGGCTGCGATACGGGTCAGGGAATATACCATATCCTGATAGCAAGCTTCGGTGTATTTATCCACGAAATTGCCGTCATAGGCCTGCATGGCCTGCTCGATGCGCACCACCCGCTGCAAGCCGTCCACGCTTTGGCTGCGCACCACGGTGTAAATGGGGGTGTAGCTGTAGCCGGTGACCTTGGTGGTCCTGCGCTCGGCATCCTTGGTGATTTCCACATCCAGAATGATGGAATAGTTGGTGCCGCCCCGGCTCCCGTCGCCGTAGAAGTCGCCCAGGGAATAGGCAACCAGCGTTCCGGCAGATTCATCATACAGAACCTGCTGCACCAGATGGGGATGGGTGCCCAAAATCAGACCCACGCCGTTTTTTTGCAGGAGATTGATGATGGTTTCCTGGGTTTTGCTGATGGTGTCGTTGTTTTCGCTGCCCCAGTGGAGCATGGCGATGATGAAGTCCGGCTTTTCTGCCTTGGCATCGCTCAGTATCTGGGTAATGCCGGCGGTATTCACCTTTTTGTAGGTGCTTTCATAGTCGGTGTACAGCAGATTCACGCAGCCCTCGCTGCCCTCCGGCAAGCCCATGCCGCCCACGCCCTTGGTAAAGGCCACGATGGCAATGCGGATGCCCTGTACCTCCACGATGGTATAGCCCTTGGCACGCTTGAACTCCGCAGAGCTGGAGTAAGCGCCCACCGGCTCAATGCCCGCATTGCGAATGGCCTGCAAGGTGGTGTTCAGGCCGATGAGGCCATTGTTGATGGTGCAGGAATTGGCCATTTGCAGCACATCCACGCCCGCTGACCGCAATGCGGTGAGTAGCTGCCGGGGGGCGGAGGTGGTAGCCGTGCCGTATGGCTCACCGCAGATGTTGCCCTCCAGATTCATCACCGTCAAATCGGCGCTGGAAAGGGTGCTGGCAACATCCTGAAAGGCGCGGGTAAAGTCATAGCCATTTTGGGACAGACCGGAGTCCACCACGGAGTCGGTGATGTTCAAATCTCCCGCTGCCCGAATGTGAATGGTGGTGATGGGGTCATAGGGGGCGCGGGTTGCTTCGGTGGGGGCCTCTGTGGGAGCCTCCGTTGCCTCCATCTGGCGGTCGGTGACGCTGGAAAGCTGCTCTGTGGGAACGCTCTGGGTGAAATAGTACAGCGCGCCGCCGCAAAGACCCAGCAGCACCACTGCGGCCAGAAGCCCCAAGCGGAGACGGCGGCGCTGCATCTTCTGTTTTCTGCGCTGTGCCTCCCGCCGCTTCCTGCGCTTGTCCATATTGTCCGGCGTGTTTGCCATGGCTTGTATCTCCTTTCTGAGGACATGGGGTGGAAATGCGTTTTGCACACGCTGCCTGTGAATGGAACCGGCTTCCAGTTCTGCCCGGCGCGAAGCGCCCTCGGCGCCCCTGAAAGGGGAGCTGGCAGCCCGAACGGGCTG
>ERZ1034952.1212-NODE-1212-length-21557-cov-9.437866_pt1 | contig 21557 bp, 23 predicted proteins | sample MGYA00520625_ERZ1034952 | MGnify/ENA primary metagenome ERZ1034952 (study PRJEB33766, sample SAMN09781773) | gut metagenome | biome: gut microbiome | host: Homo sapiens | place: Madagascar | study: EMG produced TPA metagenomics assembly of the PRJNA485056 data... | reverse complement strand
CCACATGGAGTGCCTCTGCAACGCTTCAATCTCCATTCTGGCTGGAAGCCTCGCCAGCGGACATGGTCAAAGTCGGAACGGTGGTGACGATCACCGCCAAGGGTGATCCAACTGAGTCGACTTGGACAATCAATAATACAGCATGGAAGAACGGCGGCGCCAATCCCGTAAAAACCTCCTCCGTTGTCCTGAACCGTAACATGTGGGACAAAATGGGCTGGACGCCCAATCCGGTGCCGACCGGCTATCTCTTTCCGCCAGCCGGAACCTACGCCATTGCCGCAACCACCACCGAAGAGGAGAATGCCAGATCAGCCGATATCACGGTCAAAGTGATTGGTGTGAAAAGTCTTTCAACATCGGTTGGCAGCAGAACCATCACAAGCGTGACCGACAATCCGGGCGAAGCGGAAAGTGTACTGATCGATGCGCCGAACACCAATCCCGATATTGCCGCCACAACCTTGACCTTTACTGCAACCCCGGAGCCTGGGCCGAACTGGCTGACGGACTATCCCAAGTGGAAAGTAAACGGGACCGAAGTCCAAGCGGGCGGAGGGACTTATGAATTTTCTACGGCTGGAAAAAGTGCGGGCAAATACACCGTAGCTGTGGAATGTGGAAATGAAGCGGCCATTGACGTATATGTGGTCAGTTGCGAATATCAGATCATTGTCGACACTCCGGGAACGGGTGCGATTGATATTACATGGTCCGGCAATATCCCGGTGGCCTGTAGCGTAGGGCATGCATCATGGAGATTCAATGTTTTGCCAAGCGAGGCCGTTGACATAGAACCGCTAAAAACCTATAAAGACATATTAAGAAAGAATATAGGGTTTCATGCAAATAGCAACACGGTGGTGTTAACCGGCGAAACGGCTGCGCCAACTCCAAGTTTACATATTCCTGATGCGGCGGCGGGGAAATTGAAAACCGAAAAGATTCCATTGGCAAACTTACTTGCAGGAGCCGCATTTACAAATCCGCTCAGAACAAGAGCCGGGGACTATCGTTTGGGAACGCGCTGTATCGCGACCAAGACGGTATTGGGAGTAACCATCACGCCCATTGACTGGACGCATGCGACAACCAGAAACTGTGTGAGCATGGCTGTAGACGCGGGAGGAGCCAGCGGAGTGACGTTGCCGTCTGCCCTGGGAACATGGACGGGGCCTATTGCGGGATTTGTAGCTACATATAGCGGTGAAATGCCATGGGTATTGCATGGGAGATTATGAATATGAATAAAACATTATTACTTGTTGCGTTCGCATTAGGTATCGTTGTTAATTCGTTTGGCAATGACACGAAAGAAATGTTGTTTACCTCGCCACTTATATATAAGCCAGTCATAGAAATGGCTTTGAAAAAAAATAAAGAGCCGTTAAGTCCACGCCAAGCAATAAAGCTTCAAGCGATGAAAATTACAATGGAAATGACGGAATTTGTGCCGGACTTGGAGGCATCTAACGAATTTGATGATTTTCGGCAAATATCGTTTAAGGAAATAGATAATATTAAAATTTTGATCTTCAAAAAGGACAAATTAGTTCATCAATTGCATGTGCTAAAAACAGAAGGAGGTAATACTTCTGTCACAAAGTACGAGCGTAATTTGATTGGGTTGTTCGCTGATATACAAACCATGGAAAATAACGAAAAATATCTTCAGAAAACACGTGAAATTATAATATCTCTGTTGAAGCAGGAAGATTTTTTGACTGATTTTTCATTAGGCGAACATGTTTTAATCTTTCGTTTAGAACTGGCAACTGGAGTCGCCATGGGGGAAGTATCTTTTTCTGATTATTCTAACAATCATTTTTTCTGTTATTATAATTTTGGCATGGAGAACAGTGCGTTGCGCAATAAACAAACCCAAGGCTTAGTTTTTTCAATTACTTTTTGGAATAGATATATCTCACTTGGCAATCTCTTTGATGACAAAATAATGAATGGCTTTGAATGTTATTTTTACCCCAATCAAGGGTTAAGGTTCTTGACAGAACTAAAGAATGGTGAACAGATGGATGTTACGGCATGGGACAAAGATGGTGGAAATGAAAGGAAAATTCCATTTGGCGAATGGGCAAAAAACATCAGGAACACGAAATTAATGAAAGAATCACAGTGATTGTAGGGGTTATCCGGCTTGTAGAAAAAACATCATGTATGATGTCATCGTCAATAGCGGCTTTATCGGCTTTTTGATCTGGACTCTGCTGTTCGCGACTTCGACAGCGGCGGCGGCTCTGGTGATTCGTTGTGTCTGGATCTTGCGGCGAAAGCGATTCGCTTCCCCTGTAAAATTGATGCCTCTGTTAAAGGCTGGAAAATGGGATGACGCATATGCGTTCTGTGAAGCGAATCCTACAGTGACAATGCGAATTGCCGGTACGATTTTACTTACTGCTCATTCCAAAAACAAAACGCAACGGCAGGAATTGGCAGTTGTGATGTTGGACAAAGAAGTTCGGGCAATATTGCGATGGATCAATACACTTTCACTTTGCGGCAATATTGCGCCGATGCTGGGGTTACTCGGCACTGTAACCGGTATGGTAGATGCTTTTATGGGACTTGGCACTGCGATGGGGCCGGAAAAAGCTTCTATTCTGGCAATCTCGATCTCTCAAGCACTCTACACCACTGCTGCAGGATTATTGATCGCAGTTCCAGCGATCACCTTTTCGGTAATCTTCCGCAATCTGCTGGAAAAGAGAGCCGAAACTGTTTCCGAGACAATAGATCAAGTCCTCGAGGCTATTCCTGAACCGGAAGCACCACGTCCAGTCTATCGTTCCACCGACACTGTCAAAATCTAGCGAGGTGACCATGCGCTATCGGATGCCTGCTGCAAGTTCTAATATTTCAACCGGTTCGCTTTCGAGCATGATCGATATCGTTTTTCTGCTGATTATCTTTTTCGTCGTTACTGCCAGCTTCGATCGGGAACAAATCGATGCTGAAGTTACACTTCCAATCGTCAATTCCGCTGCCGTAAAGAACTTGCCGCCGCAACGCCTGATATTGAATGTCCTCTCCGACGGTTCGGTGAAAATTGGTTTCCTGCATCTTCCTGCCAATGAAATAGCCTCCCAGCTCGGCACGTTGTTGCAGAACAAAAACACCGTATTGATTATTAACGGTGACCGTAACGCGCCACACAAATATATCTCTGCCGTTATGAACGTCGCTGCCCAATCCGGATTCTCCCAAGTACGCATCAATGCCGAAGTCAAAACAGAGGCTCCATAATGCGATTGCCATCAATCCACGAGCCTGAAGAATCCAACAGCATGTCGGCGATGACCGATGTGGTCTTTCTGCTCCTGATCTTTTTTATTGTCACTATGTCAGGCTATGTTGAAATGACGCTACTCGAAACCAATCTGCCGACAGCTTCAGGTAAAATCTCCGATAAAGTCGATTTGCAGGAATCGTTAACCATCGAACTTTCTTCTGATGGACAAACCATCATCAACGGAATTCAGCAGACTCCGGAGTCTTTGAATCGTCTTTTCAGCCGATACAGTCGTCTCATGCCCAAGGCTGAATTTCTATTGCAATGCGATCCGGAGTCGCGGCATAATGCTCTGGTTTCTTTACTTTCCGCATTGGCAAAGCATAACCTGAAGAATGTAAAACTTCTAAAAATATAACTTTTTTGTACCGTTACTGACACTCACTCGGCGTGTAAGATCGATGAAGTTAAAAAAATAGGTGCCAAAGAATGAGTAAGAACCTAAAAGGCAAAGTCTGGAACTTCATGGAATCAAAAATCAAACTTTTTTAACTTTGGAAAGTATAAGCAAGTAAAATTAAAAAATTGAGCTTGCTCTAATGGTGATGATGGCGATCACGACGAGGAGTTCGATCAGCGTAAAATATTTTTTCATCTCACTTCTCCCGTTTCAATTAGGACAATACGGCAAATATGTTGTTATTCAATGATTCTCCGCAGATTTTTCGCGGATTGCGAACCGTTCGATGTAATTCCGCAACGCTTCCTGCTGAAGCAGCTGTTCCGCGGAAAGACGGTCGCAGCCGACCCGGCAGAAATCATCCATCGGCACTCCGCAGCGGTTCAGAAAGTGCTTGGCCGAACGCGGATATTTGAATTCGACGTGACGCTGGACCAGATTGAAAAATTGCTGCAGTTCCCGCGCGCGCTCCGGGTCGTCCCGGAAACAGCGGCACAATTCCGCGAGCAGTCCCGGATAGAAATTGGCCGAAGTGCCGCTGTATCCCGCCGCGCCGAGCTTCAGCGACTCGAGGCAGGTCGTCAGGTTCGCATTGTAAAGCCTGAGGCTGGTTCCGGCGCAGGCGCGGAGTTTCCCGGCAATCGCGGCCGGGTCGCAGCAGGTGTCCTTCAGGAACGCGAGACGCTCCCCGGCAAGATGCGCCATGCGCCCGAGCAGCTGCGGAGGAATGAGCCGATGATACGGAAGCGGACACTCGTAGATGCCGAGCCGGATCTCCGCCGTCTGCGCCAGCAGGGTTTCGAACGCCGCGAACAGCGCCTCGTCCCCCGCTTCCTGCGGGACCAGGAGGCAGACCGGAATTACCACGGCATCCATGCCGAGCGCGGCCATGTCGAAGACAGACTGGAGCTTTTCCGCCTCGGTATTGCCGAGATATCCGCAGGCGACGACCGGAACGCGGCCGCTGCTTACGGCAACAGCTTCCCGGGCGAGTTCGAGCCGTTCGGACGGCGTCAGCTGGTACAGTTCGCTGCTGAGACAGACGGCGAACAATCCGGCGACCCCTTCGGCGATATAGTATTCAAGCAGCTTCCGGTAGGCCGGGAAATCGATTTTCCCGTCCGGCCGGAACGGAGTAAGCACGACCGGCCAGACTCCGGCGGCATGGTTGATGGGCGAAATCATCTTTCAGGTTCCTTTCGATTGCGTTCGATACGTTAATTATAGTGAATCCGGCCGTGAAAAGCAATACGGAAGTGTTTGCAAAAAAAATAAAAGTTTTTGCATTTTTTATAAGGATATCCGGCTTGAATCCGAAAATGAAGAAAAAAGGAATATAATTTGCAAAATAACTTGAATTTATGCAATTGCCGGATAGAGTAAAAGCGGAGGCGGAACCATATGATGACGCAGACGGAACGGCTGATCGGTGAAATCAGGGAGAAATGCCGGGCGATCGCCGAACCGCTCCGGTATCTGAAGGGAGTCGGCGGAACGCTGCCGGATCTGCCCGGCGACATCGTCCTGCTGCAGCGGAATCGCGATTATCCGATCAACCGGACGCCGCAGCCGATGCAGCTGCTGCACCGCTGTTATGTGCTGACCGTCAGCCTGCAGGAGGAGGGGCTGGTCTGCGCGGCAGAGCATACCTGCCGTATTCCGGAGGGAGGCGCAACTCTGGTCTACCCGTTTCAGGGGCATCATTATGTGGTCGAGCAGGAAAATTTTTTCTGGCTGGTGGCGACTTTCCACATGGAGAACGCGTTCCTGCCGGATCTCATGCTGCGCAGCTTTGAACTTTCTCCGTTCGCCTGGCGGCTGACGGCCCGCATGGTGGAGCTCTATCTCGAACTGCTGGCCGGTTCGGCGGAACGGGTGCGCGAAGGATTGCTCCAGACGACGCTCTATGCGCTTTTGCTTGAGCTGCGGCTGGGCCGCTGCGGGGAGGAGGGGCGGCCCGGCGGTGCGTTGCCTCCGCGACAGCACCGGATTGAGCTCTTCGAACGGATGAGCCGCCGCATCTCCGGCGGAATTGCCGATCCCGCGCTTTCGGTTGCCGCATTGTCGGACGAGTTCGGCATTTCGATTCCGTCGATGTATCTCCTGTTTCACTCGCTGGTCGGCTGCAATCCCGGCGAATATATCCGGACGCTCCGGATCAAGCGGGCGATCAAACTCCTGAATGCGAACAATATGCTGATTGCGGAGGTCGCCGGGGAGTCCGGTTTCACCTCGCAGGCGGTTTTCAGCCGCTGCTTCCGCAAGGTGGTCGGCTGCTCTCCGAGCGAGTATCTGCGGAAACTTCGCGACTGACCGGCACCGCCCGCGATGCGGCCGGTCCGCGCGTTGCGTCTTTTGCGATGATGCGGAATTGACAATTTCCGCAACCGTGATATATTGACGGCAGGGGAAAGCGGGAGAACGTCATTCATCCGGAGGAAGATAAAGAGGAGGAGTAATCATGAACTGTTTTCAACTGATCGACTGTAATTCCGGCGAGGTCTGCGAAGTCGGCGCGAACGCCGTCGCTCCGTCGCTTCGGGAGTTTCTGTATCCGGCCGTACGGGAGGGGACCGGGCTGTACAAAGGGCTCTTTTACCGGATCGCCTGTTTCGACGGCCGGCAGGGGGCCTGCTTTCAGGTTCTCTGGCACGGGGAGGGCGGCGAGGAGCTGCTCGACTGCTTCGTCGGCTGGGCGCCCGGGCAGGAGATGGTGCGGGACAAGCTGCGCGAATGCTGTCTCGTGCGCGCGCTCGGCATCGACTGGGAGGCGCTTGAACCGGACGACCGGTTCGCCGCCGTGCTGCGCTACGAGTGCGATCCGGCGGCTGCGGCGGTGAGGGACAGCGAATTTCCGGAGTGGAAGCGCCATCTCGAGAATCTCGTCCTCGCGCTGTCGGCCATCCTGATCGACACCCGCGGGCTGGAACATGCCGGCTGAACCGCCGGAGGCAGGGAGTTTTTTTGCGGAAAATATCGCGCCGTGCGGTTTTTCCGCTTGTTTTTCGCCCGATTTCCGGTATAATATCCGACGGCGACTGGTCACTTGAAACGATGGGAGGTTGGCGATGATTGCCGGATTGATTGTTCTTGCTGCTGCGGTTGTTCTGGTTCTGATTGTGATCGGCATGTACAACGGACTGGTGCGGGCGAAAAAACAGGTCGAAAACGCCTGGTCGCAGATCGACGTGCAGCTCAAGCGCCGGTACGACCTCATCCCGAATCTGGTCGAAACGGTCAAGGGGTACGCCGGTCACGAATCCGCGGTGCTTGAGAATGTGACGCGGGCGCGTTCGAATGCGATGTCCGCAAGCTCTTCCGACACCGGCGCGAAGATCTCGGCCGAAACCGAACTCTCCGGCGCGATCAGGAGCCTGATGATTCAGGTGGAGGCCTATCCGCAGCTCAAGGCGAACGAAAATTTCCTGCAGCTTCAGGAGGAGCTGACCGCCACGGAAAACAAGATTTCGTTCGCGCGTCAGCACTACAACGATACGGCGACGAACTTCAATACCGCGATCGCGGTGTTTCCGGCCAGCGTCATCGCCGGCATGTTCCATTTCCGTGACGCGGAGCTCTGGCAGATCACCGATGCGTCCGAGCGTGAAGCCCCGAAGGTCAAATTCTGACGATGCGGCCCCGGCAGACGTTTCAGCAGCTGATTGCGGCGAACAAGCGCAACAGCGTGTTCCTGATTGCCGGCATGTTCGCGTTCCTGCTGCTGCTCGGCGCTGTTTTCGGCGGCGCCTACGGAGGTTTCGAGTGGGGATTGCTGATCGCGGCGGTGACGGCGGTTATCGTGTTCCTGGCCGCCTGGTTCGGCGGATCGGGGACGCTGCTGGCCGTCAGCGGCGCGCGCCGTCTGGAGAAGGCGGATGATCCGCAGCTCTTCAATGTGGTCGAGGAGATGTCCATCGCGGCCGGAATCCCGATGCCGAAAATCTACGTCATCGATTCCGCCGCGCCGAATGCGTTTGCTACCGGGATTGACCCCGCCCATGCGGCCGTGGCGATCACCGAAGGGCTGCGGGAAAAGCTGACCCGGGAAGAGCTGCAGGGGGTCATGGCCCACGAGATCGGCCACATCCGCAACTTCGACATCCGTTATACGATGCTGATGGCGGTGCTGGCCGGTGCGATCGTGATGCTGGCCGATGCGTTTCTGCGTGTTTCGTTCCGTTCCGGCGGGGGCAGGCGGCGCGGCGGCAAAGGCGACGGCGCCGCGCAGCTCGTTCTGCTGCTGGCCGGTGTGGTGCTGGCGTTGCTTGCGCCTCTCGTCACCATGCTGATCCAGATGGCGATGAGCCGCCAGCGCGAGTATCTGGCGGACGCATCGGCCGTGGAATTCACCCGCAACCCGAGCGGACTTGCGCGGGCGCTTTCCAAGATTTCCGGCGACCGGACGCCGTATGAGGCGAGCCGGGCGACGGCGCCGCTCTATATCGTGAATCCGAAAGTCGAACTGCGCAGCGGCGCGGACGGCTGGTTCTCCACCCATCCGCCGATCCGGGAGCGGATCCGGCGGCTGTTCGAGCTGGCCGGCGGCGGAGCGGAGAACGGCGCGCGGAACTGAGTTTCATGCTGTTTCACTTTCAGGCATGGAGCCGTCTTTGCCCTTCCGGTTTGCTTTGCGTCCTGCGGCCTTGCACGATTCCTCGTGCTTCCTGCGCGACAAGGCAAAAATCAAATCAGGAATGTCTGCGCCTCTTTTCTGTTTCTGAACCCGCAGGGACGTCAAGGCTTTGTTAAGAACTCTCCGGATTTCGATTTTGTATAAAAACCGTTTTTTCATTGTTTCCCCTCTTGACATCGGCTTGGTTTTCCGGTATAATTATAAGCGAACCGGATAAGCAGCTAAGCAGCTTGCCGGCGACAGGAGAATACAGAATGGAAAACTGCTCGAAATCGGAATTGCTCGAACAGCATCTGCTGCGCGAGGTCCTGCCGCGTTTCCGGCCCGGCGAACGGATTCCGTCCGAACAGGAGATGGCCGACCGGCTCAACACGTCGCGCACGACCATGCATAAGGTCTACTTCAATCTGATGTCGCGCGGACTCATCTATCGGCGCAACGGGGTCGGCACTTTTGTGGCCGAGCCGCCCGCGCCGCCGAAACCGGCGGTTCCGGCGCGCATGATCACGGCGGTCATGCCGTCTTTGCACCTGCTGAACGCGAAGGAGACTCCGAACTGGTTCAACCACCAGTATACGCTCGAATATTTCGCGGATGCGGCGCGGGAGGATAATTTTATCCTGAACGTTGTTTTCCTCGACCATGACCGCCATTCGCCGGATGAGGCCGAGAAGCTGCTGAATCGCGCCGACGTTCCGGCTTTTCTGTTTTCGTCGCTGGTGCCGGAGCACGCGCCGATCATCGAACGGCTGACCGCGGCCGGGAAAACCTGCGTCGGACGCTATTTCGGAAGGGCCGATTTCTGCCACAGCGTCTGGTTCGACATGGAAAATGCGTTTCTGCTGGCGGTGAAGCACCTGGCCGGAACCGGCCGGAAGCGGATCGCGCTGCTGGACTCCTGGTCGCCGGAGCTGCCGCAGATACCGCATTACGGCTACCCGATCATGCGGTATCGGATGTTCCGGCGGGCGCTGGAACAGGCGGGGCTCCCGTTCATCGCCGGGCTTTACCGCTTTTGTCCGCCGAGCATGTCCGACGGCGAGTGGGCGGCGCGGCGGATGCTGGAGGAGGGGCTGCGTTTCGATGCGATTCTCTGCGGCACCGACCAGCGTGCGTTCGGCGTGCTCGGCGCGCTGAGAAAAGCGGGCGTTCGGGTTCCGGACGACGTCGCCGTGATCGGACTCAACAATGAGGCGCAGTGCGCCGAGTGCGATCCGCCGCTCGCTTCGATCGAGGTGTCGTACCGGGCGATCGCGCGGGAGCTGTATGTGCTTCTGCGCGAACTGCTGGCGTTACCGCTTCCTCCGGGCGAATTCACCGGCCGCGCATGCCCGGGCCGCTTCATCTGGCGGGAGTCGGCGGGAGGAGGTGCGCCCGCCTGAAAAAAAGAGGCCGGACAGTGCTGCAACACCGCCCGGCCCCAAGTTTGAGTATCCCGCGTCAACGGAACGCCAAACCGTATTAACATACATCGGTTCGGCGTTGCAATCAAATCCGAAAGAGAGGAATTGCGAGAAAATGGAAAGAAAACGCCGAACATTCACCCTGATCGAACTGCTGGTCGTCATTGCGATCATAGCGATCCTGGCCTCGATGCTGCTGCCGGCGCTGCAGCAGGCGCGGGAGCGCGCCAAGTCGATCTCGTGCATCAATAACCTGAAGCAGCTTCACACCGCGACGGCGATGTATGCCGGTGATTACGGCTACTATCCGGCCGCCTGGTCCGGGAATTCGCCCGAAAAGAACTGGAAGACCGATATCGTCGGTTATCTGGCCGGGAAGCGGACCGACGCGAATTCGGCCGGAATCTACGGCAGTTTGAAAGTGCTTCAGTGTCCGTCGGCGATCGGTGCGCGTCCGTCGTGGTCGTACGGCATGAACTATCGTACCTACGCGGCGTCGGGCGGCGTCGGCAAACCGGTCCGCCGCGACGTCTGGGGGAGGGGAAAGCATAAGCCGCTGATTCTCGATATCGACATGAGCGGGCATTACATCAGCCCTTATGCGGCGACGCCGTGGTTCGCACCGCGCCACTTCGGATATTTCAATGTCGTCTGCGTCGACGGCAGCGCGCGGCCGGAGAAGGATATGGCCGCGAACAGCAAAACTCTCGACTGGTCGGCGAACTGAAGGAGCGGAAAATGAAACATCTCACCATTTTGACGGGAGTCATCATGCTGATTGCAGCTGTATCGAACGGAACGGCCGGAGAACTCCCGGCGCTCGACGGCAAACCGAAGCCGGGCATCTATGCGCTGACCAACACCTGCAACTGGGTGCAGAAGGACGGGAAACGGATCAACCTCTTCGAAACTCCGGTTGACGGCGTTACGAATTACGTGACCTGGCGTATGGTCCGGCCGGCGGAGGAGAGCGTGCGTTATCCCGGGCTCGACCGGATGATGCGGGAAGCCGTCGACAGCGGCAAGTTCCTCTCCTACGGGATTCTGGCCGGAATCCACACGCCGGACTGGGTCTATGAAAAGGCCGGCATTCCGCGCGTGGTTTACGATACCGTGCAGAATCGCGGCGGCTACCTGCCGTGGCTCGAAACCGGCGGCCGCCGCGTGCTGAACACTCCGTTCCTCGAGGTATGGGAGCAGACGGTCAAGGAGTTTTCGGAACGGCTCCATGCCGACCCGAACCGCGACCGGATCAACTATGTTCCGGTGACCGGTTTCCCGTTCGGTAACGGCCTGGAACTCTATATCCCGCTCGGCAAAAAGGATTTCGATGCTCTGAAATATGACCGGCTTTCCCAGAAGCTTTATATTGAGTTCTGCTGCCGCGTCATCGATATTTTCCTGCGCCATTTTCCGGATATGCCGCTCGGGATCGCCTATACCGACTGGTTCGGCGCCGATGCGGAGGGCAACCGCCGCGACCTGACCGAGAGCACGGCGATTCTCGGTTATGCCGTCGCGCAGGCGAAAAAAAACGGAGCCGTCGTCGTCCCGATGGGGCTCTGGCTCGGCTGGGACGGCATCTGCAACAACCCGGACCACCCGATGATGCGCCTGTTCGCAAAGAGCGCGCGTGCGGCCGGTTTCGGCGCCTGGGAGGGGCAGATGGGCAGTTGCGAACGCAAATGCCTGCCGCTCGCCGAACAGATCGAACTGGCTCGCCGGAACCGGGTCGACTGGGTCCAGTTCTGGCATCACGACTGCATCTGCACCGAATGCGTGAAAACGCTCGGCGCGTACCGGAAGGCGGTGGCGCGATGAACCTCCTGTTTCTCGGCAGCGCGGCGTCGGAGGCGATTCCGGCGCTCTGGTGCGAGTGCCCGAACTGCCGGAAGGCGGCGGCGCTCGGCGGCAGGAACCTGCGGCGCCGGACCTCGTATCTGGCAGGCGGAAGCACCCTCGTCGATTTCGGTCCCGACGCGAACTGGCAGATGAAGGAATTCGGGATCGACCCCGCGAAGATCGAACGGCTGCTGGTGACCCATTCGCATGTCGATCATTTCAATCCGGTCGAACTGCTGTGGCGCAGCGAAAATTTCAGCGTCACCGGCAGGCGGCTCGGTTTTCTGGCGAATGCCGCCGTGATCGCCGAACTCGATGCGCGGGTGCGGGAGTGCTCGATGGGGCGTTCGCTCGACGCTCTGCGGCTTGATGTGCGGGAGCTCAGGCCCGGCGTTCCGGTGCGGGACGGGGAGCTGGAGATCCTGCCGGTCCGCGCCTCCCATGCGCCGAAGGAGTGCGCGCTGAACTTCCTCCTTTCCGGGCGCGATGAGTCGCGCATTCTCATCGCGAACGACACCGGCTGGTGGCCGGAAGAGTCGTGGGAGCTGCTGCGCGGCCGGCGGCTCGACGTCGCCGTCATCGAAATCAGCATGGGAATCCGCATGCCGTACGCAGAGGAGCGCGGGTTTCATCTCGGCGCGAAGGCCGCGATCGCTTTCCGCGACCGGCTGGCGGAACTCGGCGCGGTGACCGCTTCCACGCAGGTCGCCGTGACCCATATCAGCCACCATGTCGGAGCGACCCATGAGGAGCTCGAGGCGTATTTCAGGCCATACGGCATGCTGGTCGGTTATGACGGCATGCTTCTCGGGAGGGCGTGAAAATGATGATGCCTTATCATGCCGCGCCGCTTCCGGAGCGGGAGCGGCCGGTTGTGCGGGAAGCCGCCGCGGAGCTGCGCCCGGCCGATTCCTGCTTCGCTTTTTCCCGCGGAGATTTCGGTTTCACCGCATATGAACTTTCCGGGAGCGGGCGTTATCTGCTGCGGGTCGATCTCTGCGGATCGGCGTCGGCGCTGATCGCGTTCTCCCAGTATCTGTACGATCACCCGGAGCGGAGCCGTGCGGCGCTCGTCGTGATCGGCGGCTGCCCGCTCACGGAAGAGACGGTGAACGGTTTCATCGAGCTGCTGCCGGATTTCCCTCTGCTGCTGCCGGGCGGAGTTCCGGACAAGCTTCGCGATTACGCCGTCTCGCGCGCCGCGCTGAAAGGCGTGACCCTGTTCGTCGCGGAAACCGGGGCAATTCCGCCCGGGGAAAGAAAAATGGAAAAAAATCGGAAAACCGGTTGATCTTTTCCGACAAGCGCATATCTTAAATGAAGAGCCGATTTCAATCCTTTGAAATTGGCTCGAACGTTAATTTGTGAAATACGTGACCGGGGAGGGGCTTCCGAGAGCTGAAACGTACCATGTCTACCAAAGACACGCATAAGTTCAAAGAACTGTACCGCTTCGTAAAACCGTATCAGACGATGCTCACCGTGGCCGCCGTGTTTCACGTGGTCTGCACGTGTCTCGGGCTGCTGATGCCGCTGGTGCTGAAGATCATCATCGACAAGGCGCTCGGCGGGTCGGACCTGAGTCTGCTCTATGTGCTGCTGGCCGGCGTGATCCTGCTCTACTGGGTCCGGGCGTTCTTCTTCTACACCTGCAACTACCTGACTTATTACCCGATCCACCGCATGCTGCTCGATTTGCGCGTGAAGCTCTTCAAGCACCTGCAGAGCCTGTCGCTGCGTTTTTACCAGGAGTACCGGACCGGCAAGCTGATTTCGAACATCCTGACCGACGTGGCCGCGCTGCAGTCGATGATTTCGACCGTGATCGTCGGCATCGCGTCGAACTTGTTCTCGCTGCTGTTCGTCGGCGTCATGCTCGTGGTGCTGAGCCCGACGCTGTCGCTGATCTGCCTGGTGGTGCTGCCGGTGGTCTATCTGGTGTTCTCGCGTTTCCGGAAGATCCTGCGGGAGCGTTCGATGATGCTGCGCGAGCATATGTCCGAGGTCTCCGCCAACCTCGCCGAAGTCATCAACGGCATCAAGGTCGTGAAGTCGTTCGGCAAGGAGCGTTCCGAGAACCGCAGCTTCATGGAGCGGCTCAAGCCGACCTTCGACATGTCGCTGAAGCTTTCGATGCGCGGTTTCATGCTGAACATCGTCATGGACCAGATTTCGATCTACACGTCGGTGGCCGTGCTCGGCTTCGGCGGCTACCTCGTGTCGCAGGGGAGGATGACGCTCGGCGAGCTCGTCGCGTTCTACACTTATATGCAGATGTTCTTCGGCCCGGTGGTCCAGCTGACCGGTTTTGCGCCGGCGATCAGCGAAGGCGCGGTCAGCGCCGAGCGGCTGCTGACCCTCATGGCCTATGTTCCCGAGATCAAGGAGCGCGAGCACGCGATTCACATGTACCACGCGAAGGGGCATGTCCGCTTCGAGAACGTCTCGTTCGGCTACGCTCCGAACCGGATGGTGCTTCAGGAGTTCGATCTCGATGTCGAGCCCGGGCTCAAGGTTGCGCTGGTCGGGCCGTCCGGCTCCGGGAAGTCCACCATCGCGAGTCTGCTCATGCGCTTTTTCGATGTGACGAACGGGCGGATTCTGCTCGACGGCGAGGATATCCGCGACCTGTCGCTCGATTCGCTGCGCCGCAATGTCGGCATCGTGCTGCAGGAGTCGTTCCTGTTCTCCGGCACGATCGAGGAAAATATCCGCTACGGCAAGCAGGAGACGAACTTTGAGGAGGTCGTCGAAGCCGCTAAAATGGCCAATGCATACGAGTTCATCCGCGAGCTGCCGCTCGGCTTCAGGACCGAGGTCGGGGAAAACGGCGTTTCGCTTTCCGGCGGGCAGAAGCAGCGGATCGCCATCGCGCGCACTGTGCTGCACAACCCGTCGGTGCTGATTCTCGACGAGGCGACGAGCGCGCTCGATACGATCTCGGAAGCGGTCGTGCAGCAGGCGCTCGACAAGCTCATGGCGAACCGGACCACGATCATCATCGCGCACCGGCTCTCGACCGTGCGCAACGCGGACCGCATCGTCGTCCTGAAGGACGGCCGCATCGCCCAGAGCGGCCGCCACGAGGAGCTGCTCTGCCAGGATGGGCCGTACCGCCGGCTCTACGCCATGCAGCTCAAGGAGCAGAAGGAGCAGGATTCACCCAACTATGCGGCGGGGCGTTTCGGCCTCGAGGATCCGGAGGAGTAGAAAATGACGCACAAGACGGCGGGATTGCGGGGAAAGCTCCGGCTGCTGACCATCATCGGTTTTTCGCTGGTGCTGCTGGTCTGCGGCGGCATCGTCGCGTTGTTTCTGTTCGATATCGAAGACGTGATTTACGCGCGCGGCAAGATCGCTTCGGAGATCGCCTACGACATCATCGGCCATATGGACGGCCGGGTCATCAGGCTGAATTTCGAGGAAGGAGACGATGTGGAGGCCGGTGAAGTCATCGCGCTGCTCGACACGATCCTGTACGACGAGCAGCGGGTCCGCATCGAGGCCGAGCTCCGGGAATACGAGGCCGAGCTCGAGGTGAAGAAGGCCGAACTCGAAGCGCTCAGGACCAATCCGCTGCCGAAGGAACTCTGGTATGCGGAGACGAACCTGAAGGAGAGCGAGGACAAGGCGAAGCGGACGCAGGCGAGGCTGAACCGTTCGCTGCAGCTGTCGAGCAGCAACGCGATTTCGAAGCGCGAATTCGAGGATGCCGAGATCGAAAACATCAAAGTGCAGGGGGAGCTGGCCCGCGCCCGGGAGAATCTGGCGAAGGTCAAGAGCGGGATCGGCGAACGCAACATTGAAAAGGCCGAACGCGACATCGACCTCGTGCGCGCCAAGATCGAGGGGCGCAAGGAGGAGCTGAAGCTGGTCGAACGCCGGATTCGGGAGTGCCGGATCGTTGCGCCGAACGACGGCCGGCTGGTCAGCATTCCGTGCAAATACACGCGGTATGTCCAGAAGGGCGACGTTGCCGTGAAAATGTCCTCCGGCGAAACGGTCAAGGGGCTTGCCTACGTCGACGAGAACGTCGTGCGCAAGGTGCGCCGCAACCAGAACGTCCGGATTTCGAGCGGCGTTTTCAACCGCCTCGAGTACGGTTCGTTCTACGGCAAGGTGGACCGCATCTACGATACGCCGGTTCAGGACCCCGCCACGAATGCGACGCGCTATCCGGTCGAGATCACGATCGACGCGCAGGGCCGCCCGCTCCGGCTCGGTTCGAGCGCTGAATTTGCAATCGTGACCGGCCGCGAGCCGGTCATCTACACGATCCTGAACCTGACCAAAGATCATGACGACTATCTCGAGCCGGAGCCGGAGGCGCGGCCCGAAGGAGCCCGGGCCGTCCGCTGAAAGCCGATGCCGGAAAAGTCCCGCTGCGCGCGCCGTTTTCCCGGTGCGCGCTTTTTTATGCTGACCGTGCGCTTATCTGATCCTGACCTTCTTCTAATCGGCCGGATCTTTCGTTTTTGCAATTCCGCGGTATGTTATCGGCAGGACCGCGGCGGGGGGATTCAGTAAAATGGCACGCGGTTGTGCATATTATGCTTTCTATTGTACGTTTTATGCCGGTTTTCATGTGGACGTGTCGAGGGTGTGATGAAATGTAACTTGTTGGCGGATAATGTCGTATGTTGCTTTTCTTTATCTTGGCACGCCGATTGCTGTTAGGATTGTCAGAAAGCCACAACTCCAAAGGAAGGGAGCTCTATCATGATGACGACGATTATGGAAACGCTGCGTTCGGATAAGGTACGGGGGAATATCGGGCACTTGCTGCATCTGCCGGCAGGCCGGGAATCCTCGGTGCTGGCCGAGCAGGAGAATTTTCGTTTGAAACTGGCCGAAAGCCCGGCCGAGGTCGAGGCGGCGCTGCGCCTCCGCTATCGGGTGTTCAAGGAGGAGCAGGGACGGCTGGCGAACTGCTGCGGGGGAATCGACCGCGACCGGTTCGACCGTTACTGCCGCCATCTGCTCGTGATCGACAAGGCGACGGAAAACGTGGTCGGCACCTACCGCGTGCTTTCCGGGGGCGGGGCGGCGTCGGCCGGAAACTTCTATTCGGAGGAAGAGTTTTCGATTCGGGGGCTTCAGGCGATCCGGCACGAGGTCTGCGAGGTCGGCCGTTCCTGCGTGGCGCCGGAGTTCCGCAGCGGGGCGGTGGTCGGTTTGCTCTGGAGCGGACTTGCCGCGCTGCGCCGCCGCCCGAAACCGTCGCGCTCTCTGCTGGTGCGGTATGCGCGGCGGAGACGGCCGGGAAGCAGCTGCGCGTTTCATTACCTGTTCGGCTGCGTGAGTCTTGAGGAGACCGACCAGGCGGCGGCGATGGCGCTTTATGAGTATTTCCGGCGGAACGGATTGCTGAGCGACCGATTGCAGGCGAAGCCGCGGGCCGGTTTCGAGCTCGACCCGGTTTCGGCGGAGGAGGTCGAACGACGGCTTGAAGAGACCGGCGGCGGAATGATCCGGACGCTGCCGCCGCTTTTCAAGGGGTACGTCAAGCTCGGAGCGAAGATCTGCGGCGCGCCGGCTTATGACCGGGAGTTCGGAACGATCGATTTTCTGATCCTGCTCGATATGCGTGATATACCGGAACGCTACGCGCGCCATTTCATGGCGTAACGCGGCTGTCCAGGCGTCAGGGCTGCCCTGCCGCTCTTCGGGGAGGGGGCGCGCAGGGCTGGGCCGGATGCAGCGCTGACGCGCCTTCAAAGCCCCCATTGCGAAACAAATTTCTGACGGATTCAACGGACTTGACGGATTTAACGGACGAATCGTTATTTTGGTCCTGTTTTACTGAATTTTGTCCGTTTTGTCCGTTGCCGCCTCATCACGCTATTCTTCATCTTCCCGGTTCCGATGTTCTAACCTGATTGTCATTTTGCCTGAATCCGGCTTTAACAATTGCGGGATATGTTATACGGCATACGGGAAAGAAGATGGTATGTTAATACCATCGGAATATTAACAATTCCTCTCTCGAAGGTGTGAGTACGGCGGAGCTGCACGGAACACCGGAGACGAGCACGACACGCAGTGTCGGGCATGGTCTTTTGAGACGAGCACGACACACAGTGTCGGGCATGGTCTTTTGAGACGAGCACGACACACAGTGTCGGGCATGGTCTCTTCAGGGAGCGGGGCCCCCGAAAAGTACCATCCGCCGCGCAGGCGCTGTGGATGACAAGCCCGACTTGTCCTCCGCAGCCTCGGCGAAGGAGGAAGGGTGGCAACTGTTTGGGGAACATCAGGAGAAAGCATGATGAGAAGACATTTCACTCTGGTCGAATTATTGGTCGTGATTGCGATCATCGCGATTCTGGCGGGGATGCTGATGCCCGCGCTGGGGCGCGCCCGTTCCGCCGGGAGGAATACCGCCTGCATCAACAATGAGAAGCAGATCGGTGTTGCCATGGCGTTCTACGCCGACGACTATAACGACTATCAGATTCCGGGACGTTTTCTTTATACTCCCGCCACCGGGGGATGGGGCAACTGGACGAACGTGCTGGACCGGCTTTATACGCACAATCCGAAGCTGTTCCGCTGCCCCGAGGAGCCGCAGTTCGCCTGGGATGAAAAGAACAACAAGGACGGCAAGGACACGAGTTACGGCATCGCCATCTGCACCTGGGGGTATGAGCCTTATACGAATCTCTCCGGCTGCAACTCCCAGGTCGGCAACGCGGTGAAGCGCGGCACGGTCCTGCAGGCCATGGCGAACTATCCGGGTTCGAATCCGTATGTGTTCGGGGACAGCGTACCGAAAATGGTCAACGCCAACGGCGGCTGCCATCTCTGGACGCTCTCCGGCAATGTGGCGACGCAGTTCTGGTATCCGGCGCGCGGACCGGCCACTTACAGCTGGGGAATTCATGCGCTGCGCCACCCGAACCGCAGCGGAAACTTCGGATTTGTGGACGGCAGCGTCCGCACGCTGCGGTACGAGGATCTCGCCGGGAACCGGAACGTCTACGCGTCGCCCTATCAGGTCATGAGCGGCAAGGTGCTTTCCGGCTGGGCCTCGTTCTGAGCGGTACGGGAGAAAATCGCCATGTGGCTTTATCTGATTGTCAGTCTGACGGCGTTCGCCGGATTCCTGATCGGCCGCCGCAGCGAAAGGCCGGCCGGCCGGATCGCCGCCGGCGTCTGCTTCGCCGTGCTTCTGCTCAGCACCGTTTTCGGGCTCATGCGTTCCGAAGACCGCGATTTCGCCGCCAGGGAACGCGATTACTACGCTTCGCAGGCCGCCAGGATCGGGGTGGCACTCAAGGAGCGCAACGCTTCCGGACGGGTTACGCTCCTGGTTTTCGAGGAACTGAAGGAGACGGAAGAGGTCGAGGAGTTCCGGCGCGTTCTGGCCCGGTTCGGGGAGTGCGGCGATATTGCGATCCGCACCGTTGCGCTGGCTCATCCCGCGGCACTTACCGGGGCCGGCCGGCTTGATGCCGGCGAGTTTCGCCGTGTGCTGGAGGAGGCGGCGGATGACGCAGTCGTTTCGCTGGTCGGATTGCCCCGGGACCTTCGGGGCGTTCGCGAACTCCGGCGCGGCCGGGCGGAACGCATGCCGCTGATCGCGGTCTGCGATGACCCGGTTCCCCCGCGGGTGCTGAAGGAGAATCTGATCGATGCGGCGGTTCTGCCGAAGCGGAACGCATTTTTCAGCACCGAGCCGGTTTCCGATTATCTGAAAGCATTCGACGAACGTTATTATTATGCAAAGGCTTATTAAGATCAAATGAATTGCAGAACCGAAATCATCTGTTTGCTTCTGGCCGTCGTCTGGGCAGCCGTCAATCTCTCCGCCGCTTCTCTGGCGGAACTGCCGGTCGGCAGCGTCATCGCCTGTGAAGGCAGTTACGGGGACCATATTCAGGGAATGGCCACCGACGGGGAGGCGATCTACTGGTCGTTTGCATCGACGCTGGTCAAGACGGACCTGAACGGGAAAGTGTTGAAGAGCGTCCCGGTCCCATACCATTGCGGCGATCCGTGCTGGGCGGACGGGGCGCTCTATGTCCCGTACGGCGGCGGCTCGTGGAACCGGGAGATCGGGGATGCGGAGTCACGCAATTTCATCCGCGTTTACAATGCGGAGCTTGAGCTGACCGGCGAACACCATGTGCCGGAAGTCGTGTACGGCGCGGGCTGCATTGAATTCCGCAGCGGGAAGTTCTATGTCGGCGGCGGATTGCCGGACGGGAAGGGGGAGAATTACATTTACGAATACGATGCGAAGTTCCGCTTCGTAAAGCGGCATGTGATCCCGGTGTCGTCGCATCTCGGGGTGCAGACGATCAAATACGCGGCCGGCTCGTTCTGGCTCGGCTGCTACGGGAAACCGAATTTCTGCATCCGGACCGACGAGCAGTTCCGGATCAGGGAACGTTACGACTACGCCACCACGGTGGGAGTGATTCCGCTGGGCGGCACGGCAGACCGGGTGAAACTGCTGGTCGCCTGGCATATTTTCGATCCGCAGGCGAAGGGGAACCGGGCCAGGGCGGTCGTGCTGGAAGTGACGGACGGAGTGTTCCGGAAAAAATGACGGAACGGCGGAGCCGCCGCCGTCAAAGTCTGGTTTTGTCGCGGAGCTGCGAAATCGCTTCGACGGTTTCGAGGAAGCGGACCGAGGGGAGGGGACCGAAACAGTCGGTTTCCTCGTGTGTGCCGTCAATGCGGAAGAACATGTCCTCCGCGCCTTCGAACATCTCGATCCGCTTGAGTCCGTGGTCGGTCAGCGAGTAGGCTCCGGCTTCCGGGAAACCCTGCACGAGATCGTCCTTGCTGATGATGTCCATCGCCGCTTCGCGCTCGTCCCAGAAATAGACCTGAATCCGTTCGGCCACGCCGTCCTTGTATTCGGCCGCCGTGACCAGGACGGCCTCCTTCTTCATCAGTTCTTCGGCTTTCTGCGTCAGCTCCTTGACTCCCGGCATCGCTGTTACCTCCCGTTCCGCTGTTTTTACCGTATTCTGATAGTATAATTCCGGTCCGCACCGAAAGCAATGTTATTTTTCCGGAAAAATTGAAAAATCCCGCTTGCAATTTCCTAAAGCAGATTTATATTAGGTCTAGATAAAAAAATATCGATGTTTAAATATCGATATTAAGATATCAAAACTCGACAATGAAGTTTCCACGAGGATGGGAGGAACTGATCATGGCTGACAAGAAGAAAGAAGTGTTGGATCCCGAGCAGGCAAAGCTTCGGGAGGAGCAGGACCGCGAGATGCTCAATGCGCTGATCGCCCGCGTCAAGGCCGCGCAGGTCAGGTACGCGGAGTACACGCAGGAACAGGTCGACAGGATTTTCGCAGCAGCGGCGCTTGCCGCGAACAATGCGCGGATTCCGCTGGCGCAGATGGCGGTCGCCGAATCCGGCATGGGCGTGGTGGAAGACAAAGTGATCAAGAATCACTTCGCCTCCGAGTACATCTACAATAAATACCGCGACATGAAAACCTGCGGCGTCATCGAGGAAAACGAGGCGATGGGCATCGCGAAGGTCGCGGAGCCGGTCGGCGTCATCGCCGGCATCGTTCCGACCACGAACCCGACCTCGACCGCGATTTTCAAGTCGCTGCTGGCGCTGAAGACCCGCAACGGCATCATTTTCAGCCCGCATCCGCGTGCCAAGAAGAGCACCATCGAGGCGGCCCGCATCGTGCTCGAGGCGGCCGTCAAGGCCGGTGCTCCGGAGGATATCATCGGCTGGATCGAGAATCCGACCGTTGCGCTCTCCGGCCACCTGATGAGCCATCCGGACATCAGCCTGATTCTCGCCACCGGCGGCCCCGGCATGGTCAAAGCGGCTTATTCGAGCGGTACTCCGGCGGTCGGTGTCGGCCCCGGCAACACCCCGGTCGTCATGGGTGAAACCTGCGACATCAAGATGGCTGTGAGCTCGGTCCTGCAGAGCAAGACCTTCGACAACGGCATGATCTGCGCCTCCGAGCAGTCGGT
>ERZ1034952.1210-NODE-1210-length-21603-cov-7.664145_pt1 | contig 21603 bp, 19 predicted proteins | sample MGYA00520625_ERZ1034952 | MGnify/ENA primary metagenome ERZ1034952 (study PRJEB33766, sample SAMN09781773) | gut metagenome | biome: gut microbiome | host: Homo sapiens | place: Madagascar | study: EMG produced TPA metagenomics assembly of the PRJNA485056 data... | reverse complement strand
GCGGCCTCCCGGTCCTCGGAAACGGCCCGCATGGCCTTGCCGGTACGGGTGCTGCCGGTGAACCAGGTCAGACCAACCATGATGATGATGGAGGCAATGATGGTCACGATGACCTCCCCCGTGATGACCAGCTGGCCGTCAAACAGCCGCAGGGGCTGGAAGGTGACGATGCTGGTATAGTTCTTGGGGCTGGAGGACCAGATGAGCTGGGCGGCGTTTTGCAGGAAATAGCTGACGCCAATGGCCGTGATCAGCACCGCCAGGCTGGGGGTTCCCCGCAGAGGCTTATAGGCCAGAGCCTCGATGAGCATGCCCAGCACGGTACATACCGCCATAGCCGCCAGGATGGAGACCACAACAGGCAGCCCTAAGTAATTGGTGACGCAGAAGGAAATGTAAGCGCCCACCATAATGATGTCGCCGTGGGCGAAGTTCAGCATTTTGGCAATGCCATAAACCATGGTGTAGCCCAAGGCGATGATGGCATACACGGAGCCAATGCTGATGCCGTTAATCAGATACTGAATGATTTTCATGAAATCCCCTCTCTTTGTTTCAACAGCCTATGACAGCGTCAAGGCCTTGCCGTTCTCATAGACTGCTGATATAGGGCTGTTAAAAAAGTCATGTCATTCCGAGCCAGTGCGCACACTGGCGTGGGAATCCCCCAGATCTTCAAACTGCTTATGTAGAAGATATGGGCTTTCACCCCTAACCGGGGGATTGCCACACCACTGTGACCGCAGTCACGTACATAGCGCAACCGGCGAAGCCGGCTCTTAGCGCGGAGTAGTGACATCGGTCACTGGTTCGCAATGACACTGTTTTTTAACAGCCCAGGTATAATCAGTCCATGGGAACGTACACGCCGTTCTCAACAACCACAGCGGCAGGAGACTTGGAGATCATGCCGTTCTCGTCCCAGTGCATGCCGGTGCCGGTCAGGCCGTCAACGGTCATGGTGGCGAACTGTGCCTTCAGCGCATCGCAGATCTGGGAAGCGGACTCATTGCCGGTGATGCCGGCAGCGGTCATGGCATCGTAGAGCGCGTAGATGACGTCGTAGCCGTCAGCGGCGAACTGGTTGGGCACCAGGCCGTCCATCTTCTCCTTGAACTTGGCAACGAAGGACTGGGTAGCCTCGTCGGTGGCGTTGGCATCGAAGGGGGTCATCAGAGCCAGGCCCTCGGCCAGAGAGGTGTCGAAGCCTTCCACGGTCAGGATGCCGTCCATGCCGTCGCAGCCGAAGAACTTGGGTGCGTAGCTGATGCGGTTGGCGTAGGTCAGGATCTGAGAAGCCTCGGTGTAGTAGATGGGCAGGAAGACCAGATCGGCGCCTGCATCCTGGCACTGGGTGACCTGGGTGGACAGGTCAGCCTTGTTGTCGGCGGTGTAGGAAGTGGTAGCGACGATCTCAACGCCCAGCTCGGCAGCCTTGGCCTTGAAGCCGTTGTACAGGCCGGTGGAGTAGTCATCGGAGGAATCGTAGATGATGCCGACCTTGGAGCCGGTATACTTGGTGGAAACCAGCTCGGCCGCGGAAGCGCCCTGGTTGGGGTCGGTGAAGCACATCTGGAAGATGTTGTCGCCGGTGGTTGCCAGAGCCTCGGCAGAGGCAGAGGGAGTCAGGTTGAACATATTGTCAGCCGCAGATTCGGGAGCCACCGCCAGAGCGGAGCCGGTGGTGACCTGACCGGCCATGACCTGCATGCCCCAGTCCTTCAGGACATTGTAGGCGGAAACGGCCTTTTCGCCGTCGGCCTCGTCATCCTGTGCGTTGAACTCGATCTGCAGGCCGCCCTTGGCGTTGATCTCCTCAACGGCGACCTCCATGCCGGCCTTCACGGCCAGACCATAGGCGGAGGCACCGCCGGTCAGGGGGCCGGACATGCCGATCTTTACGGTGCCGGTGCCTTCGGCAGCGGCGGCGGTCTCACCGGCAGCAGCCGTGGTCGCGGCGGTGGTGGAGGTGCCGGAAGAGCTGTTGCCGCAGCCTGCGAAGGAAGCGGCGACCAGGGCCAGAGCCATGGTCAAAGCAAGTACCTTTTTCATGTTTCTTTTCTCCTTTACTTACAAAACTACAAAAAAGCGGCTGCGTAGTGCAGCCGCTTCTTCATACGAAAGATGAATCCCCGGCCGCTTTCAGTTCTGGATCATAATGGGCAGCAGGCGCAGAATGTCTACCCGCAAACCGGCCAGAAGAAGCTGAGGAACCTCCAACGCGCAGGCCGCCGGACAGGCGCTGTGAAACTGTGCATTTGCCATTTTCATTTCGGTGACCTCCTCGTTTGATGTGCCCATATTGTATCTCTCTCAAGGACATTTGTCAACAAGGTAAACACTACATATAACGCTTCACAATTCCTTAATTTTTTGTGCAAAAATACCAAGGCCCATTTGTCTCTCTCATTCGGACAGCTGTCTGCCGGGAAAAGAAAAAGCTCCCCTTTCGGGGGGTGTTCGTAAGACAGTTAACAGAGCGTATCGATATTGATACGCTCTGTTTCTTATTCCATTATGAGATATGGCGCAGTTGCTGGCAGCCTCCTTGGCTCTCCCTCTGGGAGAGCTGTCACCGAAGGTGACTGAGAGGGTCTTGCAGACGCTTTTGAATGGTAAAATCAATTTGTTCGCACACACCACGAAAATCTCTGTCGATATCCCGGTTGGAAAATCGCAGAACATCCAAGCCTAGCGCAGATAAAAATGCGGAGCGTTCTGCGTCATACGCCACACCCTGAGGCTCATAATGCTGGGAGCCATCTACTTCGATAACCAGCTTTGCAGAAGCGCAGTAAAAGTCCACAATAAATTTGCCAATGATTCGCTGTTTATAAATCTTTACCGGATACTTACGCAGAAAAAGATACCAGAGTTTGCGCTCATGGGGAGTCATTTCTCTGCGAAGCCGCCGGGCATTTTCCAGCTGGCTGTTATCTTTTGGTATGGTCATATTTTTACCCTCTCAGTCGGCTGCGCCGACAGCTCTCCCAAAGGGAGAGCCAAGTTCCGCGCGTAACGCACTGCACCGAACGGTGTATAGAAGTGCGCCCTTAGTATCTGTTAGACAAACAGGAATTTATCGCTAACCTTTATAAAATCTAAACGCTTCCTCATGCATTATCCGAGACTGTTTTTCATCGCCCCACGATAACGGATCATCAGCATAACTTAATGTCCGAAACGGTTGCTCTTGCACTAAGAATCCCGGTAACAGATTTCAAAGTTGGTAACATATCTTTCCAAATTCAGCGATAGTATAAACATCGGATTTATACACAATTTCTAAACCATTAAAAAGAGTCTTTCCGAATATATATGAGTCAAAAGTATTCGTCTCATATTCAAAATATCTTTTCAATCGCGCAAAAGTTTCCTTGTAATTGTTTGAGCACTCTTCTAACTCTAAAAGTATTTTATTGTTAGGTGTTTCAGAAAACAATCTGTCTAAATGCACATTGTATTCCTGCATAGAGCAAAGCCCCCACGCCCAAAGATATGAGTAAGCAAATAAACATTCCAAGTTCATCACCCAAAACTCCGATTTTTCAGTCTGTCCGATTCCATATTATCACATAACGGGACAGAATACAAGAACAGCCACAGCAGTGTATACTGTGGCTGTTAACTGTCTTATGAATACCGCCCCTTCGGGGAGCTCCCTCATCCGCGGCTGTCCAGCTCTGTCTTGCAGGCCCGGAGGACCTGGGACAGGACCGGCACGCAGGTGGCGCTGCCGTAGCCGCCGTTTTCCACCACCACGATAAAGGCCAGGGGGTAGCTTTCGTCCATCACAAAGCCTGCAAACATGGCGTTGGACTTCTGCCCGCCGCCCAGCTGGCTGGTGCCGGACTTGGCGCAGACGGAAAGGCCCGGGAAATTGCCGTCGCCATAGATGGTCTGCACATTGTTGCGGAGGTACTGCTGCAGCTTCTTTGCCGTCTCCTCACCCATGATCCGTCCGGTGCTCTGGGCCGAGGCGGTATACACTGCCTCTCCCCCCCGCTCCACGGAGGCCACCAGATAGGGCTCCACGCCCTTCCCGCCTGCGGCAACGGTGCCCAGGAAGGTCATGAACCGGGCGGGGTTGATGAGGTCGGAGTGCTGGCCGATGCAGCTCCAGGCAAAGGACGCGCCGCCGGTATCGGCAATGTCATAGTTACCTTTGGCGCTGGTTACGCCATCAAAGGACACAGCATCCGTAATGCCGTACTTGGCAACGTACTTCTCCATATTCTTCCTGCCCACCAGCTTGGCGATCTGGGCGAAGGAGCAGTTGCAGGAGTGGGCCAGAGCGCCCTTCAGGTCCAGGGTGCCGTGGGCCGTCTCGCAGGTGACGGCCTCGGTGCCGTACTCATAAGCGCCGTCGCAGTAGAAGGTCCTGCTCTCGATATCCGGCACACATTCCAGGGCCGCGGCGGTGGTGACGATCTTGAAGATGGAGCCGGGAACATAGGTCGATTGCAGGAAGCGGTTGAGGTACACGCCCTCGTAGGCCCCGGTGGTATCCCCGGCGATGTCCGGTACATTGTCCGGGTCGTAGGTGGGCGAGGTCACCGCGCAGAGCAGCTCCCCGGTTTTGTAATTGTAGACGCCCACGGTCCCCTTCCGCCCGTTCAGCGCCCGGAGGGCCGTATTCTGCACGGAGGCGGAGAGGGTCAGCTTCTCAACGCCCGTACTCCCGGCATAATCGTAAAGGCCGTTGACCTTGTCGTAGCCTGCCAGCAATGCCGCGTAGTTGGCGACGGCCTTGGCCTGGATGCTGCCCTTCCGGTCCCCCAGCCAGTGCATGGTAGAGGCCCGGGTCTCGGCGTTGTCGGAATAGTGCCGCCCGTCGGAGATATCCAGCAGGACATTTCCGTCCCGGTCCACCACGGTGCCGTTGCCCAGGTTGCTGTTGTTATAGACATGGGGCGAACCGGTGGAGACCGCCCATTTGTCTGCCTGAACGGCATATTCCCCCACGAAAAACAACATTCCGCCCAGAAGCAGCACCACGAAGACGGCCATCATCCAGGTTCTTTTGGTAACTCTGTTCATAGTCAACTCCTATTTGTGAAAGCGCACGGCGAAGCTGGCATTCTGCCGGGTATCCGCCGCCTTGACGAAGGCCAGCAGGCCCCAGGCCCCGATCATGCTGGTGCCGCCGTTGGAGAGGAACGGAAAGGTAACCCCCGTGAAGGGCAGAATATCCACCGTGCCCAGGCAGTTCAGAGACGCCTGGATCAGCAAGATCCCCGCCGCAGTGCAGCCGCCGATGCAGTAAAAGCTGCTGCGGGACACCCGGGAGGTCCGGATGGCGAACAGCCCCAGGGTGGAGATGGCCAGAACCATCTGCACCGCCACCAGCAATCCCCATTCCTCGGAAATGGTTGCAAAGACGATGTCCGAATCCGCCGCAAAGACCTTTTGCAGGTATCCGTTGCCCGGTCCCAGGCCGAAGAGGCCCCCGGAGGCGATGCACATAATGGCCTGGGTCTGCTGGTAGCCGGAATTAAAGGGGTCATCCCAGATGTGCCGCCAGGTGGCGAACCGGCTCAGGGCATGGGGGGCAATGCGCAGGGCCAGCACTCCCGCAAAGCCCAGGGCCGTGCAGGCCAGGGCGATGGTGCCCATGCTGCCGGAACGCAGATAGGCGATGATGAGAAAGGCGCAGAAGAAGATCAGCGCCGTGCCGAAGTCGTTCATCAGGGCCAGCAGGCCGCAGATGACCACGGAATAGGCAATGAAGAGGATCAGATTCCGCTTGTTCATGATCCGGTCCATGGTGGAAGCACCGGCGTACACAAAGCAGACCTTGCTGAGCTCCGAGGGCTGCAGGGACAGATTTCCGATGACCAGCCAGTTCTTCGCGCCGTAGTATTCCCTGCCGAAGAGCAGCGTCACCACCAGGAAGCCCACACCGGCCAGCACCGCCAGATACCGGAAGCGCTTGGCCCGCTCCAGGTCCCGGAGGGACCAGCCGATGAGCAGGAACATCAAAACGCCCAGAACCATGGCAGCACACTGCTTGCCCAGCTCCCCGGGCTTCACCGTGGCAATGGCCGCCGCGCCCAGGGTGCACAGGAAGAAGGCCAGAGTCTCTACTTCAAAGGAGCGGCGGCGAATGGCCAGATAGAAAAAGAACAGCCCCCACTGGCACACCGCCACAGCGCCGAAGCCCAGAAAATAGGCTCCAAATTCCTCCTCCGGCCCGTTCAGCAGGAAGCCCGTGAGCATCACCGCCTGCAAAAGCGTCAATATCAGCAGCCCTAACAGGCCGCTCCAGCCGCTGGAGCCCCCGGTGCGCAGCTGGGACTGGAGCTGCTCCTGCCGCTTGGTAATGGGCTGGAGCTCCATATCCACGCCGCCGATGGAGATCACGTCCCCCTGGCCGATGGCCCGGATGTCCACGCGCTCCCCATTGACCCAGGTGCCGGTTTTGGAGCTGGCGTCCGTAATGGTCCAGCTGCCGTCGTCATAGCGGGTGAGGACGGCGTGGTTTCTGGATACCGTGGACAGTGCAACCGTAATATCGCTGCTTTTGGCTCTGCCGATGACGTTCTCCCAGTGGGTCACCGCCACCTGGGTGCCGTCCGTAAATTTCAGCCAGGCCCAGATCTCCGGCTCTCTGCGGAAGGAGATCAGGGGCCTTGCGCAGTGCAGCAGCAGCCAGGCCCCCAGGGCGGGCACAAGATAGCGGGAAACGGCCCAAAAGACCGCTGCATAGGTCTCCCGGGACTGCTGCACCAGGTTCAGGAGCGTTTGAAGATCCTGCATCCTTCCCCCTCCTTTCTTTTCATAGGCGCTCCAGGCTCCGCAGCAGGGCAATTTCCTGCCGGTAGCCGGGAAGCTCGTTGGGTGTTTCCAGGATCATGGGCTTTCCCTTGAGCTTTGGATGGTTAATAATTCTGCGGAAGGTCTCCTCCCCCAGGGAGCCCTTGCCGATGCATTCGTGCCGGTCCTTGTGGCTGGCGAAGGGATTCTTGGAATCGTTCAGGTGCAGGGCCTTCAGCCTGTCCAGGCCGATGATTTGGTCAAATTCCGCAAGCACGCCGTCCAGGTCGTTCACGATATCATAGCCCCCGTCATACACATGGCAGGTGTCCAGGCAGACGCCCAGCCGGGGGCTGTCCACTGCGTCCAGGATGGCCCGGAGCTCTTCGAACCGGCCGCCTACCTCACTGCCCTTTCCGGCCATGGTCTCCAACAGGACCTCCACGGGGTAGTCCGGCTCCAGAGCCTTCCGCAGCGCTGCCGCGATCTGGGCAATTCCGGTCTCTGCCCCCTGGCCCACATGGCTGCCGGGATGGAAATTATAGAAGTTCCCCGGCAGCGCCGCCATCCGGCGCAGATCGTCCGCCAGGACCTCTGCCGCAAAGGCCCGGGCCTCCTCCTTGGCAGAGCACAGGTTCATGGTGTAGGCCCCATGGGCAACCAGGGGGCCGAAGGCGTTGGCCTTCAGCAGTTCCAGGGCTCTGGCCGCATCCTCGGGGTTTTCCGCCTTGGCGCTGCTGCCTCTGGGGTTCCTGGTAAAGAAGGCAAAGGTATTGGCATTTAGCTCCATAGCCTGCCGCACCATGGCGGCATAGCCCTTGGAGGCGGAAAGGTGGCATCCCAGTGTAAGCATCGTATATCCCTTCTGCCTGCCGCCTGACCGGGTGGGCAGGGGCAGCGCACTGATTTTTGCCTATGGTATCATATTTGCGCCAAAAAATCAAATTAACGTTTTTCTTTTCCGAAAGCTGTGCTATAATGGTATGCAAAACCAAGAGAGGATGGGGTGCAGTTGCCAAAATCGGATAACCAAAAGCTGAAAATTCTGTATATCCTGGACTACCTGCAAAAAAACTCCCACCAGGATCACCCGGTGAGAGCATCGGAGCTTGCGAAAATGCTGGAGGGCCACGGAATCCTCTGTGACCGGAAAACCATCTATTCGGACATTGCCGCATTGCAGGACTTCGGCATTGATATCCTCATCTACCGGGGCAAAAACGGCGGCTACTATATCGGCCAGCGCCAGTTCCAGCTGCCGGAATTGAAGCTGCTCATCGGCGCGGTGCAGTCCAGCCGGTTCCTCACCGAGGAGAAGTCCCTGGAGCTCATTGATAAGCTCTGCCGCCTGTGCAGCCAGGAGGAGGCCGAGCAGGTCCGCCGGAATGTGGTGGTGGCCGGACGGATCAAGAACATGAACCAGTCCATCTATTATGACGTGGACACCATCCAGGAGGCCATTTTCCAGAACCGGCAGATCTCCTTCCGCTACTTCGACTGGGGGCTGGACGGCAAGCCCAAATACCGGGACAAGGACTATACCGCCAGCCCCTACGGCCTCTACCAGGACAATGAGAACTGCTACCTTCTGGCCCTCTCCCCCCGCCATGGCGTCACCGCCTACCGGGTGGACCGGATGAACAGCATTGCCCTGCTGCCCCGGGAGCGCACCCCCTGCCCGGAGCTCACCGGCCAGGCCCTGAACGACTACGCCCAGAAGCGCTTCCATATGTTCGACGGGGAAACCGTCTCCGTGAAAATGCGGTTCCACAAGAGCCTGGTCAATGTGGTCATGGACCGGTTCGGCAGCGGCACCATGCTGTTCTCCGACGGGGAGGACCACTTCGTCTTCACCGTGGATGTGGCGGAATCCCCCCAGTTTTACAGCTGGGTCATCGGCTTCGGCAGCAAGGCCCAGATCCTCCACCCGGCCCGCATCCGGAAGGCCTGCCTGGGGCTGTGCCGGGAGGTTCTGGAGCAATATACGGAATGTATCCCCTCCACAACTGGGAGTAGCTCTGAATAAATCGGCAAGAGCTGACATCGAGAGATTTTGTTTTCAGGCAAGGTATGGAAAATGCGGGAATACTTTGTGTATTTCCCATTTTTCATACCGCAGCATGAAAGCAAAAGATCCGGTGCTCAGCCGCAGACGATTTGTTCAGTGTTACTCCAAAGAAAAGGACTGAAACACCTGGCTCCATACCACCTGAGAGGTCCTTTCCGGGTCGGCGGGCCGCAGGACGGACAGGCAATAGTGATAATTCCCGTCGTCCAGGATCACGGCCCGGCCCAGGCGGTCCCCCTCCTCTCCGGCGCAGGCCCAGACGAACTCATAGCGCTTTATGCCCTCCTCCGTCCGGGTCTCCAGCACCGTCAGCTCTTCGGCGGTCCTGCCGCTAAGGGCCTGTAAGGTCCCGTTCAGGTCTCCCCCGTCCAGGGTCTCCAGGGCGATCTCGTAGTCGTCCGTCACATACAGCTGCCCCGCATCCGTTTCCAGGGCCGCCTCTGCCTGGCCGGGCAGCTCCACGGAGATCCTCCTCGGCTGTGCCAGAACCGGCACATCCATTTCGTCCGCCACCGTCTCCATGATCTCCGTCTTCCCGCAGCCCGCCAGGAAAAGCGCCGCCAGCATTGCAATCAAAATCCGCTTTTTCACCAAAATCCCCTCCAGAAAGGTCTGCCCATGAAAGAAATCCTTGTCCTGTACCTGCTCATAATCAATGCCCTTGCCTTCCTGCTTATGCTTCTGGACAAATACAAAGCCAGAAAAAACCTCTGGCGCATTCCGGAGGCAACCCTTATGGGCGCTGCCGCCCTGGGGGGCAGCATTGGAGCCCTGCTTGGAATGTACACCGTCCGCCACAAGACCCGCCACAAAAAATTCACCCTGGGCATCCCGGCGATCCTGGCAGCCCAGGTCGCGCTGGCGGTGCTGGCAGGGCGGCTATCGGCTTAAAGGCTCCCCTGAAAGGGGAGCTGGCTCGGCGTTAGCCGAGACTGAGGGGTTCCGGCTTGGCCCACAGGCCAAGCCTCGCCGGAGGCGAAATACCGGGCTTGGTGAAACCCCCGGGTGGTATTCCGCTTTCAGCGGAGGGGCTGTTAGAAAAGTATGTCGCTGCGAACCAGTGACCGATGTCACTGGTGTGGCAGCCCCCCGGTTGAATGGTAACAGACTGGTTTTACTACCAAGATGTTTGAAAATCCGGGGGATTGCCACACCAGCGTGCGCGCTGGTTCGCAATGACGGAGCGTTTTCTAACAGCCCCAGAACCCCTCCGGCCTGCGGCCACCTCCCCTTTCAGGGGAGGCAAATTTTACCCCCTGCCGCGCAATGCGGCAGGGGGTATTCGCTTTATACCTTGCTCTCCAGCCAGTGGAGCATTTCTTCCCGGCCTGCGTCGGTCAGGGGGAAGTCCTTGGTCTCCTCCATGGTGCTCTTTTCGTAGCAGAACAGGCCGTGCCAGTAGGTTGCATGGAGGGTGGAGGCCTCGTAGTTTACCTCCTTCGGCGTGGCCATGACCACCTCCGGCACAATGCGGAAGCGGAACAGGCCCTTGGAGCCGGTGAAGATATTGTCCATGGCGAAGGTGTGCAGGGTGGGCAGGAAGATGCCGGTGTTCTCTTCCATATTACTCCGCCATCAGGCTTTCCATCTCGTCCAGCAGCTCGCCGAAGAGCTTCAGAGCATCGTTCACGGGGGCGGGGCTGGTCATATCCACACCGGCCCCCTTCAGCAGGTCGATGGGGCTCTTGGAGCAGCCGCCGGACAGGAAGCCCAGATAGTCCTTCACAGCGTTCTCCCCTTCCCGCAGAATGCGGCGGGACAGGGCAATGGCAGCAGAATAGCCGGTGGCGTACTGGAAGACATAGTAATTATAGTAGAAGTGGGGAATTCTGGCCCACTCCATGGCGATCTGATCGTCCACCACCATGTCCTCGCCGTAATACAGCTTGCAGAGCCTTGCATACTCGGCGCAGAGCATATCGGCGGTCAGGGTCTGGCCAGCGTCCACGGCTGCGCCCATGAACTTCTCGAACTCGGCAAACATGGTCTGGCGGTAGATGGTGCCCTTGAACTGGTCCAGGAAGTGGTTGATCAGGAACACCCGCTCCTTCTTGTCGGTGGTCTTCTTCAGCAGATACTCCATGAGCAGGGCCTCGTTGCAGGTGGAGGCCACCTCGGCCACGAAGATCACATAGTCGGAGTCGATCTGGTTCTGGTGCTTGTTGGACAGATAGGAGTGCAGGGCGTGGCCCATCTCGTGGGCCAGGGTGAACTGGCTGTCCAGGGAGCCGGAGTAGTTCAGCAGCACGAAGGGATGGACCTTGGTGCCTGCGGAGTAAGCGCCGCCCCGCTTGCCCTGGTTCTCATAGACATCGATCCAGCGGTTCTCGAAGCCCTCCTTCAGGATGGCCCGGTAGCCGTCGCCCAGAGGATACAAAGCATCATACACGGTCTGCTTGGCCTGGGCAAAGGGGATCTTGGCGGGCTCGTCCTTGAGAAGCGGGGTATACACGTCGTAGAAGTGCAGCTCGTCCACGCCCAGCAGCTTCTTGCGCAGGCGGACATAGCGGTGCATCTTGTCCATGTTCTGGTGGACCGCCTCGATCAGATTGTCGTAGACGGATACGGGCACATTGGTCCGGTCCATGGCCGCCTCCCGGGCAGAGCCGTACTTCCGGGCGGTTGCGAAGAACTTCTGCTGCTTGTTCTGGGCATCCAGCAGACCGGCGGCGGTGTTGCGCATGCCGCCCAGGGTGTTGTACAGGTTTTCATAGGCGCTCTTGCGCAGCGCCCGGTCGCCGCTCTCCTCCAGGGGCACGAAGGTGCTCTGGCTCAGGGCATGGGGCTTTCCCTCGCTGTCCACGGCGTCGGGATAGCGCATATCGGCATTGAGAAAGGAGCCGAAAACGGTGTCCGGGGCGTTGGCCATCTCCCCGGCGGCGGCCAGCAGCCGCTCTTCGGCGGCGGAGAGGGTGTGCTCTCTTCTGCGGCGCTCGTTGTTCAGGTAGCGGCGGTACCGCTCCAGCCCAGGGGCGGCCTTGTAGAAGCCCTCCAGGGTCTCCTCGGGAATGGCCATGATCTCGGGGGTGGCGAAGCTGAACGCGGCGCTGACGGCGGTGAGCACGCCCATGAGCTTGCCAACCATGGCCTGATAGGTGGCGTTGCGGGTGTCCTGGTCTGCCTTGCGCATGGCATAGTTGGCCAGCAGCTCGCTCTGGCCGTCCACCTCCTCTACCAGGTGCAGGAATGCGCAGAGGGTCTCGCCGCTCTCGCCCAGCTTTCCGGCAAAGGCGGCGGCCTCAGCCTGTCTGGCCGTCAGGGCGGACAGCGCCTGCTCCCAGCTTTCATCCGAGGGGTACAGGTCTTCCAGCGCCCAGGTATCCTCCTGGGGGATCTGGTCGCGGGCACGAATGGTTTCGGAATTCGACATAGTTAAACCTCCATTTATTTTTATGGAGCCATTATACCACACAATGCACAAATTTCCAATGGCCTGGGAAATTATTCTTTGCATTGTATTTTTATTCATATTATGGTATATTGTTCCAGGGTGATCGTATGAAGAAACAATTATCGGGGGTAATCGCCCTTTTGGGCGCTACCGTGATCTGGGGCTCGGCCTTTATTGCCCAGAGCGTGGGCATGGACAAAATCGGCCCCTTTACCTTCCAGGCAGTCCGGTGCTTTCTGGCCGTTGTGTTCCTCTTCCCGGCCTCGGCCCTGTTCTCCAAGGGAAAGCCTTTTTGGAAGAGCTGGGCAGACCCGGCGCTGTGGCGGTCCGGCGCCATCTGCGGTCTGGCCCTGTTTGCCGCCAGCAGCTTACAGCAGATCGGCCTTGTGTATACGGATGCAGGCAAGGCGGGGTTTCTCACCGCCATGTATATCGTCTTCGTCCCCTTTTTGGGGCTCTTCCTGGGCCAGAGGCCCGGGCGGAACGCCCTGCTGAGCCTGATTCCCGCCATTGTGGGGCTGTACCTGCTCAGCTGCACCTCCGTCAGCGGCATCAACAAGGGGGATGTGCTGCTGCTGCTGTGCGCCGTGGCCTTCTCCGTGCAGATTTTGCTCATCGACCGGCACTGCGCCGGGCTGGACGGGTTGAAGCTCAACTGCATCCAGGCGCTGGTGGTGGCGGTGCTCTCCGTCCCCTGGGCGCTGTTGACGGAGACCGTTGACGCTTCCCGCATTGCCTCCTGCTGGCTGCCCCTGGGGTATGCGGGCATCCTCTCCATGGGCGTTGCCTATACCCTGCAAATCGTGGGCCAGAAGCGGGTGGCCCCCAGCGCCGCCGCCCTGCTCATGAGCCTGGAATCCGTCTTCGCCGCCCTCTTCGGCTGGCTGCTGCTCCACGAGACCATGACCAGGGCCGAAGTGCTTGGCTGCGTGCTGGTTTTCGCAGCAGTGATCATCAGTCAGCTGCCGGAAAAGGGAAATGATTCCAAGGCTGCGAATTAATTTCCGGACTTGTAGTTATCCTCTGCATCGTGCTCAGGGGCATGGTACCGTTCAATGTGCCATGCCCCTGTTTCTAATCAACCGCAAAAGCAGACTGCCGTTTGATTTCCGGCAGTCTGCCTTTCTTATCCAACCCGATAAGGGGCCATTATCTTGTGATTCAGCTCAAAATTTGCACCCGGTGCCTCGCTTGGCGATACCGTTCCATCCCCATTGATCTGAACGGGATTGATGTATGCCGAATATGCAAACTGGTTGAAGGTTGTGGAATAGAATTCCGTAATTGCCGCATTGTTCAATGCGCAGTTCAAATGTACATGAACCTGCTGGTTTCCGTGAGGCGCAATATTGATGTGCTTTGCCTCTGCATAGTGTCCAAGCTTCATAATCATGGAGATTCCGCCACATCCGCCGGCATCCGGCTGCACAAAAGAGATTCCACCGCGATCGATCAATGCAACCTCATCGTCCAACATTTGCAGACTTTCACCTGCTGCCAACGGTGTACTTGTGTGCTGAGCAAGCTTGGCAAAATTATCGAAATCCTTGCAGTCCAAAGGTTCTTCCAGCCAGAACAGATTGTCCTCTTCCGTTCTTTTGGCAAACTCCAAGGCCTCGTGGATTCTCCAGGCGCAATTGGCATCAACAAGCAGTTTTACGTCTGGCCCGATTGTTTGCCGCACGGCGTGTACGCGTTTGGCATCCTCATAAGGAGACAGGCCACCAACCTTCATCTTCACTGCTCTCGCATTTTCCCGAAGGTAGCCTTCCATTTCATGCTGCAGGTCCAGAATCGTCTTTCCCTCCGCATAATAGCCGCCCGCGACATAGCACTCCAATTTATTGCGGACACCGCCCAAAAGCTTGTACAGCGGCATATTGGCTGCCTTTGCCTTCAGGTCCCACAATGCGATGTCAATCGCCGAAATGGTTGTAACACAGTTTTTGAGCGCATGGTTATTCTTATCGGAAATCTTTTGGTAAATTTTCTCAATGCAAAGCGGATCTTCACCCACCAAAAGTGCTTTAAATTGCTCCAGGTACTCCACGTTCATGCCGGAGCCGATGCCGGTAATTCCCTCGTCTGTTTCGATATATACCAGGGTTAACCGGTTGTAAAGGTACTGATGCCCTCCTCTGCCGCGGCCGGAGGCGAAAATCTGAGGCTTAGGCCAGCGATAGCTTTCCGAATAAATATCTGTTATTTTCATACTTTTCTCCCTACAAAATAGAATACGGTGACGGCAAATGTATGCCGCCACCGTCCCAATTACTGATCTCGGATAGAGCCGTCAACGTTCAAACGGCAGGAAGTTGGCATTTTAACGGGGGGGAATTTCTCCTCTACATTGTCCACCAGATCAATGCCCAGGCCCGGCGCATCGGTCAGTGTCACATAGCCGTTTTCAGGCATCAAGTATTGATCTACGAGCTCATATTTCTTATGTGCCCGGTCCTGCATCAGGCCGCCCTCGGGATCGGGAAATTCACAGATCTGAAGATTGTCAATGCTGGTACAGAACTGCATCTCAGCTGCCGTGCACACAGGGCTCAACGGATTATGCGGAATGATCGGGCACATTCTGCCTTCGGCCATGGAAGCAATCTTCTTTGCACCTGTGAAGCCGCCGGCCGTTGTCAAGCTAACGCGCACATAGTTCGTAGCTTTCCGATCCAGAAGATCCTGAAAATCGTAAATTGTATGCAGCCGTTCACCTGTCGCAATGGGAACCTGGCTGTGGGCCACTACATAGGCCATGGCCTCATTGTTTCCGGGAGGGATCGGGTCTTCAACAAACATGGGGTGCGTATCCTCAATCTCGTTAATCAGCGCCACAGCCTCTCCGGGTAAGCTGCGCCGGTGCAGCTCGATGCACAAATCCACATCCGGACCTGTAACCTCTCGCATAAAGTGAACCCGGCGAATAGCATCCTCCAGATTCTGAATATGTGTTTTGCCGTAAGGCGTACTCATAGGCTCATCCAGGAACGGAGACAAATGGCCCAGCGCCGTAAATCCCTGATCCTTTCGCTTTTGGATATTTGCAGCCAGTTCCTCATCATTTTTTGCAAATACGTGTCCGTAAACCCGCACTTTATCTCTGCACTTACCGCCCAGAAGCTTGTAAACGGGTACACCGTAATATTTGCCGGCAATATCCCACAGAGCAACATCAATTGCGGAAATTGCGCCCATTACTGCCGCACCTCTGAAATAGCTTCCCCGGAACATCGCCTGCCAAAGATGCTCAATATCCAGAGGGTCTTTTCCAATCAAGAATTCCCGGAAAGTCATAATCTGTGCGGCTGACGCATCCAGAGCTCCGAAAGCGCCGCTTTCGCCGATACCGTGCAGGCCGTTATCCGTAATGATCTTCGCATAACAATAACGGTTTGTACGAATCGCCTTAACATCTTTAATAATCATATAAAACCTCCTATCTTGTTATTCTGAATTCTTACAGTGGGAACATAAAGGGAACTGTCACCATGAAAGCAACCAGCTCCAGCAGCCAAAGGAACAGGCCGCCCTTAAAGAACTGCTTCATATTATAGCCGCCGGCGTTAAAACCAAGTGCCGTGACGTTGGAAGCCATAGGCGTCAGCATTGCCGCACCGGAACCAATGATAACCGCCAGAACCAACGGTGTTGCATTCCAGCCATGGCTCACGGCTGCAATAATTGCAAGAGGCTGGAAAATGTTCTTTACCGTGGCATTGTACATGATCTGTGTCAGAACGGAGCTGACAACATAGAACAGAAGCAGCACGCCCCAGGAGCTGTTGATGTGGTTCAGCACAACATCCATGCAGTCGCTCAGCAGGACGTCTCCACCGGTGTTGACCAATGCCGTAGAGATCGGCAGCAGACAAACAGAGCACAGGATGACGCTGAGGCCCATATTGTTGGGGACCTCTCTGGGCTTCAAAACGCCAAACAAAACCATTGCCAATGCACCAATCAGAGGCGGCAGCGTGTTATCCTTGCCGGTCAGAGAAAATACAACCAGTCCGACAATCGTAGCAACAAAAATAACGATTGCGATTTTTTCCTTCTTCGGATCAAGTGCAGAATCCTTTGCGCCCTTTTTCTCCTGGATCTCATAAGGTGCGGTTTCAAACTTCGGCGCAAAACGATGGTTCACAAAAATTGCGCCCAGCATAACTGCGATTCCAAGGGGAAGCTTTGCAAGCATCTGCGTGAAGAAAGTAAACTCTCCCACACCGCCAAGATTGTTGATCACTTCATTGGTCAGGTTATAGCTGCCGGCGTTGCCGCCCAGCGGAAGCAGACCTGCCCATACCTGGCAGAGAATTGCGCTGGTCTGAATAAACTTGCTTGCGGGTCTGTTCTGTGCCTCGCACACGGCAAAGATAATCGGCAGGACAATATTCAGGCTGTTGGTGCCATTGGTAAAGCTCGTAAGCATGAAAATAATAACTGCCAAACCCAGCATAATCTTCGTGTCGCTGGAACCGGGCTTAATGATGTTATTGCTCAGCTTTTTCAGAATGCTGGTTTTCGACAGTCCGGCGGCAACAACGAACATGCTCGCCATCATAACGACTGAGCTGTTCAGCAGACCGGCCCAGGTTTCCTTAAAGGAGGTGACCCCTCCCGCCTGCAATAGGACCGCGCACGTCACGGCGCAGGTTGCAATAGAGAATTTGTTTGAAATCATCATGCCTACTACAATTGCGTAGACAATCAGAACATATGCGATTCCGAAATTCATGACTTCTCTCCTTCTGTGTTTTTTTCTTCCGTTCTGGAGGATTGCTTTTTTCCTGCGTGATGCTATAATAATTTGCAACGAGGAAATGGAGGCATAAACTGTGGTAGACCGGATAGATTACATTCTTGCAATTGCTGAGGAAGGCAATCTGACGCGCGCGGCCAAGCGTCTATACATCACGCAGCCGGCACTCACCAAATATGTAAACAATCTGGAAATGAAATACAATATTCAGCTGTTTGACAGACGTGCAAACCCTGTTGTTCTGACACCGGCCGGAAAGCTTTTTCTGGACGAAAAGATGAAGATCAACATTGCAGAGCAGAACCTTCGCCAGAAGCTTGACAGTCTGAAAAACAAACGTCAGACCATTTCCATCGGGGTAGGCTATGCCTACGCAGAGCGTCGACTTCCCGGAATTCTCCGGGATTTTCTTCCCCTGCATCCGGATCTGGATGTCCGAATTCAATGTGCCGGAGAACTGGAACTGCCAGAACTTTTACAGCGCGGAAAAATTGATATTGCCATTGGAGCGTTTTCCTTTGACAACGCCGGTTATGCCAGTTTTCCTCTTTTCTACGGTCGTCTCTGCCTGATCATACCGCTAAAATTTGGGATATTTCCCCCTGATTTCGATGCTCTGGACAGCTTTGACCACCCCTATCTGCTTCACCCGGATGCTCTGAATGATCTGGACTTTGTTATGCCGGACAAAGGTTTGGGTTCCTATGAAAACTACTTGGCATTTGCACACCTGTACTCCATTCGCAATCGGAGGTTAATCCAGGCAAACAGCGCGTCTGCCATTCGACAGCTGGTGCAGAGTGGTCTTGGATATAGCTACAGCGCTATTTCAAGCAAGGAGCAGCTTTACAGTCCGAATGGGGAACTCTCCATTGGCTGTGCAACTCTCCCGGGGTTGCCGACTGTCAGAACTTCCCGCCTTGTTTACCCCATGCAGCACCCGAATACAGAACTTGCGCAGGCGCTTGGCAATGCAATTCTGGAATACTACCGCCAGTGACGTGTAATTTCAGCTTCGATAATTATACCTTCTTTTCTTCGTTTTCGATCGATCGTATGGTCAAATTATACAATTTGTTCCCTCTAAAGTAAAATGTGTTTATGCTTATTCGCGATAACCATTTGCTCATGATTCGTCTCATTCCCCGTGTTATGCTTAATAATCTTGTATTAGTTCGCATATATTTTGTTGCCTGATCAATTTGGCAAAATTTAGGTGTTGTTTTTGTAAAAATTGCATAGTGTTCATTGCTGCTTTTCGAAGCGCCATGAAATACATAAAACCGGCCCTTTCAGACCGGTTTTACAACACATACGGCATTTGGGCAGTTCCAAAAGCGGGACTGCCCAAATGCCATTTTTTAATGTTTACTTCTTCCGCTTCCGACTTTTCCGCAGCATCCGCCCCCTCCGGGCGGCAAAAAGCTTCCCCTCCGGGCGGTGCGTCGCGCAGCGAATTGAATCTAAAATAGCTGCCGGTGGCAGCTATACCATAAAAAGTGGAGCTGTCAGGGCGCAGCCCTGACTGAGGAGGGGCGTACTGGGCGGGAGCAGCCAATCAATACGCACCGCTCTGCTCCATAACGCCCCTCTTCCACCGCAAAGCAACCCGCCCGGGGTATATTTTCAAGGGCTGGTCCACCAGCAATGAGGCGCTTTTTGCCGCCCGGAGGGGAAGCTCTTTTTAAATCACCTGTAAAACGTATTCCCGCCGATGAACTCCCTTATCAGGCTGGTGGGGGGGATCTCGTCGTCCACATTGGCTTCCTGAATATAGTCCAGGATTTTTACGATGTATTGCACCTCGTCGTAGCAGTTCTCCTCCGGCTGGACGGCGGCGAGCAGAGGGTAGATGTGCTTTTTCAGCACGGCCAGCTCATAGAGCGTGGAGCTGTTGAAGAGCATGTCCGCGTTCTCCTGGAAGGGGAAGATCCACCGCTTCTCCCCCTGCTGGACGGATTCCCACATGGACAGGGTGTGCTGGACCGAGGAGCCCCGGGTCTCGTAGTCCCGGACGATGCGGCGCAGCAGCCGCAGATAGCTGGTGGGGATGCGGTTGTGATCGTCCAGGTTCAGGGGCAGCAGAGGGCTGACATAGAGCCTGAAAATCCTTGCCATATCCACATTCTCCGGCAGCATGACGGGGTTCAATGCGTGCAGCCCCTCGGCGATGATGACGGAATCCTTTTCCAGCCGCAGCTTTTTGCCGGACCACTCCCGCCTGCCGGTCTTAAAATTGAAGGTGGGCAGCTCCACAGTCCGGCCCCCGATGAGGGCGGCAATGTCCTTGCGGAAGAGCTCGCAGTCCAGGGTGTTGATGTGCTCCAGGTCCAGCTTGCCGTCCGGCCCCGGGGCGATCCTGTCCCGGTCGATATAGTAGTCGTCCAGGCTCATGAGCACGGGCTTCTTGCCGTAGACCCGGAGCTGGACCGCCAGGCGGTTGGCCGAGGTGGTCTTTCCGGAGGAGCTGGGGCCTGCCAGCAGCACCACCTGAGCGCCCCGGGAGCAGACCAGGTCCGCCACCTGGGCGAAGCGCTTCTCGTGGAGGGCCTCATTCACCCGGATGAGCTCCCGGATGCGGCCGGAGGCGGTCAGCTCATTCAGGTCTGCCACATTCTGGCATTCCATCAGGCGGCACCACCGCTCTCCCTCGGTGAACACACTGAAAAACTGGGGCATGGGGCTGAGCTTCGCCAGGCGGTCCGGATTCAGGTCATCCGGGAGGACAAACAGGAAGCCCCCGTCGGCGCAGAGCACATCCCACACGGCCAGATACCCCGTAGAGGGGGCCATCTCCCCGAGAAAATCGTCCATATAGTCCCCGTAGCCATAGGCGCTGCAATATTCGCCCTTCTGCCAGGACAGAAGCCTTGCCTTGTTGGGCTGCCCCTGGGCGGCATAGCAGCGGATGGCCTCCTGCCGGGACACCTTCCGGCGCTCCAAGGGAATATCCTGGGCCACGATTTTTTGAATCTGCCCCTTCAGGCGCTCTGCGGAAAAATCCGCCGCACCCCGGACGGACACGAAGACGCTGGAGCCCAGGGTGCAGTCCATAGTGGCCTCGGCCTGGGGCCACAGCTGCCGCAGGGCCAGGAACATGACAAACTGGGCCGTGCGGAAATACACGTCCTTTCCCGCGCTGTCGCCGTAGCGCAGCAGCTTCACTTGGCCGCCGGAGGCCGCCATGGCCCGGCGCATGGAGGGCCGGTCCCCTTCCGCCTCCTGCTCCCGCTGGGGGATATAATTTAATGTAAAGACCTCTCCCGCGATTCTTGCCGCCAGAGGGCGGCGGGACAGGTACCTGTCGTCCAGTCCCAGGGCGCACACCAGCTCCCGCAGGGACTGCTGAGGCCTGGCCTGAATGGCTTTTCCGTCGATATACAGCTGCAAAAGATCACCCCCTTGTTGATTTTGCCTATACATTACCATAGAATCCGTTATTTTTCAACGGATTCACCATAATTTAACAATATCGTCCCGGGATAATAGTGGCAGAGGATCGTTTGAAAGTCCGCCCCATGGGATGCCATGGCATTGGCTCCGTACTGGCTCAGGCCTACCCGGTGGCCGTAGCCCCGGGTATCGAAGCGCAGCCCCCCTTCCTCCACCGTCACGGTGAAGCCCGTGGACCGCAGCCCCAGGGCCTTGCGCAGATACACCCCGGTGAAGCGCTGCCCTCCCAGCTCCATTGCCTCCACGCCGCCCCCTTCCGTGAAGGTGGCCGCCCCAACCCAGCTGCCCTTGTCCTCTCCCAGGGATATGTCCAGGGCAGCCTCCAGGGTTTCCCGGGAAAAGGTCACGCTGTCCCGGTCGTATTGCGCAGCTTCCTCTCCGGGGCTTGCCACGCTGCACAAATAGGGCACGTCTGTGCCCCACACCGCCAGAGCGTCCTCCGTCCGGCCCCCGGAGCAGGAGAAGAAGGTGGCATCGATGAGCGCCCCCTCATAGGTCAGCACCAGGCCGTCAGTCTCCCGAACGGCGGCGGCGGCCCGTTCCCGGTCCTCCTCGGAAAAGGCCGCAAATACCCCGTCCTCGCAGAAGGCCTGGCAGCAGGTGCTGTCCGTGCAGAGCTTGCCGTTGTGTTTCTCCCGGTGCTTCACGGTATAGGTCCGGGCGGCCACCGCCTGGGCTTTCAGGGCCTCCGGCTCGAAGGAGGCGGGCATCTCCCCCAGGAGCACCCGCTGCAAGTAGGCATCCAGGGCCATGTCGTCACGGTCCGTCAGATGAACGGTGACGCTGCTGTCCTGCCCCGAAAAGGCGGGGGGCCTTTGGGGCAGCTTCCCCACCGCCCCCACCACAACCAGCGGGGCCAAGACCCCTACGCAGACGGACTGCATCATTTGCGAAAGCTTCTCCACGGTGCATTTCCCCTTCCGAAGATGAATGGCTTTATGGTAGCACAGAGAAAACGCAAAGGCTAGGGAAAGGGCAAAAAAGCTTCCCCTCCGGGGGAGCTGGCAGGGCGCAGCCCTGACTGAGGAGGGGCGTTCTGAACGGGAGCGGCTAATAAATACGCACCGCTCTCTTCCATAACGCCCCTCTTACACCGCTGCGGCGGTCCCCCTTCCCCGAAGGGGCTGTTAGAAAACGCTCCGTCATTGCGAACCAGCGCGCACGCTGGTGTGG
>ERZ1034952.1209-NODE-1209-length-21605-cov-11.795638_pt1 | contig 21605 bp, 18 predicted proteins | sample MGYA00520625_ERZ1034952 | MGnify/ENA primary metagenome ERZ1034952 (study PRJEB33766, sample SAMN09781773) | gut metagenome | biome: gut microbiome | host: Homo sapiens | place: Madagascar | study: EMG produced TPA metagenomics assembly of the PRJNA485056 data... | reverse complement strand
GTGTACACCCGCGACCAGCTGCTGGACGAGGTGTGGGGCTTTGAGTATTACGGCGACAGCCGTACCATCGACGTGCACGTCAAACGCCTGCGCGAAAAGTTGGCCGGTGCTTCCGACAAGTGGGAGCTGAAAACCGTGTGGGGCGTGGGCTATAAATTCGAGGTGCGTCAGTAATGCGCAAGAGTATCTCGACGGCATTCTTCTCGCTGGTGTCCACCCTGATGGTGCTGGGCATCGTGCTGATGGGCTGTTCGGAATGGGTGCTGTTCAAGAATTATTTTGCCCGGGACCGCTATGAGACGCTGGACCAGGTGGTGGGGGTCACCCGCCGCACGGCTCAGTATCTGGCGCAGCGAGCCTCTCTGCCGGAGGGCGACGAACTGGACGCCCTGAACACCAAGCTGGAGATCATCGGCGAGAGTGCAGAGGCCTATCTGTTTTTCACCGACAACGACGGCCGGGTGCTGATCGCTTCCAGCCCGGAGATGCTGGCGGAGCAGACTGTCCCGGCTGAGATGATGCAGAAGGTGGAAGCCTCCGGCGCGGACTACTACCATGTGTTCGGCACGCTGGATGGCGTCCTGACCGAAAAAAGCTACATCACCGTCAGTGAGATGTGCGACGAGCACGGCAGCCAGAGCGGCTGGCTGTTTTTGTGCTCTTCGGGTGAGCAGCTCACCGAGTTCAAGCAGCAGTTCTGGTCCAACTTCCTGCTGTCGGCCTGCGTGATGCTGCTGTGCGCCAGCATCCTGACCAAGCTGTTGATGCGCAAACTCACCGACCCGCTGCAGAAGGTGACCGACGCGGCCCAGCGCTTTGGCGGCGGCGACCTGTCCGTGCGTGTGGAAGGCGTGGAAGGCGAAGGGGAAGTGGCCGACCTGGCCCGCACCTTCAACCGCATGGCCGACAACATCCAGACCAACGACAACTCCCGGGGCCAGTTCATGGGCAACATCGCCCACGAGCTGCGCACCCCCATGACCACCATCAAGGGCTTTGTGGACGGCATGCTGGACGGCACCATCCCGCCCGACATGCAGAACCATTATCTGCAGCTGGTCAGCGAGGAGACGGGCCGTCTGGCCCGTCTGATCCAGAACATGCTGGATCTGTCCAAGCTGGAAAGCGGCGAATATCAGGTCAATGCCCGGATGTTCAACATCTGGGACACCCTCGCCGGCGTGGCGCTCTCGGCCGAGCAGCGCATCAACGACGGCATGATCGAGATCGAGGGCCTGACCATGGACGAAAAGGCGCTGGTGTACGCCGACCCGGACCTGATCCATCAGGTGGTGTACAACCTGCTGGACAACGCCATCAAGTTCACCCCGGCGGGTGGCACCATCCGCTTCAGCGTGGAAAAACTGGGCCCGGAAACCGAGATCGCTGTCTGGAACTCCGGTCAGGGCATCAGCCCGGAGGCACTGCCCTATGTGTTCCAGCGCTTCTACAAGGAGGACCGCTCCCGCGGCCTGCACGCCCGCGGCGCGGGCCTGGGCCTGAACATCTGCAAGGTGCTGGTCAACCTGTCCGGCGGACAGATCCGGGTGGAGAGCCAGCAGGGCGAGTGGTGCCGGTTCGTATTCACCCTGCCCTCGCAGGCCCCGAACCCCGGCGGCATGAAGCGTCTGCCCGACGAGGCCGGCGGTGCCCCCGCCGTGGAGGACCCGGCCAGCATGAAACCGGTGGAATAACCGCACAGCCAGACTGCCCGGACGTCAGGGCGGCCTGGCTGTTTTGTGTTTTGCGTCGGAGGTCATTTCAAATCATCAATACGCCGCCCGCAGGGCCAAAAGAAAGAGGGCAGATGGACAAATCTATCCAATTACGACTTTTCGGTGAAAAACAGGCCGGCAGGTTTGATTTTTTGTGCGTTTTCATGTAAACTAAAGATATCCATGCCCCGGTATTCCGGAAACCGCAAAACTGGAAAAATACCGGGCCTGTGAGGATAAAAACTTTTGAATATAACGGAGCGTAACGATATACTATGGCGATTGTAAGTCCTTCGATCCTTTCGGCTGATTTTGGCAAGCTGGGCGCGGACTGCCGCACGGTGCTGGACGCCGGTGCACAGATGCTGCACTACGACGTGATGGACGGCCATTTTGTGCCCAACATCAGCTTTGGCGTGCCGGTGCTCAAGAGCCTGCACAAGACCCTGCCGGATGCCTTTTACGATGTGCATCTGATGATCAGCCATCCGCTGCAGTATGCAGAACCCTTCATCAAGGCCGGTGCCACCCTGTACAACTTCCATCTGGAATGCGAGGACGATATCCAGCAGACGCTGGATGCCGTGAAGGCGCTGGGCTGCAAGACGGGCCTGACCATCAAGCCCGGCACCGCCCCGGAGGCGCTGGCCCCCTATCTGGACCAGCTGGACCTGGTGCTGGTGATGAGCGTGGAGCCCGGCTTCGGCGGCCAGAAGTTCATGCCCTCGGCACTGGACAAGCTGCGCTGGCTGAAGGCGGAGCGCGAGAAGCGCGGCCTGCACTATCTGCTGGAAGTGGACGGCGGTGTGGACGACACCACCGCCCCGCTGTGCGTGGAGGCCGGTGCCGACGTTCTGGTGGCAGGCAGTGCCGTGTTCGGCAAGGACGACATGACCGCCGCCGTGCGCCGTCTGGCTGCCCTGTGAGAGGGAGCGTTGTATGGATGAAGCATTGATCCGGGAGCAGGAACAGCAGCTGCAAAAGACCGGAAAATATTACAAGCATATCTGCTGGATGGCGGTGCCGCCGCTGTGCATGGCCTGCTACCTGTACGGCTTGCGCCCGTTGCTGCTGTGCGGCATTGCCATGCTCACCGGCAACCTGTGCGACCGTCTGGTGTCGCTGCTGCGGCACCGCGTATATCAGAACAGCGACCTGTCCAACGAGAGCTTTGGGCTGGTGATCGCCCTGCTGATGCCGGTCACCGTGGACATCTATGTGCTGGTGGCGGCGGTGCTGGCCGGTGTGCTCATCGGCAAGGAGGTCTTTGGCGGCTACGGCAGCTACCCCTTCAACCCGGCCGCCGTGGGCTATGCCGTGGCGGCGGTGTCCTGGCCGGAACAGGTGTTCCGCTACCCGCAGCCCTATACGGCCATCCCGCTGTGGGATGCCTCCGGCGTGCCGGTGTCCAGTGCCATTGAGGACACCCTGAGCAGCGGCGGCATGCTGAACTACAACCCCATTGCCCTGAGCCTGGGCGAATACGCCGCCCCCATGGGCACCGGTGCCGCCCTGGTGCTGCTGGCCTGCGGGCTGTTCCTGTGGAGCCAGAAGGATGCGCATATGACGGCCTCGGTGAGCTTTCTGGCCACCTGCGCCCTCATCGCCTTCTTCTTCCCGCGGCAGGCGGGTCTGGCAGAAAGTGATGTGCTGGTCAACGCCCTGCCCCGTCTGCAGTGCGTGCGGGACGAGCTGCTCACCGGCGCGGTGCTGTTCAGCGCGGTGTTCCTCATCAATGAGCCCTACACCTGTGCCCACCACCGGATGGGACGCATCCTGTACGGTGTGCTGGTGGGCGTGGTAAGCATGGGCTTCCGTTATTACGGCGTGTACGAAACGGGCGTGTGCTTTGCCGTGCTGGCCGTCAACAGCATCTCGGCGTGGATCGACCGCACCGAGGTGCGGCTGTACCGTCTGCTGCACCACCTGCCCGCATCCGGTGCCGGAAAGGAGGCCGCAGAATGAGAAAAGCGACCGCAGAACTGATTTTGAAGGATCCCGACCGCTTTGCCCACCACGACCGCGTGTTCCTGAACAACCCCGTGGTCATGCAGGGCATGGGTCTGGCCCCGCTGGTGGTGCTGGCCACCACCGCCCATAACGGTGTGATGCTGGCGGCTGCCGTAGCGCTGCTGCTGGTGCCCTCCCGCGTGCTGGCCTGCCTGCTGAGCCGTCTGTTCCCCCTGAACAGCGAGAACCCGGCCCCGGAAGAGCTGCAGAAAAAGCTGCTGCCCCGTGCGCTGGTGTACAGTCTGAGCGCGTCGGTGGTGTATCTGGTGGCCTACCCCATCCTGAACGCTGTGTTCGGCACGGGTCTGCTGACCCTGGGCATCTACCTGCCCCTGCTGGTGGTGGAGCCGCTGCTGACCTACCGCTTTGGCCGCGTGCAGGAAACGCTGCATAAGGCCGTGTCCAAAGGCCTGCGCATCACGGTGGGCTATGCGCTGCTGCTGATGCTGCTGGGCTGCGTGCGCGAGTGGCTGGCACTGGGCACGGTGTTCGGCACCCCGGTGGGGCAACGGGCCGTGCTGCCCATGGCCGGGATGCCGGCGGGCGGCTTTATCGTGCTGGGCGTGCTGTGCGCCGTGTGGCGTGCACTGGCAGCCCGGCGCAAGGCCTATCTGGTACGGGAAGCGCGCAGCCTTGTGGATGTGCATGCACAGAAGGAGGCGGACGGCGAGCAATGAGAGATGTTGTGAATGCCTGGGTGGTGTTCTTTGGCTATGCGGTGCTGGCCGTGTTTGCCCAGAATGCCATCTTTACCCGCGCACTGGGCGTGTCCCGTCTGGTGCAGCTGGTGGGGGATGACCGCACCAGCAGCTGGCTGTTCGGCCTGCAGCTGTGCATCACGCAGGTGCTGGTGGCCCCGCTGGCCTGGTATGCCGGCAGCTGGATCGTCCCGCTGGAAAACCGCGCCCAGCTGCGCCCGCTGGCGTATGTGGCCGCCATTGCCGTGGTCTGCACCGCCGAAGAGCTGGTGCTCGGCCTGGGCCGCCGCCTGCCCCTTGCGGGCAAGCTGCTGCGCATCGTGCCCGTTGCAGCCTTGAACAGCTGCGTGCTGGGCACCGTGCTGGTGGAGCGCACCCAGAGCTTTACGCTGATGCAGAGCCTGGGCTTTGGCCTGGGCAGCGGCGTGGGCTACCTGCTGGCTGTGCTGCTGGTCACAGAGGCCCAGCACCGCCTGCGCAGCAAGGCTATCCCCTCCGCGTTCCGCGGCCTGCCCATCACGCTGGTGTACATCGGCGTGCTGGCGCTGGCCATTTATGGCTTTACCGGCCATTCGGTGATCCTGTAAAGGGAGGTAAGTCAAAATGGCAAAGTATAAACGTCGGCCCAAGGTCAAGCGCTACCGCCGCAGCTTTTACAGCCGCGGCATGCGCATCCGCAAGATCGTGGGCATCGTCGTGCTGGTGGCCGTGGTGCTGGCCGCGGCATGGTTCGCCGCGCCCCATGTGCTGGACTGGGCTACCCACACCTGGTACACCGTGGTCAAGGACCGGGATCTGGAAGCCGAGAGCGCATCCCGCGCGGCGGCATCCTCCCAGGCAGCGGCTTCGGCAGCCGCGTCGGAGGCTGCTTCCTCGGCGGCATCGGAGCCGGAAGAGGACGTCTTTGACGGTAAGGCGATCGTTTCCGGCCGGTGGGCGGAGCTGGACACGGCGGCCCTCACGGACGATGACGCCCTCCGCGCCACGGCACAGCAGCTGAAGGCGCAGGGCGTGGAATACGCTGTGCTGACCCTGAAGGATACGAGCGGCAATATCTACTATGCCTCTCAGGTGGCAGCCGCGGCGGGCAGCATCGTGGAAAGCCCGCTGGACGCCGGGCACATCGCGGCCATCCTGCGGGAAGAAAAGCTCATTCCGGTGGCGCAGCTGGCGGCCTTCAAGGACCCCATCTCGCCCCGCACCGACCCCTCCATGGCCATCCACTACAACGGCAGCGCCCTGTGGCTGGATGCCCAGAAGAACGGCAACCCCTGGCTGAACCCCTATTCCACGGCGGCAGTGGAGTATGTGGGCGACCTGGTGGAAGAGGTGCAGCAGCTGGGCTTTGAGCAGGTGGTGCTGACCAATGTGCAGTTCCCCAAGCTGAGCAAGAAGCAGGACTACGGTACCACCAACGGGGTCTCCCGTGCCGACCAGCTGAAGGCGGACATCGCCGCCCTGCAGGACCGTTTGTCGGGCAAGGTGACCCTGTGGTTCAGCTACACGCTGGATCAGTGCAAGAACAGCAGTGTGGCGCTGGACGTGCCGGCCCTGACCCTGGGCGTGCAGAACCTGCTGGTGACCTCGGACGCGGCCATGGATGCCGATGCCCTGCAGGCGCTGGAAACGGCGGCCACGGATGCAGGGGTGGAGAACCTGACCGTACACGCCGCAGACCGCTTTGAGACCGACCGCATTTCGGGCTGAGTGATGCAGTAATTGTCTTTGATGATACGGGAAAGTGAGGAATCGACCATGAACACCACAACTTGCTTTGCACCTGCGCACATCCTTCTGCCTGCGGAGCAGATCCCGCTGGAACAGTGGGGCTGCATTGCCTGCGACCAGTTCACCAGCGACCGCGAGTACTGGCAGCGGGCCAAAGAAGCGGCTGACGGCAGCCCCAGCACTCTGAACCTGATCCTGCCGGAGGTGTATCTGGAGGACGGCGACGCGGACGCCCGGGTGGAGCAGATCCATGCCACGATGGCGGATTATGCACAGAACGTGCTCACCCGCGCCGTGGACGGCTTTGTGTATGTGGAGCGCACCGAGCAGAGCGGCCGGGTGCGGCAGGGCCTTGTGGGCAAGGTGGATCTGGAAGCCTACAGCTATCAGCGCGGAGCAAAGTGCACCGTGCGGCCCAGCGAGAGCACGGTGGAGAGCCGCATCCCGCCCCGCATGAAGGTGCGCACCGGTGCCGCACTGGAAACGCCCCACATCATGATGCTGGCCGACGACCCTCAGTGCACCCTCATCGAGCCCATCGCGGCCCGCAAGAACGAGCTGCGCAAAGTGTACGAGGGCGAACTGATGCTGGGCGGCGGCCATGTGGCCGGTTGGGCCGTGGAGGACCCGGCCATGATCGACCAGATCGAGACGGCACTGGCTGCGCTGGGCAGTCAGGAGGCCTTTGATGCCAAATACCCGGATGCTGCCCGCCGCGACCCGCTGACCCTGGCCGTGGGCGACGGCAACCATTCGCTGGCCACCGCCAAGGCCTGCTGGGAGGAGCTGAAAAAGACCCTGACCCCGGAGCAGGCTGAGAACCACCCGGCCCGGTGGTGCCTGGCCGAGGTGTGCAACGTCCACTCGCCCGCCATCGAGATCGAGCCCATCCACCGGGTGCTGTTCAATGTGGACTGCGCCGCCGTGCTGCTGGCGCTGATCACCTGGAGCGACGAGAACATGGCGGGCTGCTGCTTTGGCGGCGAGAAAAAGCAGCCCTTTACGCTGGCCGGCCCTCACATGGCCAACGTGCTGAGCTTTGAGGAGCCCACCGCGCCGCTTACCGTGGGCACCATCGACGAATTTATTGAGTATTATCTGGAGCGTCACCCGGAGGGCCGGGTGGACTATGTACACGATGAACCGGCTGTGCGCGCGCTGTGCAAGAAGGGGGCTGTGGCCTTCCTGATGCCGCCCTTTGCCAAGAGCGACCTGTTCAAGGGCGTGGTGCTGGGCGGCGTGCTGCCCCGCAAGACCTTCAGCATGGGCCATGCGGAGGAAAAGCGCTATTATATCGAGTGCCGGAAAATTACGGAATGAGAGAGCGCAATAGCCTTCCCCCTTGGGGGAAGGCTATTATAGGAGAACCATGACATTTGAAGAACTGAATCTGTCCGCCCCGCTTCTGCGCGCTGTGCAGGAGGCAGGCTATGAGACCCCGTCGCCCATTCAGGCGGCGGCGATCCCGCCGGTGCTGTCCGGCCGGGATCTGATGGGCTGTGCCCAGACCGGTACCGGCAAGACGGCCGCCTTTGCGCTGCCCATGCTGGACCGCCTCACCGCCAACCCGCCCCGCCGCAAGGGGGCCATCCGCGCGCTGATCCTGACCCCCACCCGGGAGCTTGCCTTGCAGATCGGCGAGAGCTTTGACGCCTACGGCAAGTACCTGAACCTGCGCAGCACCGTGATCTTTGGCGGTGTGGGCCAGGCCCCGCAGGTGGAGGCCCTGAAAAAGGGCGTGGACATCCTTGTGGCCTGCCCGGGCCGATTGAATGACCTGATCGGGCAGGGCTTTATCGACCTGTCGGATCTGGAGATCTTTGTGCTGGACGAAGCCGACCGTATGCTGGATATGGGCTTCGTGCACGATGTGAAGAAGGTGATCGCCAAGCTGCCCAAGGTGCGCCAGAACCTGATGTTCAGCGCCACCATGCCCGCCGAGATCGAGCAGCTGGCCGCCGGCATCCTGCACGACCCCGCCTTTGTCAAGGTGGACCCGGTGTCCAGCACCGTGGACCGCATCCAGCAGAGCCTTTACTATGTGGAAAAGGGCAACAAGAAGCTTTTGCTGCCGTGGCTCATCAAAAATCTGCAGCCGCCGGTGGTCAACGCACTGGTGTTCAGCCGCACCAAGCACGGCGCGGATAAGATCGCAAAAGACCTGACCAAACAGGGCATCCCCGCCGCCGCCATCCACGGCAACAAGAGCCAGACCGCCCGCGTCACTGCGCTGGAGGATTTCAAGTCCGGCAAGACCCGGGTGCTGGTGGCGACCGATATCGCCGCACGCGGCATTGATATCAGCGAGCTTTCCCATGTGTTCAACTACGACCTGCCCGAGGTGCCGGAGACCTATGTGCACCGCATTGGCCGCACGGCCCGTGCCGGAGCCGACGGCACCGCCGTCAGCTTCTGCGCCCCGGAGGAGCAGGAGTATCTGGCCGGCATCGAAAAGCTGAACCGCCGGAAGATCCCGGTGGTGTCCGGCCACCCGTGGGACGGCGTGCCCGCCCCGGTGCGCCCGGAGCCGCCCGTGCGCGGCAAAAAGCCCAAAGCTGCCCCCGAACAGGCCGGGAAGCAGCCGGAACAGCAGGCAAAGCCCGCGAAGGCGGCCGCCCCTGCAAAGCCTGAAAAAAAGGCTGCCGCCGTGCCCAAAGCGCAGGCAAAGCAGCCCGTAAAACTGGAAAAAGAGGAACGAACCATGGATGATCCCAAGCGTACTTCCGGCGGGCGCAGCAATGACCGCCGTTCCAACAATAACAATAACAGCCGCCCCCGCCGGGAGCAGAACGCCCCGGCCCGCGGCAGCAATGCCCAGCCCAAATTTGATCCGCACTTTGTGAGCGCCCCGGAGGCAACGCCGCTGCGCTCGGCCAGAAAGGCCCCGGCTGCTCCCGCTGCCCCGGCCATCAAGACCGCGCAGGGTGCTCAGGCCGTGCAGGGCCAGAATGCCCCGAACGGCGACCGCCGCAATGCAGGCCGCCGCAGCGACCGGAACACCCCGAACGACCGCAATGCCCGCCCGGCTGCAGCCGGTGGTGCAGGCCGTGCCCCGCGCAGTGAGCGCAATGAGCGCACCGGCAGCCCCCGCAGTGCCGCCGGCGGCGCAGGCCGCGCCCCCAAGGCCGACACCGGCCGCCGCAGCCGTCAGCCCGCTGCAAAGGACGAGGACCCGGGCCTTGTGCTCATCAGCCGCCGCCCGCCGCAGCAGAAGTTCACGAACTTTGAGGAGTACATGAACGCCCACGGCGGTGCCACCGCCCCCATTGAGGACCACAGCGACGAGGTATGAGCCTGAACGAATTTGCCCCCTGGCAGTGCCCCCTGTGCGGCGCGCCGCTTGCCGGGGATGTGTCCCTGAAATGTGCCCGGAACCACAGCTTTGACCGTGCAAAAGAGGGCTACTGGCATCTGCTGCCGGTGCAGAGCATGCGCACCAAAGCCCCCGGAGACAGCAAAGAGATGGTGGCGGCTCGCCGCGCTTTCCTGAACGCCGGATATTACGGTATCTTCGGGCAGGCGGCGGGGGAACTGTGCCTGGAATACGGCCAGCCTGCCGCCCCGGGTGCCGCACTGCATCTGCTGGATGCGGGCTGCGGCGAGGGCTGGTATGACCGCTGCATCGCGCAGCAGTTTGCCAAGGCGGGCAGGCCGCTACAGATGGCCGGGTTCGACATTGCCAAGCCTGCCGTGCGTCTGGCCGCCAAAGCACTGCCTGCCGCCCGGTACGCGGTGGCCTCCAGCTTCAGCCAGCCGGTGCGCACCGGCTGGGCCGACCTGCTGCTGAACTGCTTCTCGCCCTTTGCGCAGGAAGAGTTCCAGCGGGTATTGCGCCCCGGCGGACGCATGATCTATGTGGTGCCCGGCGCGGAACACCTCTACCAGATGAAGGCCGTGCTCTACGACACGCCTTACAAGAACCCGGTGCAGGAAGTTGCCTACCCGGGCTTCCGGGCCATCGGCGAGCGGGAAGTACAGGGCACCATCACGGTGCCCCACGACCAGCTGGAAGCGCTGTTCGCCATGACCCCCTATTACTGGAAAACGCCCCGCGACGGTGCGGCCCGTCTGGCCGCCCTGCCGGAGCTGACCACCGATATCGCATTCCGGTTTTTGCTGTTTGAGAAGCTGTGACCAAAAAGCTCCCCTGACCACAGGTCAGGGGAGCTTTTTTCATGCATGATATTCCATCCACTTGCCCTTCCAGGCGTAGAGGATCATGAGCCCGGCACCCAGTGCCCAGGACACCGGGTAGAGGATGAACACCCCTTCGATGCCGGAGAAGAGGGGCAGCACCCACTGGATCCACACGATGCGGAACAGGCACAGCGACACCAGCAGTACCACCATGGGCGGTACGCTGGCACCGGTGCCGCGCACCGCACCGGCCAGCCCGTGCAGGATGCTGAGCAGGAAATAGAAGGGGCAGAACCAGTGCATGGCGGCTTCGCCGAAGAACACCACGGTCTCGTCATTGGTGAACAGGTGCATGATGACGTCCTGCCCGAGCAGCAGCAAGGCACCGGTGGCCAGCGTGTACACAAGGCCCATGGCCAGGGTGACCCAGGTGCCTTTTTTTACCCGGTCCAGCCGGCCCGCGCCGTAGTTCTGGCCCACAAAGGTGGTGGCGGCCATGCTGATGCTGCTCACCGGCAGGATGTTAAAGCCGTCGATCTTCATGTAGGCGGCAAACCCGGCCATGGCGGCGGCACCGTAGCTGTTCACGCTGGCCTGCACCAGCACGTTGGAAAAGGAGATGACCATGTTCTGGATGCCGGTGGGCAGGCCCACCCGGATGATGCGGGCGGCCATCTTTTTGTGCAGGCGGATCTCGCGGGGGATCACCCGGCAGTCGTCGGTGGATTTTATCAGAAACCGCAGGCTCAGCACGCAGGACACCAGCTGGCTGATATCGGTGGCGATGGCGGCCCCCGCCACGCCCATGCGGAAGATCACGATGAACACCAGATCCAGCACGATGTTGGTCACCGAGGCCCATGCCAGATAGATAAGGGAGCGGCGGGAGTTTCCGGCGGCGTTCAGGATGCCGGCGGTCATGTTGTACACCACACTGAACAGCACACCGCCAAAATAGATGCGGATGTAGGTCACGGCATCCCCCAGCACCTCGGCGGGGGTGTTCATGGCCACCAGCAGGGCCCGGCCGCAGGCGATGCCGCCCACAGTGAGCAGCAGGCCCATGATCACGGCGATGGCCAGCGAGGTGTGCACGGCCTCCTGGGCTTCCCGGTGGTCCTTGGCCCCCAGAAACTGCGACACCACCACGCCCGCGCCCACGGCCAGGCCCTGGCTGAAACCGATGAGCAGATAGATGGGGGAACCGCTGGAGCCCACGGCGGCCAGCGCGTTAGCACCGACAAAGTTGCCCACGATGATGCTGTCGGCGGTGTTGTACAGCTGCTGCAGCAGGTTGCCGAAGATCAGCGGCAGGGCGAACAGCAGCAGGCTCTTCACGATGCTGCCCTCGGTCATCAGATTGTTTTGGGATGGGGTTTCAACGGCGTTTGCCACGGGAGATCTCCTTTCGATGCAGTGGATGAAAACTATCTTTTACCATAACACAAAACCGGGCCGGACACAAGAGCAAAGGCCGCATGCTGCATAATTGCGGCACAGCGGCCCATACTCCCTGCAGAAAGGCAGGGGAGCAGGATGCATGCACAGCACGACCGGCACCGGGGGTGGAACCCCTTCTGGGCGGCACTGGGGGCGGCGCTTCTGGTGCTGGTGCCGCTGGTGGGCGGCACGGTCTTGCTCAGTCGGCAGCAGCTCAGCCGCCAGCTGCGGCAGGCGGCCCGGAGCCAGCAGGGCGTGGCGGTGCAGCTCCCGCGGGAGAGCGACCGCCTGACCGTGCTGGTGTGCACGGCGGGGGAGCAGCCGGGCTTTGTGCTGGCCTACCTGAACGCCAGCCAGAACTGTGTGCATCTGCTGGCGGTGCCCGCCGGGTTACAGGTGACCTTTGCGGACGAGGACGCGGCGCTGGCCGACTGCTACACGGCGGCGGGGCCGGCCCGCTGCCGACAGGCACTGATGGAGTGCCTGCCCCTGCCGGAAGATACCCGGTACCTGGCGTTGTCGGAGGCTGTACTGGAGCGCATCACGGCCCGGTACGGGCCGGTGCGGGTGGGCTTTTCCGGGGCGATGACCGCCGGGGAGCTGGCCCGCTATGGCCGCGACAGCCGGGTGCAGGGGCTTTCGGCGGCAGAAGCCCACGGCTTTCTGACCGGAATGGACGCGGACGCCGTTGTGCCGCAGGCCCACCGGGCCGCGGCGCGGGGCGCGGTGTGGGATGCCTTTTTCCGCCAGAACCTCGACCTGCTGCCCGGGGCCCTGCCGCAGGCACTGCGGTCGGTGAGCGCTTCGCTGCTGACCGACCTGACCGCACTGGACCTTGACACACTGGACCGTACGCTGGAATTTCTGGCCAACAACGAAGCGCAGATCGAGACGCAGGTCCTGCCGGGCGACGAGCAGGCCGGGCGTTACACCCTCAACGAGGAGTCCCTTGCGGCGGTGCAGAGCTTTTTCAACGTTTCGCCCACCGATGGGCAGGCGTCATCCGCCAGCGAGCCGTAACCCAGCACAAAGGTGCCGGGGGCGGTGCTGCCGCTGCCGGTCAGGTCGTAGTCGCTCAGCAGGCTCAGCCGCACCCCCTGCGCCCTTGCTGCCGCGTGCAGGGCTGCATCCGGCGGGGCATTGCGCAGGTGTGCCAGCAGGTGCAGGCCGGTGTGCAGGCCGGTGAGGGTGAGTTCGCCGGGGGCAAAGGCAGCGGTCAGGGCAGCGGTCAGGGCGTCGCGGCGGGCCTTGTAGGCCACCCGCTCCCGGGCCAGATGCCGGGTGAAGTAGCCCCCGGTGATGAAGCGGGCCAGCGTCTGCTGCTCAAAGCGGCTCACGGTGCCGGAATACAGCCGGTATTTGGCGTGCCAGGCGGGCAGCAGATGTTCCGGCAGCACCATGTAGGCAATGCGGATGCCGGGGGCAAGGCTGCGGGAGCAGGTGGACAGGTACACCACCGGGCCGTCGGCTCCGGCCATGCCCTGCAGGCTGGGCAGGGGGCGGGTGTCAAAGCGGAACTCGGAGTCGTAGTCGTCCTCGATGATGTAGCGCTGGCCGAGGCGGCGGGCAGCCCAGTGCAGCAGCTCGGCCCGGCGGCCGGCCGGCATAGTGACCCCGGTGGGGAACTGGTGGCTGGGGGTAACGTAACACACGGCGGCCCCGGAGCGGTCCAGCGCATCCAGCGAAAGGCCGCCCTCGTCCACGGGCAGGCAGCAGCAGCGCATGCCGGTGTTTTCCAGCACCTGCAAAGCGCGGGGGTAGCCGGGGGTCTCCACGGCGGCGGTGCCGTGCAGCAGCGGGGCCAGCAGGCCCAGCAGATATTCCAGACCGGCACCCACCACCACCTGATGGGCACCGCACTGCACGCCGCGGTATTCGGCCAGATAATCCGCCAGCGCCTGCCGCAGGGCAAGGTCACCCTGGGCGTCGCCGTTGGTCAGCAGCTCCGGGGAGGAGTACAGCAGTTCCTTCTGCAGCCGCGCCCAGGTGCGGAAGGGAAACAGCCCCGGGTCCACGCCCCGGGTGGACAGGTCGTACCGCACCGGCGGTTCCGGCGCGGCGGGCTCCGGCACGGCCGGGGCAGGCGACGGGCCCTGTGCATCCGGCCCGACCTGCGGCAGCGCCAGATATTCCTGTACATAAAAGCCGCTGCGCTCCCGGGCGGCAAGGTAGCCCTCGGCAGCCAGCATCTGGTAGGCGGTGTCCACAGTGTTTACCGAGACAGACAGTTCCGCCGCCAGCCGCCGCTTGCCGGGCATCCGGGTGCCGGCGGGCAGGGCCCCGGTGCGCATCTCTCCGGCCAGACTGCGGTACAGCTGTTCGTACAGCGGCACCCCGGAGCCCGGCTCCAGTGCGGTGGTCAAATGGACCATGATCGTGTCCTCCTCTTTTTGCAGAATGCCAAACTGGCCCCATAAAAAAACTTTATTCTGGGTATTTTCATGAGGTCAGTTCCGCGTATAATAGGAGCATACCCGCCGGACACCCAAATGTCAAGTAGGATGGTGGGTAAGAGGCTGCGTGAGCGATCAAAACTCCGGTGGGGCTTTGAAACGGAAAAGTCCGGCGATGTTGAAATTTGGAGGGAAAGTAATCATGTCTACTACTGCAATGTGGCTGCTGCTGGCAGTCGTTGTCGTTGCCATCGTGTTTGGCAGTGTGCTGTACAAGCGCACCTTTACCACCAAGGAACTGGCCCTTACCGGCGTCATGGCCGCGCTGAGCCTGGTGGCCTACCTGTTTTTCCGGGTGCCGTTCTACGGCGGCTCCTCGTTCCATCTGGGCAACACCTTCACGGCCCTGACCGCCCTGCTGCTGGACGGTGTGTCCGGCGGTCTGGCCGGTGCCATCGGTCTGGCTCTGGCCGACATCCTGGCCGGTGACCCGGGCTACGCCATCACCACCTTTGTGCTCAAGTTCATCATCGGCATCACCTGCGGCGCGGTGGCCCACAAGGCCTTCAAGCTGCGGGAACTGGACAAGCACAGCAGCGGTTACCTCGTCAAGGTGATCGTGGCCGCGGCCTCCGGCCTGCTGCTGAACGTGTTTACGGACCCGTTCCTGGGCTACTTCCGCAATGTGTACATCTTTGGCCAGGAATACACCGTGGCACAGGCCCTGACCAAGATCGCAGGCGGCGTCACCTTTGTGAACAGCGTGGCCTCCACCGTGTGCGTGGTGGTGCTGTATCTGGCCCTGCGCCCGGCACTGGAGCGTGCCGGGCTGCTGCCCAAGGGCGAAACCAACTAAGCCATCTCTCTACCCTGATACAAGCACTGCCGCCCCCGTCTGCCGGACCCTATCCCCCGGCGGCCGGGGGCGGTGGTGTTTTTGGCCTGTGGGGCGGTTCCGGCCGTTCTGCTTTGCATTCTGGCGGTGCGTGCGGCATAAGATGGAAAAAAGAGCTTGCACATGGGGGCAAAATATGGTATAGTCTTTCTGTCGTGCACAGCTGTGCACAGAGAAAGAACTGGAAAGACGTGCGGGGAAGCATTGCCCTGCACTCTGGAGAAGCCCGCAGCAGCGGGTGCCGAAGGTGTAAGGCCGCAGGGAAAGGCGGCTGTATCTCTCAGGCAAAAGGACAGAGCCATCGTCTGATACGCACAAGGGCACCGCCGGGAATGCAGCGTGCCCGGCAGCGGAAAATGAATGCGCCTGAATTTTGCAGACAGAGCCTTTGGTGGGTTCTGTCTGCTTTTTTGTTTTGTGTAAGAGGGGGAAATTACCATGCTGGAATGGATCACGCAGATCAACAATGCAGTTAACGGAGTGGTCTGGGGCCCGGCGGGTCTGGCGCTGCTGTTCGGCACCGGCCTGATCATGTCGGTGCGCACCGGATTTTTCCAGTTCCGCAAAATGGGCTACTGGCTCCGGCACACCATCGGAGCCATCTTTACCAACAAGGACGTCACCGCCCACACCAGCAAGGAGGACATGGCCATCAGCCAGTTCCAGAGCATGTGTACAGCGCTGGCGGGCACCATCGGCACCGGCAACATCGTGGGCGTGGCCACGGCCATCGTCTCCGGCGGGCCGGGGGCCATCTTCTGGATGTGGGTCATGGCGTTGCTGGGCATGATGACCAGCTTTTCGGAGAATGTGCTGGGTGTGTACTACCGCCGCAAGAATCCGGCAGGGGAGTGGTCCGGCGGTGCCATGTACTACCTCACCGACGGTCTGGGCGCAAAGAAGGGCTGCAAGCAGCTGGGCAAGGTGCTGGCCGTGCTGTTTGCCTGCTTCTGCATTCTGGCGTCCTTCGGCATCGGCAACATGAGCCAGCTCAACTCCATTGCCGGCAACATGAATGCTGCCTTCGGGGTGCCCACCATCGTCACCGGTCTGGCCCTCATGGTGGTCACGGCGCTCATCGTCATCGGCGGCCTGAAGCGTGTGGCGGCGGTCACCGAAAAGCTGGTGCCGGTGATGGCAGTGTTCTATATCATCGGTGCCCTGGTCATCGTGGTGATGCACGCAGGCAACATCCCGGCAGCCTTCGGGGCCATTTTCAAGGGCGCCTTCAACCTGCAGGCTGCCGGCGGCGGTGCGCTGGGCTACGGCATCAGCCAGACCATCACCTGGGGCTTCAAGCGCGGTGCCTTCTCCAATGAGGCGGGCCTTGGCTCGGCGGTCATGGTCAATTCGGCGTCCAACGTCAAGGAGCCGGTGCATCAGGGCATGTGGGGTGTGTTTGAGGTGTTTGCCGATACCATCGTGGTGTGCACCCTCACCGCCCTGGTCATCCTGACCACCGGCGTGGTGGACCTGCAGAGCGGCGCGGTACTGGCCAACGTGCAGGACAACGCCTTGGTGGGGCAGGCCTTCACCGCTGCCTTTGGCAGCTTTGGCCCCAAGTTCATCGCCATTTCCATCCTGCTGTTTGCCTACTCCACCACGCTGGGCTGGAGCCACTATGGCACGAAAGCGGTGGAGTACCTGTTCGGCACTACGGGCAGCCGCATCTATAAAGTGGTGTTCGTGGGTATGACCGTGGTGGGCTCCACCATGAAGCTGGGCCTTGCCTGGGACCTGTCCGATACCTTCAACGGCCTGATGATGATCCCGAACCTCATCGGCGTGCTGGCACTGTCCGGTACGGTGGTGGCCATCACGAAAAACTATCTGGACCGCCGGGTGAAGGGGCTGGATATCGAGCCCATGTGGTCGGCCTTTGAGGAGTACCAGAAACAGGAAGAAGCCGAAGCGGCCGCCGAGGAAGCGGCACAGCGCGGCCAGTAAGACCGGATAAAACGCGGCCGGGCCGTTCCACGTATCGTGGAACGGCCCGGCTTTTTTGTCAATGTTTCTTTTTGCGGGGAGGCTTCTGGGACGGTACAGCCCGGCGCGGTTTTGCCGCACTGCGCCCGGCGGCAAGGCCGCTGCCAAAGGCCCAGTGCAGGTTGAAGCCGCCGCAGCGGCCCACGCAGTCCAGCGTTTCGCCCACAAAGTAAAGGCCGGGACAGCCCTTGAACTGGAAATCCGGTTCCAGCTCGGTGAGGGCAAGGCCGCCGCCGGTGACCTGCGCCTGCTTCCAGCCGCAGGGGGCCAGGCCGTCGAACCGCCAATGTTTGGCGGTGTGGGCCAGCTTCTGCCACTGGGCGGCGGAGAGCCGGTGCACATCGGCGTCCGGCAGGCCGGCGGCCTGCCACAGGGCACGGCCCAACTTGGCGTTCAGCAGGCCCAGCCAGAAGTCTGCCGCCGTATCGCCCGGCAGCAGCGGTACGCGGGCGGCGAACAGTGCGGAAAGTGCGTCCTCGGCAACGTCCGGGAAGAGGTCCAGCTCCACGGCAGGGTTTTTCACCGCAGGGGTCAGGTGGCGGGTCAGGTCCATGATGCAGATGCCGGATAGGCCGTAGTCGGTGAACTGCACCTCGCCCCGGTAATCTGCCAGCAGGGTGCTGCCGCTGTACAGGGCGGCGTGGGCCTTGGCCCGGATGCCGGCCAGGCGCTTGTCCGGCTTTGCACACTGCAAAGCGGTCAGGCAGGGGTACAGCGGGGCCAGTGCACCGCCGCACTGGGCGGCGAACCGGGGGCCGAAGCCGTCGGTGCCGAACTGCGGCCCGGCACTGCCGCCCATGGCACAGACCACGGCATCGGCCCGTAAGCTCTCGTCGGCACCGTCCGCGTTGGAGAACAGCACCACATAGCCGCCCCGGCTCTGGCTCAGGGTCTGCACAGTGCAGCCGGTACGCACCTCTACGCCGCAGCGGGCCAGATGATGCTCCAGCAGGGCCAGCACGTCGGCGGCCTGATTGGAGTAGGGGTATACCCGGCCGGTCTCATCGGTGCGGGTGTAAAGGCCCAGCGCACGGAACCAGCCCAGTGGGTCGGCGGCGTTCACCGTGCGCAGCAGCGCGTCCAGCGCGGCGCGGTCAGCAGAAGAGTAGCTTTCCGGTGTGATGCCCTCGTTGTCGAGGTTGCAGCGGCCGTTGCCGGTGGCCAGCAGCTTTTTGCCCGGGCGGGGGCTGCGCTCCAGCACCGTGACGCGGGCTGTGGGGTCTGTCTGCGCGGCAGCCAGAGCGGCCGCCAGCCCGGCGGCCCCGCCGCCCAGAATGAGGATGTGTGCCATGCCGGCACCTGCCTTTCGTGGTTGGATTTGTGTTTATTGTAGCAGAAGCCCGCCCAAAACACAATGAAGGGGCAAAGAAAAACGGGGCGCGCCCGGCGGGATCTTTGCGCAGGTATAAATTCCCTTGGCTGACAGATACTATGGACACAGCCAATTGCAAGCAAAACCGGAAACAGGGAGGAAATGCAGCATGAAAGCAACCGGAATCGTCCGACGTATCGATGAGCTGGGCCGGGTGGTCATCCCCAAGGAGATCCGCCGCACCCAGCGCATCCGGCGCGGGGACCCACTGGAGATCTTTACCACCGGGGACGGGGAAGTGATCTTCAAAAAGTATTCGCCCATCGGGGAGATGAGCACCGTAGCCGCCCAGTACACCGAGGTGCTCAACAAGAGCTTTGCCCTCACCGCCTTTGTGGCCGATCGGGACCACATTCTGGCCGTGAGCGGGGCAGGCCGGCGGGAACTGGCCGACCGCAGCATCAGTCAGCCGCTGGAAAAGCTCATGGACGCCCGCCGCCCCTACCGGAACGAGGGCGAGCCGGACCGGGCCCTGATGCCCTGCGAAGGGGCCGCCCGGGTGCTGCTGTGCGCGGTGCCCATCATCGCGGCGGGGGACGTGGCCGGTGCGGTGGGGCTGCTGACCGAGGACCGCACCGCCACGCCGGACGAAGCCCAGTGCAAGGCCGTGAGCGTGGCGGCGGCCTTTCTGGCAAAGCAGATGGAAGAGTAAAAGAAAACGAAAACTCCCTCAGTCGCCTGCGGCGGAAGCTCCTCCCTTGGGGGCTGGCATCGCGGCAGCGATGACTGGGGGAGTTTTGCTGGGTTTATGACAGAATTATGAATCTTTCAAAACATTTTTGCAAAGCCCTTGACAGCACCGGAAAATTGGCTATAATGGTCTTAGCACTCAGGAACAAGGAGTGCTAAGCAAGAAAAGCCAAGCAAAAAGGAGGCAGGCGCTATGACGATGGATGCACGCAAACAACGCGTTTTGCAGGCGATCGTGGCGCTGTATGGTCTCGAAGGTGAGCCCGTGGGCAGCAGTGTGCTGGCAAACTACCTTGATATGGCGGTTTCCAGCGCGACGCTGCGCAACGAGATGGCGGCGCTGACAAAGCTGGGTCTGCTGGAGCAGCCCCACACCAGCGCGGGGCGTGTGCCAAGCGCCAAGGGCTACCGGTATTATCTGGACAATCTGCTTACCGACGATCAGCCGCTGGACCGCGTTACCCGCGCCCGGGTGGATGCGGTGTTCGCCAGCCTTGACCACGAGCCGGAAAAGCTGGCACAGGGCGCTGCCAAGGCGCTGGCCGCCATCAGCGGCTGCACCGCCGCCGTCAGCACCCCCTGCGCCGAGGATCTGTGCATCGCCCATTACGAGGTGGTGCAGGTGGGCCGCAGCGCAGCCGCTGTGCTGGCTGTGACCACCGCCGGTTACGTCCGCACCCGGGTGGCGCGGGTACGCACCGGGCTTTCCCGGGAAAATGCAGCCGCCCTTGCGGCGCTGCTCAACCGCAACCTTACCTTTGTGGCACCGGTGGATCTTTCCACCCGGATGCTCAGCGAGCTGTGCAGCCAGATCGCACCGGAGCTTGTGCCGGTGGTCAGCGCCGCAGCCGCAATTTTGCAGGACAGCGTAAAGCCCCATGTATTTCTGGGCGGCGAGCAGTACCTGCTGGACTGGCCGCAGCTGGACGGCCGGGTGGGTGATATCCTTACCCTGCTGAACGACGAGGAACAGGCCGCAAGCCTGATCGCACCACCGGAGAACCGCAGCGAAAGCGTGCTGCTGGGCGAGGATCTGGAACCGCAGATCCCCGGGCTGTGCATCGTGAGCGACCGGTATCTGGTAGGCGGCGGGCTGTGGGGCTCCATTGCCCTGATCGGCCCCACCCGGATGCCCTTCCAGAAGCTGATGCCCCTGCTGCATTACTTTGCAGACCAGCTGGGCGAGGGCATGAGCGGCAAACGAAAAGACACCCCGCAGGCTGCCGCACCCCGGCGGACTGTGATCTATAAGGAGGATCTGGAATGAGCGAAGAAACCAAAAAGACTGCTCCCGCTGCGGAAGCGGAGCAGCAGCCCGCCGCCGCTCCGGAGGCAACGGCAGAGCAGGCAGCTCCCGCACAGGAGCCCGCCGCAGAAGAAGCTGCCGACCCGAAGGACGACAAGAAAAAGGACGGCGGCTGGTTCAACAAGAAGGCCCGGGAACTGGAGGCCGTCAAGGCAAAGCTGGACGCCGCCGAGCAGAACGCTGCTCAGGCCAAGGACCAGCTGCTGCGGATGGCTGCGGAGTATGAGAACTACCGCAAGCGCTCCACCCGCGAAGCCGACCAGAAGTTCAACGACGGCATTTCCTTTGCCGTGAACCAGATCATCCCCATTCTCGACACGCTGGATATGGCGGCCAACGCACCTACCACCGACGAGAACTACAAGAAGGGTGTGGTCATGACGCTGGACAAAGCCGCCAAGGCACTGGAAGCCCTCCATGTGGAGGAGATCGAAGCGCTGGGCAAGCCCTTTGACCCCAACTTCATGAACGCCGTGCAGCAGATCCCCGCCCCGGACGGGCAGGAGAGCGGCACGGTGGTCACCGTCTACCAGAAGGGTTACAAGCTGGGCGACAAGATCGTCCGCCATGCGACCGTTGTGGTGGCCGAATAACAACGCCTGAACTTCCGCAAGGGAGTTTTGAAGATACCATCCGCTAAGCAAAAACTTGAGCATCATATAAACAAGATTTGTTCTTTCGAGAGGAGCTTTCATTATGAGTAAGATCATTGGTATCGACCTTGGTACTACCAACAGCTGCGTGGCTGTTATGGAGGGCGGCGAGCCCGTCGTCATCGCAAACTCTGAGGGTGCCCGCACCACCCCGTCCGTTGTCGGCTTCACCAAGACCGGCGACCGTCTGGTCGGCCAGGTCGCAAAGCGTCAGGCCATCACCAACCCCGAAAACACCGTGGCTTCCATCAAGCGTTACATGGGCACCGATCACAAGGTGACCCTGAACGGCAAGGAGTACACTCCCCAGCAGGTCAGCGCTATGATCCTGCAGAAGCTGAAGGCTGATGCCGAGGCTTACCTGGGCGAGCCCGTCACCGAGGCCGTCATCACCGTGCCTGCCTACTTCAACGACAGCCAGCGTCAGGCCACCAAGGATGCCGGCACCATCGCAGGCCTGAACGTCCGCCGTATCATCAACGAGCCCACTGCCGCTTCTCTGGCATACGGCATTGATAAGGAAGAGGACCAGAAGATCATGGTCTACGACCTGGGCGGCGGCACCTTCGATGTGTCCATCAT
>ERZ1034952.1207-NODE-1207-length-21615-cov-27.153247_pt1 | contig 21615 bp, 10 predicted proteins | sample MGYA00520625_ERZ1034952 | MGnify/ENA primary metagenome ERZ1034952 (study PRJEB33766, sample SAMN09781773) | gut metagenome | biome: gut microbiome | host: Homo sapiens | place: Madagascar | study: EMG produced TPA metagenomics assembly of the PRJNA485056 data... | reverse complement strand
ACAACAGCGGTTACGCCGAAAAGCGGGTGCAAAGTTACGACTTTTTCTCGTATCTTGCAAATTTTCAGCCACTTTCTTTCTTTTTTCTCGCAGATTTAACTATTTTTCTTTCTTGTCAGCGTCTTTTCCCACAGATTTCACGGATTTCACAGATTTATTTTGTATTTTTGCACTCCAAAACATTAAGATAACAATAAATATGAAGAAAAAGAACGGTATGAAGGTGGCACTTGCATCAACGGTGATGCTGCTGATGGCAAGTCCTGCTTTTGCTCAGAAATTCAAGGTTGCGAAGGTGGAACGCACTCGCATCCTTATCGACAAACGTTGGGATGCCCAGCCCGATGCTGAGGCGGCTGCGTTCATTGCTCCTTACAAGCACAAGGTGGATAGCATCATGGGGCCTGTGGTGGGCAGCATTGCACACGATATGACGCGCCATCGCCCTGAGAGCGAACTCAGTAACCTGCTCAGCGACATCCTGGTATGGGGTGGCAGCCAGTTTGACGAGAAGCCCGTCTTCTCGGTATATAATATGGGCGGTATCCGAAGCAATCTTGCCAAGGGAAAGATCACCGTGGGCGATGTAAACGATATGGCTCCTTTTGAGAATAAAATCTGTTTCCTCACCCTCAAGGGCGACAAGGTGCTCGAACTCTTTCAGCAGATAGCCCATCGTGGCGGCGAAGGACTGAGCCATGCCGTGAGAATGGTTATCACCAAGGATGACAAACTGAGGAGCGCCACCCTGAACGGCGAACCTATAGACCCGGAGAAGAGCTATCGCATCGCCACCCTCGATTATCTGGCAGAAGGCAACGACCAGCTGGTAGCCTTCAAGAGCGGCACCGATGTATTCGCCCCTAAGCAGAAGGAGAACAACGTGCGCTACATCATCATGAACTACTTCCGCGAGATGAAGGCGCAGGGCAAGGTGGTGGAATCCAAGATAGAAGGGCGCTGTGTAGTTGATAGTTTTTAGTTTATAGTTTACAGTTTATAGTTGATAGTTCTGATGAAACATACATTATTATATATAGGTCTGCTCCTGGCATCTTTCGTGATGCAGCCAGCTACTGTTCAGGCTAAGGTCCAGAAAGAGGCAAAGGTAGTTAAGCAGCTCGTGGTGCTCCATACCAATGATACGCATTCGTGCGTGATGCCCATCAATCCCAATCTTGCCGATACGGCGATGGCAAACCGTGGCGGCTATCTCCGCCGCGTAGCCATGATTAAGCAGGAGCGCAAGGCGAATCCCGACCTGCTGCTCTTCGACAGTGGCGATTTCTCGCAGGGATCCCCTTATTATTCACTCTTCAAGGGCGATGTAGAGGTAGGGTTGATGAACGAGATGAAGTATGATGCCGCTACCATCGGCAATCACGAGTTTGATTTCGGCATCGACAACATGGTTCGCATCTTCAAGATGGCAAAGTTCCCTATCGTCTGCTCCAACTATGATTTTACGGGCACCGAACTGGCTTCCATCGTGAAGCCTTACGTGGTGTTGAAGCGCAAGGGACTGAAAATTGGCGTTTTCGGCTTGTGTCCGGAACTAGCCGGCTTGGTTACCGAAGCCAACTATGGCTGTATCAAGTATCTCGACCCCATCGCCAAGACGAAGGAGATGACGGAGATATTGAAGAAGAAGGAGAAGTGTGATGTCATCATCTGCATTTCCCATCTGGGCTGGAAGATAGATGGCATCGATGATTCCGAGGTAGCCCCAGCCACCCGCGACATCGACCTGATATTGGGCGGTCATAGCCACACCTACTTCAAGCAGCTGGAATATCTGAACAATCTCGATGGCAAGCCAGTGCCTGTAGACCAGAACGGCAAGAGTGCCATCTGGGTAGGCAAGATGACATTGGATATTGTGAAGAATAAATAAAACTTATACAAAGACAAAAAACAAAAAGACTCCCCGAAAAGCACGGGGAGTCTTTTTGTTTTTTATATCTTATCAGGAAAACTGTTATTCCTTGTTAGAAGAAGCATAGAGTCCGATGCAGGCTCCGAGGAAGCCGCCGCTCTTCTGGGTGCTCAGGTTAGAGGCATCCACGCCCTTGGCAAGCAGCTGCCAGCTGCCGCCTTCCTCGGCATAATAGAAATCATAATATCTGTCGTGACCTTCTACCTTCAGCTTCAGCTTGCCTGCCTTGATAGGGGCTGAGGCGATGGTGACGTTGTTCTTCTCGGCACGGGTCAGGGTAATCATCAGCTTGCCCTTCTTCATGGTCTTACCCAACACGAAGTTGTGGTCTTCCTTCTGGAGAAGTGCCAAACCTGCTATCTCCTTGTCGTTGCGAGGAGTGAAGTTGATTTCTGTCTCGGCAGAGAAGGTGCCGTGCTGCTGGCGTGCCCAGATGGCAGACATCGGTTCACGCTTGTAGATATTGCCTGGCAGCAGATTCAGGTTCAGCTTGCCGTTTTCTACCTTATAGCAATCTGTAAAGTCACGGAGGAACATCCAGCGTGGGTTCAAATCCTTCAGACCTGCACCGTTGTCGGCTGCATCGAAGTTATCCACATAGCTGAAGTTGCCCGAGAACTCATTCTTTGCGGCTGGCTTCAAACCTGCCTTTTCGCCTACTGTAGAAATAGGTGTGTTCTTGGCGAGAATCTCTGGCCATCCGTTTTTCCATGTTACCGGCAGGAGATAGGTGTCGCGACCTGTGTTGTACATATCTTCCTCGTATGGGCGGCAAGCCAGGAATACAGCCCACCAGTTACCCTTTCCATCTTCTACTATGTCTGCATGACCAGCGCTGGATACAGGGTCCTTGCGGTTTGGATCGAGTCCGGTACGCTGGGTAAGGATAGGATTGTTTGGGCATTCCTCCCAAGGACCCATCGGGTTCTTGGCGCGAAGAATCACCTCGCTATGCCAACCGCCTGTACCACCTTCTGCACACATCAGATAATAGAACTTGCCCTTCTTGAAGAGGTGAGGACCCTCAATCCAGATAGGACGTGCCTCTACATGGGTTCCGCCACGCAGAATCTCCTTGAAGTCGCCCTTGATGCTGTCGCCCTTCACGTCGAATTCGAAGCAGCGGATAGCGCGTTGACCTTCGTAATCGGCACCGCCAACTACCGGACCGTTATGAACGATATATCCCTTGCCGTTGTCATCGAAGAAGAAGCTAGGGTCGATGCCGTCAATCTTCTTCAGATAGATAGGTTCGCTCCAGCCCTTGGAAGGATCTTTTGATTTGACAAAGAAGTTGCCGGCTCCCACATTGGTGGTAATCATATAGAAGGTCTTGTTCTTCTTGTTATAGCTGATGGCTGGTGCGAAGATACCGCCTGATACATGCTGGCCCTTCAGAGGCACCTGTGATTGGCGGGTGAGCACATGTCCGGCAGGAGTCCAGTTTACCAGATCCTTGCTGGTAGAGAGAGGCACACCTGGGAAGAAGGTGAAGGATGAGTTCACCAGATAATAGGTGTCGCCCACGCGGCAGAGCGATGGGTCAGGATAGAAACCTGCCAGCACAGGGTTGTAATACTGATGAGTCTTGTCGATAGGCACGTTGAATCGTGCATCGTTGCCTGCATACTTGAAGTAGTCGAACTGAGCGTTCTGCGCCTGAGCTCCGGCAGCAAGCATCATCGAAAGCGATAAGATTGCTAATTTCTTCATTATGTCCGTTAATTTTTAAAGATTATATATTTCAAAGATTATATTTCAAAAGCTGCTGATTTTCTGTTCTTTTGATAAAAACAAAGCAGCGGAAAACCAAGAGGGTGATAAGCCTTTGGATTTTCCGCTGCAAAGTTACTGCTTTCTTTATAATCTTTCTTTTTGAAATGTAACCAAAACTTTTCGCTATGTTTCGTGGCCAGTCTGTATTGTTACATATAATTTTTATCTATCCTTTTAGGAATGTTTCTACTCCTTTGTGGCATTCTGCATGTATTCTCTAGGCGAGCAGCCGTAGAGATTCTTGAACATGGTGCTGAAGCTTGCCGAATTGGAGAAACCGCAGATGTACATCACGTCGGTGATGCTCTGCTTGCCATCCTTCAGCAACTTGGCTGCCTGCTGCAGTCGGATGTTGCGGATGAAACTGTGTGGAGTCTGGTTGGTCAGCTCCTTCATCTTGCGATGCAGGTGCACTCGGCTGATGCCCACCTTCTGGGCTATCATATCGACACTCAGGTCGGAATCGCTGATGTTCTCGTTAATCACCTCCATCACGCGCTGCATCAGTGCATCATCTGGAGTCTGAATCTTCCTTTGCTCCACCTTTTCTTCCTGACTCTCTTTGCCCGTAAACTTATTTTTCAGCGTGCGGCGCATGGTGAGCAGGTTGATGATGGTGCGGCGCAGGATCTCCATGTTGAATGGTTTCAGAATGTAGGCATCTGCTCCGGTCTGCAAACCTTCCAGCTGGTCTTCTTCTCGGCTCTTGGCGGTGAGCAGGATGATAGGCACATCGTTGGTATTGATATTTGCCTTCAGCTTGGTGCAGAGGGTGGTTCCGTCCATTTCCGGCATCATCACGTCGCTGATGATGAGGTCTGGCTTGTTCTTCAGAATCTCGTTCAGTGCCACCTTGCCGTTAGGATAGGTGCGTATCTTGAAGTCGCTGGCGAGCTGTGCCTTCAGATAGTCTTGGATATCCTCCTCGTCTTCCACAATCACGATTTCAGCCTTGTTTCCCCTTGCTGAGGCTGGCAGCTTGCCCTGCATATCCGTTGTTACGGCTGCGCTTTCAGATTTTTCGGCATTTTCCGTCTCCTTCACCTCCTGTTCCAGCTGTTTCACCTCGGCAAGTTCCAGGTTCTGTTTTTCCTTCACCTCTTCTTCGTCGATGAGTTCTTCGGGTTTCAGATGGTCCTTGCCCAGCGGAATGCGAATGATGAACTCGCTGCCGTGCTCAAACTTGCTTCCCTTCTCGCCCTCGTTGTTGCGGGCAGAGATGGAGCCGTAGTGCAGTTCCACGAGCGAGCGGGTGAGGTCGAGACCGATGCCTGTGCCTATGTTGCGGTCGTTAGGGTCGGAAGGACTCTGGTAGAAGCGCTGGAAGATGGTTTCCAGCTTATCCTTCGGGATGCCGATGCCGCTGTCCTTGATGCTGATGTAGGCATGGTGGTCGGTGTGGGTGAGCGAGAGCAGGATGTGGCCTGCCGTAGGGGTGAACTTGAAGGCGTTCGAAAGGATGTTGATAATCACCTTGTCAAAGTTGTTTCGGTCTATCCATACGGGCAGTTCTTCGCTGTCGTGCTGATATTCGAAGTCGATGTTCTTGGCCAGAGCCTGCTGCTTGAAGAGTTCGTATTCCTCGTTGATGAACCCCACCATGTCGGTCTGGCACATGCGCATCACCATCTGTCCCTTGTCTATCTTTCTCAGGTCCATCATCTGGTTGATGAGATGGAGGATTCGTTCCGAGTTCTTTCGGATAATCTCGTAGATACCCTGTCGGTGCGGTTCCTTGTCTTCCTTAATCAGAGAGAGCAGTGGAGTGATAATGAGCGTCAAAGGTGTACGGATTTCATGACTGATGTTCATGAAGAACTTGATCTTCGCCTCGCCCATCTCTTCGGCGTGGATGTGCTGCTGCAGGATGAGCTGGTCTTCCATCTGGCGCTTGCGGTGGCGCAGGTAGAGCATGATGGCTGCTATGAGGAGCAGCAGATAGAAGAGCTTTGCCCAAATGCTGGCATACCAGGCTGGGTGAACGATGATGGTGAACTCCTTCACCGGTGTTTCGTAGCCGTTGCAGATGGCCTTGATGCGGTATTTGTAGCTGCCGGGAGCCATGTGCGAGAAGGCAAGTTCGTTCTGTCCGGCTGGCACGGTGCGCCAGGCATCGCCGTTGATGCTGTAGGCGTATCTTATCTGCTCCACATTATTATAGGTGAGGGTAGAGAGCTGCAGGGAGAAGGTGTTGTCATCGTGCGAGAGATTGAACTCCCGTGCCACCGTTACCCAGCTGTCTGTGATGGTATAGCTGCCCGACTCCATGCCTGGGGTCACTGCCTTGTTGTTGACCACGAAGCCCGAGATAACCACCTTTGCCTGCCATGGGTGCTGCTTTACCCGGTCGGCCTGGAACCAGTTGATTCCGCCAGAGCCCCCCATCAGAATCACCTTCTTATCCTGGGTGGTGCATACGGAAGCATCGCTGAACTCGTTGCTCTGCAGTCCGCTTTCGGTATAAAACCTGATGATGCTGCCATCCTTGGGGTTCAGCATGTTGAGTCCGCTGTTTGTACCCAGCCATATTTTGCCCTTGTTGTCTTCTGTGATACTCGCCACACCGTTGTCGGTGAGTCCTTGGGCTGTGGAATAATGTTTAGGCTCTATTCCTTTTCTGAAGTCGAAGCAGAAGGCTCCATCCTCGGTGCCATACCATACGTGGTCTTTGCTATCTACAAACACGCAGTGCGAAAAACTGTTCTTGTTCAGGCAGTTGATGCCCTTGAAGGTGGAAACCCAGCAGTTTCGCTTGCGGTCGAGGCACGCCAGTCCCACAGAGGTGGCTATATACACGTGGTTGCCATCCTTTGATAAGGCCATCTTGATGAGGTAATCGTTGGGCAGGCTGTTGACCTTGAGGTTGTTATCTGCACCATATTTAGCCTTGTAGTTCCTTCGGCTTCCGTCTTTCTGCAGGCAGAAGAGACCTTCGCCCATGGTGGCTATCCAGATGTTGCCCTGTGGGTCTTGCTTGATATCGAAGATGCCCACCGACTTGCTGATGCCCAAATCAACAGGGTGGAAGCTTCCGGCTGCATCCATATAGCCCAGACCGTCGGTATAGGTTCCCACCCAGGTTCTGCCCTGCTCGTCCTTACAGAGGGTGAGCACGGTGTGCTGGTTCAGGAAATGCCCCTCTACGCTGCGGGTTGCTATATTAAATAGGTATAGGCCATCCTTGTCGGTACCCACCCACACCTGGTTGCCCTGGTTGATGCTGAGGCTGGTAACGCAGTTTTCGCCAATCACGTTGCGGCTGCCCAGGCGGAAGCCCATGTAGTTGAAGTCGTTTTGTATGTTGCTCTGCATGAACACGCCTTTTTGCAGCATGCTCACCCAGATGTTTCCCTGATTGTCTTCTATGATGCTGGTTACCTTGCTCTTGGCCAGGTTCACCAGTCGGCTGAAGAGAGGGTTATCCTGCAGGAATCCGGTCTGAGGGTCATATACATAGATGCCCAGTCCGTCGCAGCCGATATAGAGTTTGTTGTTGCGGCTGATATAGATGTTCTCGATGGGCAGGTTTCCGATGTTGCTGATTCGGGTAAAGGCGTTGCTTCCTGCCCTGAGCAGATATACGCCCTGGTTCTTGCTGGCGAGATAGATGTTGCCCAGGGCATCCTGCAGGATATCCTGTGCGCCCACGCCTTCGGTACCGGCAAAGTGGGAGGTGACTCTGCAGTTAGTTTCTTTGCGGTAGAGTTTTCCGTCTTCGGTGATGATCCAGAGTCTGCCCCGTTTGTCTTCCAGGAGTTTGAGGATATATTTCAGTTTTTCCACCTCTCCCTTCATGGCATGGCATTTTTGTTCATCCTGCTTTTTGAGCATGATGCCATAACCGGATGTAGCCACGGCTACGTCTTTATTCTTCAGGGGATATACCTGCTTTACGTAGGTGGCGAGTTCTCCGCCTTTGGAATCGAGCATAGGGATTTTTAGGAATTCGCTTCCCGTAAATTCCAATAGAGAGTTGTTGGTACCTAGCAGGATATGTTCCTTCTCGTCTTGAGCAATGCTATTGATGTAGTTGCTGTTGAGACCTAAAAAATTTGACATATCCTTCTTTATTACGGTGATGTGGTAACCATCGTAGGTGTTCAAACCGTTGCGGGTGGCTATCCAGATGAATCCGCTCTTGTCCTGGAACACCTGCGTGGCGAAGTTACTCGAGAGCTGATTGTCTGTGTTAAAGAGTTTGCCGCTCTGTGCCCATGCCTGGATGGAGAAGAGGCAAATCATCATCGTGATGATTAATTGGCTTATAGTTTTCATGTTCCTTGTTTATATTTAGAGTGTTATTTTCTGCTTGCAAAAGTACGATTTTTAGTTGGAATATCCCAATAATTCTTTCTTTTTTTGATTGCAGGAAACAAATAATATGCCTTTTGGTGTTCATTATCGGTTGATGTTACATGACGGAAAGTATATGTTACACGACTAAACTCCTCATAAACTATCGGTTACGCAGGATAAAGCCTGTTTCCCGATTTTTTCATACCTTTGCCCCGTCAAACAGAGCCAATTTTGCATTGGCATTAGGTTAGGTTTATTGTGATATATGCGAAACAGCAGTTTTTTGAATGATTTTAGTTAGAATGGTTTTAGTTAGTTTAATATAGGTTTATAGCATTTGAGTTCAATTTTAAATGAACATATTATGATTGAAAAGATCATGATTAATTGGTTTTCTAGGAATGGTGCGTAGGGATACGCGCCATTCTCTTTTAAGGTAACTGAGATTGTTTTTCGGGCTTAATAATTAATTGACAATTTGAAAAAGTGATAAAATCTAAAAATAAGATAACATGAACAGAAAGAATTTTTTCATGTCCCTGGCTCTTGCGATGTTTGCAATGGTGGGGAATGCGGCAGACAATCTGCCGGCTCTGCGAGTAGAAGGCAAGAATCTGGTTGATGCCAATGGCAAGACCGTAGTCTTGCATGGTGTGATGGATACCCCCAACCGCTACTTCAACGGCTGGCGATGGCAACAGTGGAAGGCTAACTATTCGGAAGCCGACATCAAGCCTTGCCTGGAATATTTCTCCAAGCAGTTTGCTGCCATCACCGACAAGAATCAGGGAGCCTATTGCACCGTGTTCCGTCTGCACATGGATCCTTGCTGGACCAATGATCCATCGAAGAAGGCAGCGAACGAGGCCGATATCTCTGCCTTCAACATGGCGCGTTATCGCCTGTATCTCCAGAAGCTTTATATTCCATTGATCAAGGATGCCATTGCTCATGGGCTTTATGTCATCGTTCGTCCACCGGGAGTCTGTCCACAAGACATTAGTGTTGGCGATAAGTACAACCGCTATCTCAAGTCGGTATGGAAGGCCTTTGCTGCCGATGCGTATATTCAGCAGAATTCGGGATTGATCTCCATTGAACTTGCCAACGAGCCGGTGAGGGTTCATCTGAGTGATGGCTCTAATTCGGATAAAGCATTACGCGATTACTTCCAGCCGGTAGTAGATGTGATTCGCCAACAAGGTTTCAAAGGCATCATCTGGGTGCCGGGTGCGGGTTATCAGAGCCAGTATCAGAACTACGCCAAGTATCCTGTCAAAGACAGCGAGGATAATTTCTCCTATGCCGTGCATGTCTATTCCGGATGGTATGGCAACATGACTGATAAGAATTGCAATCACAATACCTTTATCCGTAACTTCAAGAGTCAGGTGCCGATGGTAGAGACGAAGCCTATCATGGTAACGGAGATAGACTGGAGTCCGGAAGATCCGGACAAGGCGAATGAAGGTCACTACAATGAGTGGGGACAGTGGACGCAGCCTAACCTGGGAAGCTGGGCAACAGCATCAACCTCGAAATGGGGATTGGCATGGAAGGCAGTTCACGACCATTTCGGCAACATCGGTATGACCATCACCCATCCGCAGGAGTATTACGACATAGACGAGTATCTGAAGACCGGCAAGGTAATACCGGGTTTCCAGAATGCCAAGAAGCACAATCTCTTTGAAGAGTGCTGCGGCTATGCCTGCATGAACTGGTACAAGGAATGGTACATGAAACAGACGGATACGGGAATTGAGCAGAAAGTGAACGATGCTGAGGTTATCGCCACCTATTATTATAATATAGCTGGTGTAAAAGTGAATAAACCTGAAAAAGGCATTTATGTAGTGAAACAATTGTTAAAGGACGGAAAAGCCCGTTCTTACAAAGTATGTTATTAACGGCAAAGTATCTGTTACAAGAGGCAAAGTGCATCTGAACTGAAACAAGTATCTTTGCACCCGTGAAACTGAAAAAATAACGTGAACATAAAATAATTAAGCATAAATCAAAAATGAATAGAACATGATTGAACAAGTCTTAACAATGAAACGGACAGCAGCCTTATGCTTGGTGGGAGCTTTCTGCAGCCTGAATGCTCAGGCACAGAAGATCCAGGTCAAGGGTAATCTTGTTGATGGTACAGGTGAGCCTCTGATAGGTGCCACTGTAAAGGTAAAGGGAAATGCCGGTGTTGGAGCAGTTTCTGATATTGATGGTAACTTCAGCATCAGTGTTCCTTCTGAAAATTCTACCCTCGTATTTACATACGTAGGTATGAAGACCAAGGAAGTGAAGGTGGGCAAGAAGAGAGAGTTCAAAATCACCCTTGAAGATGACAACGCCATCGGCGAAGTCGTAGTCGTAGGTTATGGTCAGCAGAAGAAGGCTTCTGTCGTAGGTGCCATTACCCAGACCACGGGTAAGGTGCTGGAACGAGCTGCAGGTATCAGCGACATCGGTGCTGCTTTGACTGGTAATCTTCCGGGTGTTGTTACAACTGCATCCAGTGGTATGCCGGGTGAAGAGGAACCTCAGATTCAGATTCGTGGTGCTTCTTCTTGGAACAACTCTTCTCCTCTCGTCCTCGTGGATGGTATCGAGCGTCCTATGTCGAGCGTGGATATGCAGTCTGTAGCTACCATTTCTGTTTTGAAGGATGCTTCTGCCACCGCCGTTTATGGTGTGAAGGGTGCCAATGGCGTCATCTTGATTACTACCAAGCGTGGTTCTGAAGGTAAGGCGCAGATTAGTGTTACAGCCAATGCTGTGATGAAGATTCCTTCTAAGCTTCCAGATAAATATGATTCTTACGATGCGCTGAGAGCAAGAAACACTGCCATCGAGCATGAGTTGAACATCTCTCCAAGTAGCTTCGACTATATGAAACCAATGAGTTTCATAGAGAACTATCGCAATCAGACTACCCTTGAGCAGCAGGAGCGTTATCCAAATATAGATTGGCAGAAGTATTTGTTCAAAGACTATACCATGTCTTACAATGCCAATGTCAATGTAGCGGGTGGTACCAAGTTCGTGAAGTATTTCGCAGGTATAGATTTCGTGTCAGAGGGTGACCTTTACAAGAACTTCGGCAATGGTCGTAATTATAATACTGGTTATAACTACAATCGTGTGAACGTTCGTTCTAATCTTGATTTCTCTATTACGAAGACTACTTTGTTCAAGGTAAACCTCGCAGGTTCCAATGGCGTACGCAAGGCTCCTTGGGTAAACAGTAGCGATGGATATAGTGAATGGCAGGTAAGCCAGCAGTGGTCTGGTGCTTACAATATCGCTCCTGATGCCTTCATGCCTAAGTATAGTGATGGCTCATGGGGATATTTGCCAGGTTCTACCAATGTAACCAACTCTGCTCAGCAGGTATCTCTCGGAGGTACGATGAATACCACAACCACTCGCATCACCACCGACTTCGTGTTGGAACAGAAACTTGATTTCATTACCAAGGGCCTTTCTGCTCGTGGTATGATTTCTTGGGACAATACCTTTGTGGAGAAGAATCGTGGTATCAATGATATGAACCATGAACCACAGCTCAAGTGGATTGACCCAGAGACTGGTGCTGTTTCTTACAAGAAAGCATACGAGTCTTATGATAAGTTCGACTATACAGTGGGTAACAAGTGGACCATCAGCGGGGGTGAGGTCAACAACAATGCGACTCAGCGTAACCTCAACTATCAGGCACAGCTCAACTGGGCACGCACCTTTGGTAAGCATAGCGTGAGTGCTATGGGTCTTTTTGGTCGTCAGGAATATGCCGTGGGTGCCATGATACCTTCTTATCGTGAGGACTGGGTGTTCCGTACCACATACGATTGGAACTCTCGTTACTTCTTCGAGTACAATGGTGCTTATAATGGTTCAGAGAAGTTCTCTCCAGACAACCGTTTCGCATTCTTCAGTTCTGGTGCCCTTGGCTGGATGATTTCCGAAGAGCCATTCATGAAGTATCTTCGTGAGCACAAGATTGTGGATATGATGAAACTCCGTGCATCTTATGGTGAGATAGGTGATGATAACGTAGGTGACCGCTTCCTCTATATGAGTCAGTGGGCATATGGCGGCAAGACCAATATGGGAACTACCGTGAGCGATAAGGAATCCATCTATACTTGGTATCGTGAGTCATCCGTAGGCAATGAGAACGTACACTGGGAGAAAGTGAAGAAGGTGAACTTCGGTCTTGATTATGGTTTCTTGGGCGGCTTGATTACAGGTGCCGTGGATTTCTTCCATGATACTCGTACCGACATCCTTGTGCTTGGTAGCTCTCGTTCTATGCCATCATATTTTGGACAGACCGCTCCAGCTGCCAATTTAGGTAAGGTGACAACAAGCGGTTATGAGTTGGAGTTGAAGTTTAACAAGGTTTTTGCTAACAAGATGCGCCTTTGGGCTAACTTCAACATGACCCACGCTACCAATACCATCAAGATCAAGGATGATGCAGCACTTCTTCCATCTTATCGTAAGCAGGCAGGCCACTCTATAGGTCAAACCTATACCTATTTGGATAAGGGATTCATTCAAAACTATGACGAACTTTATGGTTCTCCTAAGATGGATTCTAACGATGGCAATCGTCTTCCTGGTGATTACTACATCGTCGATTTCAATGGTGATGGTAAGGTAGATAATGTGAACGATATTGTGCCTTATGGTTATACAAGCAGTCCACAGAATACATACAATGCCACTGTTGGTTTCGAGTACAAGGGCTTCAGCTGCTTCGCACAGTTCTATGGTGTAACCAATGTGACTCGTGATGTAACGATGATTAGCTTCTCTCAGGAGTTGGTTAACAACGTTTACGACCAAGGTACATGGTGGAGCAACGACCACAACAATGCGGATGTGCTCACACCTCGATACAACTCCAAGCCAATGAGCAATTCTGCCTACTATGGCACACAGTATCTCTGTGATGGTTCCTACATCCGTCTGAAGAATGTGGAGCTTGCTTACACATGGAATGGTGGATGGATCAAGAAACTTGGTTTGAACAACCTCAAGGTCTATGTAAGTGGTAACAACCTTTGGCTTTGGACCAGAATGCCAGACGACCGCGAGTCAAACTTCTCAAGTAATGGTGGTGCCTTTGGTGCATACCCTACGATGAAGCGTGTGAACTTCGGTGTCAAGTTTAATCTTTAAACAAGCATAAAATAAAATGAAACATAATATAGTAAAACTTTTTTGTGCGCTGGGTCTCGTCTGTGGATTCGCTTCTTGTACAGATTATCTGGACAAGACTCCGGACTCTAATGTGAGTTCAGACCAAGCGTTCAAGAATTTCACCAATTTCCAGGGATATGTGGAGCAAATGTACAACTGTATTCCAAGTAAGGAGTCGAATATGTATTGTACCTCATTCAACTGGGGTGAAGATGAAATCATGAATACTGGCTTGGGAGATGGTCATGTGACTGCTCATTTTGATTTAGGCGACTACCGTAACTGGTATAGCAATAATCAAAGTTTCTTGCACAGACCTTCTTCTGGAAATCCTGGTGAGTACCTTGATCCGACTTCAACCAATAAATTTGCTCATTCTTTGGAGCATGCCTGGTATTGCATCCGCAAGTGTAATTTGGGTCTTGCTAACCTTGACAAGATGACCGACTGTACCCAGGAGGAGAAGAATATCATCAAGGGTCAGCTGCTTTTCTTCCGTGCTTGGTGGCATGAGGAAATGATGGAGTACTTTGGCGGATTGCCATATATTGACACCGTATTGGATGGTGGTCAGACTTTGACATTGCCTCGCCTCACTTTCCAGGAGTGTGCCAAGAAGTGTGCCGAAGATTTCAGAGCCGCTGCCGACCTTCTACCTAATGATTGGGATAAGACAACTGTCGGAAAGAAAACCTTGGGCAAGAACGATCTCCGTATCACAAAGGTTTGTGCCTTGGGTTATATGGGTAAGGTGTTGCTTTGGGCAGCCTCTCCATTGAACAACCTTAAGGCGGAGGTTGGTGCTTCCAAGAATGGCGATACCTATAAGTATAATGTAGAGCTTGCAGCGCAGGCAGCTGATGCTTTAGGTGAGGCACTTGCACAGGTTAACTCTGGCAAGACTCCTTATGCCTTGGCAGAGTACAAGTATTCTGACATTTATAACCATGTGGCAGAGGATGGCTCAAAATCCAATTTCTCAGAAATCTTCTATACAACGGGTAAAAACTGGAAACAGCCAGGTTCTACAGAGGCTATCTTGCGCGGTCCATATATTGGCGAGAATTCATCAAACTGGAACTTCACCAAGCTTTGGGGTGTCAAGATGAACGGTATCGTGGAGCATGACGCTTTGATTCACCAGCCTACAGCCAACTATGTAAACTATTATGGTATGGCAAATGGTCTTCCTCTGGATGACCCAGATTCTGGTTTCGATCCTTCACATCCATTCAAGAACCGTGACCCACGTTTCTATCATGACATCGTGTTCGATGGCTTCCAGTATATCAATACGACAATTGCTAAGGATGATGATGACTATCAGTTCAAGTACATACAGATGTATACAGGCAGTAAATTGCGTAGTTCAGCTTCTCAGGGATGCCGCACAGGCTACTATTGCCAGAAGTTAGTTCCTCATCAGGCTAATAAGTATGATGGAATGTATAACTGGGGTAGTGCTTTGCAATGTGACTTGCCTTACATGCGTCTTGCCGATATCTACTTGATGTATGCAGAGGCAGGTGCAGCCGCACAAGGTGCCAACTACAAGAGCAGCAAGTGCAATCTTACCGCTGTTGATGCCATCAATGTACTTAGAGATCGCGTAGAAGCTGGCCATGTGGCAGATAAATTTGTTGCCGACCAGAAGAAGTTTATGGATGAGGTTCGTCGTGAACGTGCCGTAGAGCTTGCTTTCGAGGGCTTCCGTTGGAACGACTTGCAGCGTTGGTTGCTCCTCACCGAGTATCCATACAACATCAAGACCTCGCAGGAGTTTAAGCGTGTAGGCAATTATGACTTCACCAAGAACGACCCTCGTGATGCTGAGGTTACCGGTTGGAGCGAAAAGACTATCTTGACTCGTGATTACTCAGAGAAGCATTATCTCTTGCCTCTCAAGCAAGATGATGTGTATCTGTATCCTGAGTTTGGACAGAACCCTGGATGGTAATTCGTTAGGTCAGTGTTTTTTCTAAACATAAACTTCGAAATAATCATATCATAATATGAAAAATAATAAGAAAACAATATACTCTGCCTTGACAGTAGTGACGGCTCTCCTTGCACAGTTGCCTGCAACTGCACAGGAGACAGCAGACAGCGCATTGGTCAATGTGGCTTTCAAGAAAGCCCAGAAGAGTGACGTGCTTGGTGGTGTTAGCACCGTCAATGTCAGAGATTTGACAGAGAAGAACTATAATACCTACAGCCTTGACAATATGCAAGGCTATGTGTCAGGTTACAATGGCAACAGCCTTTGGGGCTATTCTAATGCACTTGTGCTCATTGATGGTGTGCCTCGTGCTGCCGACAATGTACGTCCTGATGAGATTGAGAACATCTCTTTCCTCAAGGGTGCGCAGGCTTCGGTGCTCTATGGAAGCCGTGCTGCCAATGGTGTCATCTTGATTACCACAAAGCGTGGTCGTGTAAATGATGGATTGAGCGTGAAGGTGAATGCCAATACCGGATGGAATGTTGCCAAGGCTTATCCTGAGTATCTCGGTTCGGCTGAGTACATGAGTCTTTACAATGAGGCTTTCCTGAATGATGGCGGTAATGCAAACAACCTCCCTTATTCGCCAGAAGCTATTTATAACTATGCGTCGGGAACGAATCCTTATAGATATCCAAGCGTAGATTTCTATTCTTCTGATTATATCAAGAAGGCTTTCAATCGTTCTGAGGTATCTGCCGAGATAGAAGGTGGTAATCAGCGTGCGCAATTCTATGCTAATGTAAGCTATTATCGCACTGGTGATAACCTGAACTTTGGCGAGGCAAAGAAGGATTATACGGATCGTTTCAGCGTTAGAGGTAATGTGGATATCGAGCTGAGCCAGACTATTTCGGCTTACGTGAACGCCAATGCAACCTATTATAGCTCTAAGTCGGCAAACAATAGTTACAAGTATTGGGAGTTGGCTCGCACTTTCCGTCCTAACCGTGTGTCTCCACTGATTCCTATCGATATGATCGACCCTAGTGCTAAGTCGGCATTGAACATGATCGGTGCTACAAGCAACCTCATCGACGGCAAGTATTTCTTGGGTGGATCCAACTTGGATCAGAGCAATGTCTTTGGTGATATCTATGCTTCTGGTACCAATGTATATCATAGCCGTCAGTTCCAGTTTGATGTAGGTCTTAACTTCGACCTCTCATCTGTACTCAAGGGCTTAAGTTTCCATACAATGATGGCTATCGACTATGCTACGCTCTACACCACATCATTCAATAATACTTACGCTACCTTCCAGCCTACATGGGCTAACTTTAATGGCAAGGATGTCATCGTAGGTCTTAACAACAATGGCACGGTGGATAAGAAATCGGGTGTTCAGAACATCTCTGGTTCTACAGATAATCAGACCATCGCATTCAATGCACACTTCGATTACAACCGCACTTTCAATGATGTGCATAACGTAAGTGCCATGTTGGTGGCAAATGGTTACCAGCAGACCAATTCTGGAACATATCATAAGGTAAGCAATGCCAACATGGGCTTGCAGCTCTCTTACAACTATGACCATAAGTATTATGCCAACTTTGCGTTGGCTACACCATGGTCTGCGAAGTTGCCTTCAGCCAATCGCTTGGGTATGTCTCCATCCGTTACATTGGGATGGCGCTTGTCTAAAGAGAAGTTCTTGGAGAATTCCATCTTCGATGACTTAACTTTGAGTGCAAGCTATACCGATATGAAGACCGATCTGGGCATTGATAATTATTATATGTACCAGGGAACATACCAGAGTGGTGGCTGGTGGGACTGGAATGGAGGTTCAGGTCACTCTGCCATTCAGTCTAAGCGAGGTGAGAACAAAGACTTCAACTACTTGCATCGCAAGGAGTTCTCTGCAACAATCCATGCCGAGGTGCTCGATAAGTCTTTGAGTTTGGATGCTTCTTACTTCCTCTCTAAGTTGACCAATGGTATCATCGAGGCTCGCAACCAGATGCCAAGCTATCTCTTTAGCTACTATCCAGAGTCTTCATTCGTACCATATATGAACTACAATGAGGATAAGCGTTCTGGTTTCGACTTGGGTGTTAACTACAAGAAGCAGCTTGGGGAGTTTGGTTTTGGCGTAGGTGCTAACCTTACTTATTATACCACAGAGGCTACCAAGCGTGATGATTCTCAGTATGCAGATGCCTATCAGTATCGCCAGGGACAGCCATTGGATGCCATCTGGGGCTATGAGTGCGAAGGCTTCTTCAAGGATGAAGATGACATCGCCAATTCTCCTAAGCAGATTATCGGTGGTACTATCCGTCCTGGAGACTTGAAGTACAAGGATCAGAATGGTGATAATGTCATCGACAGCAAAGATCAAGTATACTTGGGCAAGGGCGGTTGGTATGGAACTCCTACCACACTCGGTATCAACGTAACATTGAAGTACAAGAACTTCACCCTCTTCTTGCTCGGTACAGGCAACTTCGGAGCCAAGGCTGTGAAGAACTCTACTTACTACTGGGTGGGCGGTGATGCCAAGTACACAGCGGAGATGCGTGGCAGATGGACTCCTGAGACAGCGGCTACAGCTACCTATCCACGTCTGACAACAGAGGCTGGTACCAATAACTACCAGACATCAGACTTCTGGATGTACTCTACTGACCGCTTTGACTTACAGAAGGTACAGCTCACATACGACTTCCCTAAGTCAATGTTCATGAAGAGCTTCGTTCGCGGTCTCCAACTCTTTGTAAATGGTAACAGCTTGCTGACCATCGCCAAGGAGCGCAAGATACTGGAGATGAATGTTAACAATTCAGGTGCAGCACCTTTGAATCGCTTCTATAGCATCGGTGCTAAGGTATCATTCTAATGATTAATAAATGAGTAAAATTATGAAATTATCAAGATTATTATTGATAAGCGCAGTGGCAATATCGCTCACTTCTTGTGACGACCTGTTTGAACCTGCCTTGGAAAATAACCAAGATATCAGCGAGATGTATAAGAATCCTGAGTTCGCTCGTGGCATTCTTGATAACGCTTACTTGGCTTTGCCATATAGCACCTCTCCATCTACTGATGTGGCTACAGATGATGCTGTCACCAACGACAACTCAGACAACTATAAGAAGATGGCTACAGGTTCTTGGGCTGCTAATATGAACCCAGTTTCACAGTGGGATGGTCGTTATCACGCCATCCAGTACTGTAACTTGATGTTGGAGAACTGTGATAAGGTGGAGTGGGCTTACTCTAGTGAGGTGCTTAACAAGATGTATGCCGACAACTATAAGGGCAATGCTTACGCTTTGCGTGGCTTGCACCTGTTCTACTTGCTCCGTGCTCATGCAGGTATGGTAGATGGTCAGTTGATGGGTGTGCCTATCCATCTTGCATCAGAGACAGCCTCTTCTGATTTCAACTTGCCTCGTAACACTTTCAAGGAGTGCATTGACCAAATTATGTCTGACTTCGATGAGGCTTTGAAGTATCTCCCAAAGCAGTATGGTGATGTGGAAGAGGAGAATGTCCCTGCCAAGTATGCACAGCAAGGTGCTACCAATGCAGAGTATAATCGTGCTTTCGGTACCAATCACCGTGGCAAGATTGATGGCAGAATCATTTCAGCCTTCAAGGCTCAGGTTGCCATCATGGCAGCTTCTCCAGCTTATGCTTCAGCTGGTGCCTTCACATACGAGGAGGCAGCCAAGCTTGCTGCTGATTGCTTGAAAAACTTTGGTGGTTTGAATGCTTGTGACCCTGATGGTTGGAAGTGGTTCGACAACAAAAGCTTGATTGATGGATTGGGAGCTACTGCTGACAATCCTAAGGAAATCATCTGGCGTGGTAACATCGATGAGAATAACTCATTGGAGACTGAAAACTATCCTTCTACCCTCTATGGAAAGGGTCGTGTAAACCCTACCCAGAATTTGGTGGATGCCTTCCCAATGGCGAATGGCTATCCTATCACAGATGCAAACTCTGCGTATAATGCCAATGATCCTTATGCTGACCGTGACCCTCGTCTGAAGGCTTACATTTTGGTGAATGGCGATAAGATTGGCTCAACTGATGGTGTGGTTAACTCTGCTGCTGACTCGAAGACAACTGATGGTCTTAACAAGGAGAATGGTAAATCTACCAAGACGGGTTACTATCTCCGTAAGTTGCTCCGCTCAGACATCAACCTCAACCCTAACTCAACCACCAAGCAGAAGCATTTGAACGCTCGTATCCGTTCTACTGAGATTTTGCTTGACTATGCAGAGGCTGCCAATGAGGCTCAGGGACCAAAGGCTAATGTAGGTGGAGCCAACTATTCTGCTTACGATGTCATCAAGGCTATCCGTGAGCGTGCAGGCATTGGTGAGTTTGGTGAAGACCCATACTTGGAAGAGTGCGCACAGAGCAAGGAGAAAATGCGTGAGTTGATTCGCAATGAGCGCCGTTTGGAACTTTGCTTCGAGAATCATCGCTTCTGGGACTTGCGTCGCTGGAAGGCTAATCTCAATGAGGCTGCCAAGGGTATCAACATCACAACAGACGAGGCAACTGGTGCTTTCGTCTATAAGACCTTCGATGCAGAGGAGCGTAAGTATGATGACTATATGTTCTATGGTCCTATTCCTTATTCTGAGATTTTGAAATATAGCAATCTCAAGCAGAACGAGGGATGGAAATAATAAACGACTAACATTAAAATAAGACTAATGATTATGAAACGTTATATCAAAATGGTAGCTGTCCTCTTAGGACTGATGGCTTCTTTCACTGCATGTGAGAATGGAGACCAAACTTTCGATGATTACGAGGGTGGAACTACTACTTACTTTGCTTATCAATCGCCAATTCGTACCATTGTGCTGGGTGATGATGAGTATGATACAACATTGGACAAGGCGCACAAGTGCAAAATCTTGGCTACCTTCGGAGGCTCATACAATGGCAGAAAAGCTGCGGTTAATGTTGCCGTTGACAACAGCTTGTGTGATCACTTGACATTTGCCGATGGAACTCCTGTGAAGGCTATGCCTGCTGAGTATTATCAGCTCGCAACCACTACTTTCAATTTCAATGGAGGTATGTGGGGAGGTACAGAGGTGCAGCTCACTGATGCTTTCTTCAATGACCCTGATGCTGTAAAGAATACATACGTGATTCCTTTGGTCATGCAGAATCAGACTGGTTTCGACAGAATCGCCACTGGAACATTAAAAGAGGGTAAAACTGGCTCTCGAACCAATGCTTCTATTTGGGAGAAGGCTCCACAGGATTATGTGATGTATTGCGTGAAGTATCAGAACAAGTATAGCGGTTGGTGGTTGACCAATCACAATACAAGTACCGATAATATCGAGAAGGCTTCAACGGTTCAGATTACTACCCGCACCCTGAACAGCTCTGTTTATTCAGTAGAGTTCCAGGAGGGCAGTACCATCTACAAGGCAGACCTCCTGCTCACCTTCGATGCCAATGAGAAGTGTACCATCACTTCTCTCACCGATGGTGTTACTGCAACAGGTACTGGTTCTTGGGCTGACGATGCCTTGCTGTCTTGGAACAACAAGTATCGCGACCTGATGGAACTGAATGCTGAGATTACTTTCACTGGTGGGGTGAAGAAGAATCTCAACGAGAAACTCGTTTGGTGGCGTAGTGGAGTAACCAAGGAGGAGTTCTCATTTACCTATAACAATTAATGATCGTATAAGTTATGAAAAGACAAATAATAATATCTGCATTTGGGGCCATGCTTTTGGCCTCATGTGCAGACCACTTCGACCAGAACTTCGAGACGGTGCGTCCTGATAAGTTGGCTGAATATGGCTATTTGGAAAAGTATGATGCTCTCAAGGATTACATTGCTGACAAGCCAAACTTCCATCTCGGTATTGGAACTACGGTTGATGAGTATAACAAACAAGAGTTAGTATATGCTTTGACCAATAGCAACTTCAATGAGACCGTGGCAGGTAATGCCATGAAGATGGCTTCTTGTGTGGCTAATGATGGAAGCATGGACTTCGAAAAGGTGCGTACATACGTGGATTATGCCACTGATGCAGGTCTTTCGGTATATGGTCATACATTGGCATGGCACTCGCAGCAGCCATTGAAGTATCTGAATGGTTTGATTGCCGACAAGGAAATGAAGGTGGATCCAGATGCCAAGGTGGAAAAAGAGGATTATGCCTTGGATTGTTCCACCCTTACGGCATATAGTTGGAGCGGTTCTCCTGCTACTGTTACAACGGAGTGGAACAAGGATGGTGCCATGGTTATTACCAACCCTGCTAAAATAGATCCTTTCTATGCCCTTCAGTATTGGCTGGTAAACGGTATAGCACTAAAGACAGGTCAGGAGTATACCGTGAAGATTGTCTGCAAGGCAGAAGGAGACGAGGATGCCAACATT